>Ga0315553_10001764_pt1 | contig 17734 bp, 16 predicted proteins | sample SalMarSW160140MG_FD_203099 | JGI IMG/M metagenome (GOLD analysis project Ga0315553, IMG submission 203099) | Salt marsh sediment microbial communities from the Plum Island Ecosystem LTER, Massachusetts, United States - Salt Marsh Sediment SW1601-40 ... | reverse complement strand
TATTCCTAAGATAAGTCCATAGAACGCATACTAATCCAAGTTCGTGAGCGTATTTGAACGCTTCAGATGTCTCTTGAATTTGTCTTCTTGAGTATGGAGACCCAAAATATATTGTGGAGCCAACAGCTGCAGCACCCATATCCCAAGCTTGATCAACGGTAGCGAACATAGTTTGATCTGATAAATCAGGTTTAGTTAGTAATTCGTTGTGATTTAGTTTTACAATAAATGGAATTTTGTACGAATACTTCCTACTTATCGAACCTAATACTCCTAGAGTAGACGCTACGCCGCTACATCCTCCCTCTATCGCTAATTTGACGATGTTTTCTGGATCAAAATATCGAGGATTGATTGCAAAACTGGCTGAAGCAGTATGTTCAACTCCTTGATCTACAGGGAGAATAGAAAGATAACCAGTACCCGCTAATCTACCACGCTGATTAAACATGCGTCCTATATTATTCAGTACTAAATTATTACGATCAGAATGCTCCCACACTCTATCTATAAAATCTGGACCAGGTACGTGAATCATTTCTTTTGGAATACCTGTACACGTGTGATTTAACAGGTTATCTGCATCATTGCCGAGTAATTTTTTAATTTCATCAAAATTTATTTTCATTCACCAGTTTTTTTAAATTGAAACTAACAAAGAAATAAGAGCCTTAATATAAAATGTTTTACTTTTAATTTTTTATCCAAAAATTAGAGCTTAATCTGAGTGAGAATCGGAGGCAAAAAATTCTTTTAACAAATCAGAAAGAAGGTGATAATTGTTTGAGTTTATCTTCGACTTACCGCATTCTAACTTTAACAAAATCTTACGCTTTTCAAATCCATTAGTTTCCAGTTTTACTGTTAATTTTTTGCTAAGATACTGAGAGTTTTCAGCTGTTTTTGAACTTTTTCCCCATAAATCTTCTAATCGTTCGATTGCTCTTTCTTTTTTATTCGCGCGGTCAATAGGATTTACGGTTTGAGTTCGAGATTTCTCCATTACATTCACACTTCTTTAGATTTGAATATTTTAACTAATATCTTTATTTTTAAAACTTTCTATAAAAAGTCCATTATTCTTTTTGTGTAATAACCCAATAAAAAACGCGTAAAAAAACTTTAATTTTGTATACCTTTGAATAATATATGCCAGATGAATTTGATTTTAAAAATTACAAATCAATGGAAGAATATAGTCAAACTATGGAGGGGACTAAATATTTGCACGATCTTTATTTAAAAGCAGTAAACCACCCTGTAAGAAGGGAGATATTGGAGATAGTGAATAAAACCAAGAAAATTTCCAGGAAAGAACTTCTTAAACAGCTTATAGATTCTAATTTTATTAAAGAAGAAGATCAATTAGTTTATAACATTGATTACTTAATAAAAGCTTTTTGTATAAATTCCATCAAAGATGATGTTAGCGGTGAAATTTTCTATAAAATTACTCAAAGCGGAAAAGTAATAGAATATTTTGAATGATATTATGCTAGAGATCTCTACCTAATTTATTTCAGCAGTTATAGCCGATCATCAAAAGAGCAGCTACAAAAAATCAATACTTTTTTCTTTACTAGAAAAAAGATCATTCTCAATTTGTTGTGTTAATCTTTTAATTTTCATAACTTTTGAAGATGCAAAGTACTCAAAATCGAAATCTACGATATCCCCTGCGTTTCTTTCAGGGATCGGCATGAGTCGAGCAGTCAGAGGTTTATTTAAATTTAAAGAAATCGTACAAACATCTAGTAAAATATAAAATAACTCTCTTTCTGTTATATCACCCGGTAACGGAACACAATCTAATCCTGTTCCGCACATAGTTGCATAAAGTAGTAAAGTGTCCAAGTTAAAGTTGTTTTCTGATAGACTTTTAGCTATAGTATAATCCTCAAGAACAGAAGGCATAAATCCTGAGAATCCTATAACTTTCTTCTTTTTTGGAATAGCTTTTTTTATCAGAGCTACGCCTATTAGTGCTCCCGAAGCCCCAAAATATTCAAAATTTAATTTTTCGAAGGCAGTCCCTATGCTTCTTTCTACTGTAGGAAAGGGTGCTGGGGAAAAATCTATTCCTTTGAATTCGATTTTGTATTTATTTGCAACATCCTCACAGATACCAACTAAATTGTCGTAAATCTCGTTAAATCGTATTACTAAGTTATTATAAGCCTCTCCGATACTGTTTGAACTTTCGAAGACATCCACGACTTCATCTGCCATTTCCAAAGCTAGTCCAACCGAAGGATTTTCTGAAACATGATAAGCTGCCGGGAAAAAAGGAGTGTCCGGGGAAACATTAGAACTAACGCAAAAGTTCAAATTATTGAAAGGATCTGGAATGGACAATGTTTTTATAATTTTAGCACTGGAACGAAGAGCACCTAAATTAATTCCGTTTTCCTTGGATGCTACATGAACAGAAGTAAAGAACTTCTCTCTCCTCTTAATAAAGTTAGGTACTTCATTTAATAATAATTTCTCATATATTCCAAATTTTTGTATTTGTTCGTCCGCTAATACAGCGCAGGAAGCAAAATAATCAAATTCATATTTTGATACAATTCTTTCTATAATTTCCAACTGATCATAGATTCTTGTGATGGTTTCATTTAAGTTTTTAGAATAAAATTGCTGTTCATATGATAATATTGGTTGAGAGCACAATCTTTTTGTTTGTACTTCAATTTCTTTCTCGTTAAGCCTTTGAACAAGTTCATAATTGAAAGAGTAAAAATTTTGAAGATTATGATCCAATATTTCTTCAAGTTCTTTATCCTCTATCAAATACGGGATTTTATTTCCAACGGTAATAGCTCGAACTTTCATAATTTTTCAATTAAAAGAAATTTGGTTCGTAGTTTAGTTTATAAAAGAAAAATAGCCTTAAAATCCTTACATCTTTATAATTCATTTAATTTTGCTTTTTTTTTCTCTTTCTTGTTTTCACCAACATATGGTTTTTGATATTCTCCTGGTTTTACTGGTCCTAATTTTTCAAGTTCAGTTTTAAAATTTGACACAACCCGTGCGAATTTTTCCCCTTCTCCAGCAGAAATACTCTCTATCCTCACGCGATTTTCATTTAATCCCGCCTCGCTGAGGATTTCTCTAATACTTTCATATCTATTGGCCGCTTTTATAAAACCCGTATCGTAGTGGCAATCTTGTGGGTGGCAACCTGCAATCAATACTCCATCGGCTCCATTAAAAAAAGCTTCAAATACTAATGATGGGTTTAGCATTGCTGTACACATAACCCTTATTGACCTTACATTAGTAGGATAATTTATTTTGCTGGTTCCAGCCAGATCTGCTCCCATATAAGAACACCAATTGCAAAGGAATGCTATAATTAATGGATATTCAGCTTTTTCACCCAAAATCCTATTAATTTGAACGCTTATCTGTTTTTTAGTAAAACCAGGGATATATAACGCATCAGTATGACACATCGCTGCGCATGCCCCACATCCCGTACAATTGGCAGTAGTGATATTCAATTTATTGTTTTCTATTTTTAGGGCATTATATATACAAATATTCTCACATAGTCTGCATAAATCACATTCATTTGAATTAAAGTGTACGATATGAGGATCAAGCTCGACATGTCCTTTGGACATTAAGGCAATTGCTTTCGCGGCCGCACTTTCAGCGTGAGCTATACTATTCGGAATATCTTTAGGACCTTGGATAGCTCCTGCTAAAAATATACCATTTACGGACGTTTCAGAAGGTTTTATCTTAAGATGCTTTTCTAATAAAAATCCATATGGACCTTGAGAAATGTTAAGTAATTGACTTAATTCATCTGTGTTTTCAGCAGGTTCAATTCCAACGGCCAAAACGACGAGGTCAGCCTTTCTTTCAAAAAGTCTATCATTTATTACATCTTCGCCCCGAATCAATAATTCTCCAGTTTTAGATAAGTCATCCTTAAGAACGGCAGATATATTACTCTTAATAAATCTAATACCAAAAACTTCTTGTGCGCGATTGTAGAACTCTTCACAGTTTTTTCCTATTGCTCGTATGTCATTATAATATATACTAATCTCAGTTTCTGGATGCTCTTTTTTTATCATTACAGCTTGTTTAATTGAAACATTACAGCAGACTTGACTGCAATAGTCGTGGTGAATCGCGCTATTTCGTGAACCTACACATAGAATAAATGAAACTTTTGTAGGTATCTCTCCATTAGATGGTCTCACTATCTTACCGTGCGTCGGTCCATCAGTATTTAGCAAACGTTCAACTTGCATGGTTGTAACTACGTCCAAATATTTCTGGTAATTGAATTCACTAAGCAAACTAGGATCAAATGTTTTGAATCCTGTAGCGGTTATTATAGTTCCAACTTCAAATTCAATTATCTCGGATTTTTGCTCGAAATCAATTGCGTCGCGATCGCAAGCTTGGGCACACGCTTTACATCCAATACAATACTCCTCTAATATGTTTGGAATGAGAGGAATCGCCTGTGGATAAGCTACATCTATAGCTTTTCTAGGAAAGAAAGTGTCTTCAACATCAATGGGACAAACATCCCTACATAAATTGAAGCAACCAACGCAAGTTTCTTCGTTAACAAAACGGGGTTGTTTCTTGACTCTTACGGTAAAGTTTCCAACATATCCATCAATACTTTCTATGTTACTATAAGTAAATAACTCAATATTCGGATGATCCTTGACTTCTAACATCAGTGGTCCAAGAATACATATAGAACAATCTAGCGTAGGAAAAGTCTTGTCAAAAAGGGCCATTTTGCCTCCAATTGTTAAGTCTTTTTCCACTAAGTAAACCTTGTACCCCGCATCTGCTATAACTAGCGAAGCTTTAATCCCCGCAATTCCACCCCCAATAATTAGTGCCGAAGGATTGACTTTCGCACGTTGAACTTCTAAGGGTTCGAGAAGTTTAACTTGTTCTATTGCCATATTTATTTGATCTATTGCTTTCGTTGTAGCTTTCTCAGGATTATCGTCATGCACCCAGGAATTTTGTTCTCTGATATTTGCAAAAGATATCAAATATCGATTGATACCAGCTTTTTCTATTGTTTTTCTAAACAACAATCCATGCAATTTAAAAGAACAAGCAGCAATTACTACCCGGTCGATCTCGTGTTCTTTTATCTCGCTAGTAATTTTTGTTAAACCTAATTCTGCGCATAAATATTGATCTCCTATCACGTGAACATCAGGGTACTCTTTAAAGTGGTCTATTAATTTGCTGTTGTCAATTACTCCGCTAATATTCTTACCGCAGTCGCAGATGAATAAGCCAATTTTCAATTTAAACCCTCACATTTATATTCAATTTTTGCAAACCTATGAGTAATATAAAATGATGTGTATATTAATTGTTCCTAGTATATGATTAAAATTAATTTTAACCATTGTTTAGAATAAAGATTTTGCGGTTTTTACTTATTTAGCATATCTTTTGATAAGAAAGAGTATATGCCGAAGATATCAGGTTTAATAAAAGATCCCGAGCCAATCACTGCGATTTTGTCTTTATTTTTCTAAAATCAATTCTAATCCTTATTTTTTATTCAAGCTCGATTTGTATATATTTCTTTTGAAGTTTTAACATTGAATCTAAAATTTTTTTTGCTTGCGATGTGCAATTTATAACGGGATCGGCAAGAAGCGCTTGTAGAGCAACTTTCTTTGATTTTGTAAGAATTGCCTCAACGACAAGGTCTTGAACAGAAGCCTGATTTCTTAATAAAGCGGCTAAACCTTTGGGATATTCTCCAAGCGGTACTCCGTGAAGGCCATCTTTATTAACGACAGCAGGACATTCTACTACAAGGTCTTGCGGAAGATTCGTAATAATACCATCATTTGGAATGTTCACTGAGGATTCTTCGTGATTGTCATTAGTAATTATGCCTTCAATAATAGGAATGGCTCTTTCACTATCAGCTTTCACGAGTTTAGCGCCCTTTCCGCCTTCTATAGTTCTTTTTATTCGATTAAAACTTTTAGTTAAAAGAACTTCGTAGGATTCCCAGAACTCACGGCCATGGAGCAAGTTTGCAACTTCCCACGCCCATGACATGTATTCCCCATAGTGGTTGTCCGTCGTGTATGCATAATAATCATATATTTCTAAAATGAATTTAATTAAAGAAAGGTCTGTTTTTTCAGCCAATCTCCCTAAAATTGCAGGGCCTTTCTGACGAATATCTGGATAAGCATCTCTACCAGTATCGCGATATTTTGCTTCTAGAACAACTCCAAAATGATTTAATCCTCCTGCTTTAATTTCAATGTTTGACATCGGCGTATCAAGAATTTTTGGAAGGATCTGAGGGGCATTATTTCCTAATTCGTGGCATAAGCCTACAAATTTTTGATTTGGAAATTTTCGTTTAATTGCCAGACAAATTCGACTCATAGGATTGGAGTAATTTATAAAAAACGCATGAGGACAGATCTTCTGAATGTCCTCACAAATGTCTAAAATAGGAGGTATCACTCTCAATGAATGGAAGAAACCTCCAGGTCCACCATTCTCACCAGTAATTTGCGTGCTACCCCACATCATTGGAAATTCAAAATCCCACCTTAAGAGTTTAAATCGTGGAGGTATTTCTATTGCGTTGATAACAAATGTTGCGTTTTTTAAGGCTTCTTTTCGATCTAAAGATAATTCAACGGTATAGTTTAATTTACCACTCTCAACAGCAGATTGACATGCTTGAGTTGCTAAACTTAAAGTTTCTTCGTTTATATCGTGAAGACATATTGTAGAACCATCTAAACTCTCACTATGTATTACACTGCCCACGGAACCTAATCCAAATTGAAGAGACCCGGCACCAATCACTACTATTTTTTCTTTACTCATTATTAATCACTGATAACTAAATTTTTCAATACAGATATTTATATTTATATTGTTCATGGATATTTTAATTTTTAGCAACAAAAATGAGAGGAATGTTAAAATCGGTTATGAAATCATATCTTTTGACAAGAAAGGGTACACTTTGAAGATATTAAAATCGTTTCGTCTCATCTCAAAAAAATATTCTTTCTCCATTTCGTATTCTTCGTTAGCCCATTTTATTATCTCCTCTTTCGAATAAAACTTTCCTTTGTTATCAAGCGAATTTTGAAGCGCGGGACATTTTTTAGAGTAATCATTAAAATTGCTTACGCTATTAATGAGCATGTTCCATCCAATTGGGAACGCGCGACATTGGAAAGGTCTAGCTTTGTAGATCGTACATTCGTTTTCTTTTAAGAAGTCGCAATGCTCGTCGTCCCCCGTAAACTTAAACCCAAGAGATTTATATCTGTAGGTTTTTCCTTTTTCTTCTCCAGGTTCCTTCCAAAAGAACGAATCGTCTATTACTTTAAGGTACTCCTTCGCGAATTGTTTTAACCCTAAAGTACCCCTTATCTTTAAGTGCTTCGCTAACCTTTTAATGTCGTCTTGGTACAAATACACTTCTCCTTCCTTAAAACCCCGACAACAAGAACCGCACGTCTCGCAGGTGAAATACACGCCGTTTTCGAACTTCTTTGCTAGCTGAATTTTACGCGAATACGAATCGGTCACTTACAATCAGATACAAAAATAAGTATTGTTAAATAGATATTAGCTTTTAACACATATTAATTTCTCGATATCCTCAAGGATCCTTCGAGGAATCCCCCTAGTTACTATAAATTTGTTCTTTTTCTCTTGCCATAATCGTACAAATTCTTTAATTTCTGCCCTAAGTATTTCGGGATCGAATTCGAGCGCAGTATGACTGCTAAACGAAAGACATTTTACTTTAAAATGATTAAGGTTACAATGATTTTTGATTCTTTGTTTAACCATTATTCCGTAGGACGCAATCTGTGGAAGGGATTTATAAATCTCGTACGCGTCTTTTTTGTAATCGCAAACAAATAAAGTATCTTCTTTAACCATAATTAAATCTATGTGCCCAGTAAAAAAGGAGTTTTCTTCCTTCAATTCCTTCCAAATAGGCGTCTCTATTGCAATTACATCTCCGTTACCTTCTAGTAGTTTCGTTAAAATCGGTTCGTGAAACGAGTTATCGGGGGGAGTTACCCCTTCTTTTTTGTATCTTTTTATTACGTCCTTCGCAATCGCGCACAATTCGTAGTTCTCGTCGTGCTCTACTTTGTGCTTTAAAGTATCGATTAAATGCTCTTTTATGTTTATGTCAGTTCCAAGCTTTCCTCTCTTTATGGCGATTAACTGAACGCTCTTATCACCTTTTAATATCAAGTCCGAAGCCCTATATCCCTTCATTTCTTTGAAAAACGAGCGCGGTATGTTCTCTTTTAAAATCTCAGTAATTAAATGGGTCAATCCTTTTTTAATCTCAGGGTTAGCGTTTTCTAATTTAGATAAGTTGACTTTAAAGTGATATATTTTGCCCTTGTGGTGAAAATGCCTGTCGGTTATTAATTTCTTTTTATACTCCTCTTTTTCAGTTCTAAAATAAGCGTTCGAAACGTAGGAATACAGATCGTTAAAACCGTGATAGCGAATTTTATAACGCTGGATTTGATTTAATGATTTCACAAACTCTTTTTGGGGTAACACAATTCCTCTAAAATAATTTAGGTAAACACAAAGAAATACAGAAGCGATTAATTTTGGTTGTCTTGAACCAGAAGGTAGATTTTCGTAAAAATCTTCACTCAAACTTTTCTCGTATATTTCTATAACGCTTTCAGCTAAATTCTTTGAATCGTTGATAATCTGACAATATTCTTTAACGTAATTTGTTACCAATCGAAAATATTCTTTTTCGCTTAGAGATTCCGAAGGCATTAATTTACGAATAACCTCGTACTTAGGTCTATGTTTCAGGCGATTGAGAACAAAATTTACTCCTATATTGAACTTAGGGTAACTTATTTTTAACTTTTGAGCAATTTCGTTTTGTTTTGGTAAGGTCGATTTTCTGTCGTAGGAATCAATCGTGTAAACAATAAAGAGCAAAGCGGAAAAAAAGTGCTTGTACCCAATTTCTTGTTGCTTAAACGCTTTGTAAAAATTTTTAAACCCAATTATTCTATTGTACTTATCGAAATCGTCCATAAGGCAATCAAATGCTTCTAAAGCCTTAGAAATAAGTTCGTTGCCTAGATTAAGTTTTCTAGCGTCCGTTAAAAGATTTCTATTCATTAATTTTGAAAACGAGTTAAGGTTTAATTCTGTTTGATTCTCAAGATAAACTTTCTCGTAATTTAGAACTCGTTCCAAAGTAGAATGAAAGATGTTACACGAGTCGGAAAACATCTTCCTCTTTAGTCGCACGATTTCGGAAAAACTACTTTTAGTAATCTTCTTATGAGGTTCTACAATTTCTTCTTTCAACAGAATATAATAAAGTATCGAACTCGATACATACGCTGGTTCTTTTATAGGGGAGAGGTCGCAAAATAATTGCTTAATTGACTTTTTCTTAGATTCAGAATTGAATTTATTTAATAGCTGGTTATACAATTCTATAGATTTATTAAGTAAGGTGTTGTAGTTCATACTCGTAAGATTAGCGTTAATTATTACGGTACAATAATGGTTTAAATATCTCTTAACCAGAAAATCTAAGTCTAAAAGAGATATGTTTTTACTCGAGGGAAGGTAAATAACTCCGTATCCATCTATTTTCTTAACCCATTGTAAAACGACGGGAAATACTTTATCTAATCCGCCAATAGAGAACGAATCGAAAAGGCGAATCACGTCTTTTCTATAAATGACGCCAAAATTACTCTTTCTTATGTTTCTCCAGTTAAGTAAATAGGTAATTAACGCTCCCGCTATATATTTTGGGTGTTTTACCGTGGTAGGTAAAGCGTTGTAGAACTCTTTAAAAGCAGATTCCTTACTTTCGCAATGTTTTCGAATCGAATCTAAAATAAGATTAAAGAGTACGAACGCTTCGTTTTTAAAATCGCTATTGAGCCCGTTATTTTTTCCCATTGGAAAGCTTAATTCTATTTCTCTATCCTGTATTTTCCTATTTAAGGCGTCAACAAGCTTAGTGATAGATTCCCATACTTTTTTTTCGTATATGTTCGTTTTAAGCAGTATTTTCTCACATCTCGTATTAGTTTCGTTAATTTATAATTCTATTTTTAACATAATAAATAAAAAGAGATAATAGATTTATCGTTCATAATGTTCGTACCAACTGAGGCTTATATCCCACAATTATTTCGAATTTCTTCCTCGGAATAAAATTTATCGCATTTAATGCAATAGCAGATATTACTATCTAAAATTTCTAATACCGTATCGCACGCAAAACAATAAACTTTTATCTCTCGGTGGTTAGTGCTTATTTCTTCTTTTAAATTGTTTAACTTTTGTAATATTCCATTCAAATCTTCCTTATTAAAATAAAAGGGAACGTCATTGTTTTTCTGCAACGCAAAATAGTCGTTGACTATAGATTTTAAGATTCTAATTTCAGCCATCTTCTCGTTTTCCTCTTGCACTGCTATAACCTACTCCTTTTGGCACTTTTATTAATCCACAATGACTACATTCAAAGATATCTCCCCGCTTCTCCATGTATTCAATTTGTCCGTTATTATAGCTCGTAGGACAACTTAGACAAACTCTCGCGATTGAATCAGATTTGTAATCCCTCTCGCAAATAATGTTCCCGTTTTGGTCTAATTGTTCTATTTCATATTCTTTAAGGTCGTAAAACCTTTTAGAATGCTTCACGGTTATCTTACGCACCACGCTGTCGTGATACCCGTTCCCGTGCGCCCTTCCAACTTTTATTGACATTTTTCTCTTTTCATCTCATTTAATGTTATACTTAGTGTATACTTAGTATTATACCAAACCTAGTTAAATATCAAAGGGGGGTGTGGATTTTTTGTATTATACCTAAAGTTATAAATAGTATAATAGTTTATGTATACCTATGGAAAAAGAATTAATTACCATTCTCGTGAAAAAACCCTCAAAAAAAGGAAATAACTACTATTTCAGCATACCAATCGAATTTATTCGCACAGCAAAAATTGATCCTGAAAAAGACTACGAGATTCACATTTTCTCTATTACTCAAGATTAAATAGTTGTGTGAAATAAAAAATTAGCAGAGCTCTATTATTTATAAGGGTGTATTTTCTTATTTACCGTAAAAACATTGTTTTTTAAAAAGATTAATTGCTAATTGAAATGAAATTAGAAAAAGTAAAACTCTATTATTATGTTTATCGGGTTACACCGTATTTTATCTTTCTTAATCTCGCACTAAACACCTTGATCAATTTTAATTTTTTTATTTATTTATTAATTACATGTCTTTTAATCCCAATATTTGTGTTATCTTTAATTCAATATAATGAACTAGAGAAGAAACTGAAAGAAGAAGTAAAATTAGAATTAGATAAACTGGATGAAGCTGCAAAAAATGTGGAAACTAGTACTTCTTTGGTCACTCCTGAGTTTGCCCTATCATTTACTAAGGATTATTTCTTTTCTTCCGAAGATAGGGGGGATATTAAGGAGTATTTCCTCGAATACTTGCTGGAAAATAAAAAGCAAGAGAGTAAAGCAATATTAACCAGATTTCAAAAAAGTTATTTAACGATTATGCATGAATCTTTAGAAATTTTACTTGATTTTCTAAATTTAGAAGAATATAAGTTGAATAAGTTTCTATCTATTAAGAAAAAGCATTACTTCCTTATTTGGTCAACAGTTCAAGTAATTGTCATAATTGCAACTTTAGTTTTTGGCTTTTTATTTGCCTTTATTCAATTATCGAACTTTTTTTACGCTACTCTGTTTATTCTCTATTTACTTTTTAAAGATATTAAAATTTTCGTTAAAGGAAAGTTCCAAAATGGACTTTATAGGTACCAGAAGAATAGAAAAATATTCAATGATTACCAAATAAATTTTAATCTATTATGCAACAATCATCGTTTACAATCCTTTAAACAATTTGAGGAGATCGCGCCACTATTAAAATTAGCAAATAAAAAAATTAATTATTATAAGGAAATTATACAACCTTACTACTTTTATCTACAAAAATACGAAATCGTTGGTTTTCTAGGAATTCTTGTAGTAATTATATCAGTAATTATTCAAGAGATTATTCACAAAATGCCCATCACATTTTTTAATTTCGATATTGTTAATATATTCTTCTTTTTACTCCTTTTTTATGGTTTTATAATATTTCCAATAATATACAATAGAAAATCGACTCAAATTAATATTCTAGCTGACGAAAAAGGTATAAATCTCAAAGAAAACTTAGAGACACTGAAAGTAACACACTATCAATTCATTTACGACTCTAAAAATCAAAGTCAATAGTATACCCTTTTTTAGGTAACTTAATTATATTATTTTCTCCTAATCTTAATTTCTAGTCCTATTAATGAGTTACTTTAATACTCAACAAAATGCACTCCCACCGTGGCGACTCGGGCGCGTCCGCTCCGAAGGGGCGGTAGGACGCCAAGCCACGCATTAAGCGAAGCGCCAATATCAAAGTCGAAATTTTAATTAATAGTAATAATATAAATTCGTAAAGTTGTACAAGGCAATATATATCCTAAAATTTTATTTTATCCATCTATTGGGATCATTATTTAAATTACTCATTTACTTTTATACAGTCTAAAAAATGCAAAAATTATTATCTAGTGACAATTATAATTTTAATTAAATGAAATGAAATATAAATCATGAATACATTTTAAACGCTAAAGAAGAATTAACATCATGTGATCGTTATGAATTTAAAGCGAAACGAATTTAAGAAAACACAAATTTCAGATAAAACGATCAATTCTTTAAAGATTGAAAGAGGTTGGCAAGGTAAGGGTTCAAATTTCGAACCAATTATTATTGATGATTTAAGAGATTTACGCCCGAGCTTAAGAATACATCGCAGTACTCTACATTACAATATTAAGAATCTCATCATCTACAATCTAACATGCCGCTACACCCAAAATATCACGATCGAAAATTGCACGATTTACAAACTTAAAATTAAAGGTTGTTATAACATGACTCTATTAAACAATAAAATCTTAAATCATAAAATAGTGAATTCTAAAGGAAACACCTTTATAGGTAATAAACTATCGCAAATTCAAAAACTTAAAAAGAACGATGATATACCTGCATTCAATCCACTAATTAGGCAGTGGGCAAACCCTCTTACCTGTTTCCTTGCTTTCACAGCAGCTTCGGCTTTTTTATCGAGAACCGAATACTGGTTTATGGGTTTTATTCCGTTTGGCTTGCTTGCATTAATGAATTATTTCATCTACACTCGGCGTAAGAGAATAAAGAATAAAAAAGACAATGTTTATGTTAATAACACTGAGCTTCAAAATAAAAATGCGATCTTAAATGAAATTATACACCATTATAAAGACTTTGATAAGATTTAATATCAAGGTAATTTACTTATAATTTATTGTATATTCTCTATTGTCGGATTAAAAATTCTACTTATTTTTATTGTCTATAATTGGTTTAATAGCAGTCATGGGAAAATGAGGAAATGGCTATTAATTTAATTCGATGAATTTTAATTACTACAAAATTTAATAGTATTTTTTAAATCAGTTAAATAATAATCATTTCTTAAAATTTTCTCAGGTTTAAGAGGAAAATCCTTCGGTTGAATTATAAATTCAAGCTTATGAATTTTAAAAAAACTTACAATCCCCCCATTTAAATTGAATTTTTAGTCATGTTATTTAATAAAAAATCGTAATTTAGCAATAAAGCTGTATAAAAAAAAAAAAGTTATTTTCTAATATGATATCAAACCCGAATCTTCAAAAAATTGCCATTTTCCAACTAAATGGTTATAGCATGGTCCAAAAGTGGCTTCAATGTTATCAGAAGCATCATATTCAATTTTTAGCGTTATATCGTAATAATTAGAGGAATCCCAAATATAAGAAAACCTTCCATGCACTTCATACGTAATTATAATAGGACGATGACATATTGGACAACGATAAATATCAATATTTTCAGAATATTCTGTCCAACTCCAGTAGTAAGAAAGGGTATCATATTCTTCTGCATGGGACGAAATAAAATAATGTCCACACTCTGGGTCATATGTTCTTTCTGTTATTATTTCAATTGTAAGCTCCCAACCAAATACCCACCACCAAAGATAAAAATATTCTCCCTTTTTTTCCATCCATGCACCTCTATTATAAGCTTTGACAGGAAAAGCAAGTAATATTAAAGAGTGTGAAAGAAAGGAAATTATTAATCCTGTTTTAATTTTATTATTGATTTTCATCTTCAATACCTTTTTGGTTAGATAAGGATTTTACTCCTCAAGATAAACTATTAATTATCGTATATTTAAATCTTCTGATAAAATTGTCCAAATTTTTTTCGATTCAAAATTATGAAGAATCGAAAATTAGATAACTTCGTTAATTAGTTTAAAGGTTGATTAATAGCATCCTTATTTTTATTAACGGATGAATCACTAGATTATTTTCAAGAACAAAGTAATTGTTAAAGAAAGGATAGTTGAAGCATTTGGAATAACTTTTAATGTAATTCTTTGATTTTTTATTATTATTTTCTCATAGAATATCCAAAAAAACACCTAAACCCCATATGAAATCTATTTAAATAAGATTTGTGTAAAAACTCAAGTATTTATTTAATTAAAAACAAAATATTTAGTGACAATAATTTGAACGAAATAGTATTAAAAATAGACAACTTAAGTAAGAAGTTTAAACAATTTGTTGCAGTTAATAATGTAAGTCTTGAGGTTAACAAAGGGGAGACGGTGGGATTTGTCGGTCCAAATGGAGCTGGTAAAACAACAACTATAAAATTAATCGCAAAACTATTAAAACCCACTTCTGGAAATGTCTTAATAAAAAATATGGGGGGAGATTTACAGGATATACGCATAAATTCGCAGGATCTCGTCTCAATGGGCTTTTTAATCGACATTCCCGTGTTTTACGATTCAACTCCTTATGTTTTATTAAAACATTACGCTCAACTTCACAAATACCCAAAAAATAAAATAGATCAACGAATTGACGAATTGCTTTATTTTTTTGATTTAGCAAATTGGAAAAAAAAAAGGATAAAAAAATTTTCGAAAGGCATGAAACAAAAACTAGGATTTATACAAGCTATCATTCACGAACCAGAGATTATATTCTTAGACGAGCCTCAAACGGGGTTAGATCCAAAGGCTCGAATCAAAATTCGCCAATATTTGATGACTCTCAAAGAACAAAAAAAAACGATCTTTATAGCATCGCATATGCTACGAGAGATATCAGAAATATGCGAGAAAATTGCGTTTATAAACAACGGAGAAATTATTAAATTTGATCGAATCGAAAATATGGAAAAAGTGCTTAAAACAAGCGAAATTGTGTGCCAACTTCTTGAGCCAATTCCAAAAGAAAGATTTGAGCTGGTCGAGAAAAAACTTAACGAAAAATTAGCTCCGTATTTGGATAAAAATATTGATCCTACGATTGTAGAATCGCCCGTGCAATATCAACCCTCAAGCAAGAATCTTACCATCTACTACGATGGGAGACTTGAATCTAAAGGAGAGATTTTTAAAATTTTAGGAAAAGATTTCGATTCAGAGTTTACCGTAATATCGTTTTCACAATCAAAAACATCGCTCTTAGAAAAACTATACTTAGAAAAAATTAAATAAGAATAAGATAAAACGGGAACAAGAAATGGATAAAAGAATAGTAAGAGAGAAAAAAAAGAACTTCAATCCATTCCTAAGGACATATTTGTTGGAACTTAGGTTGCGATGGAAGAGAGTTTTATTTTTTAGTATCATTTCTGTTGTTTATGTGCTTTTATTTTCGTTTTTTTATCCTTATCATTTTGATGAGGGTCAATTTTTTCGATATGAACTTGATTTTTTTAGGTTTTTTATTCTATTCGTTTCGTGTTTCTTTTTCTCTGACATCGTGTGCTCAGAATTCGATAAGAAAACGGGGTATATTCTGTTTCCGAAAATTAATAAAAATAAATTAATAGGAGGAAAATACCTCGCCAATTTAAGTATTATTATTCTTTTAGTGATAATACATTATTTGATGTTGGATATCTCTGTAGTGGTTATTTACGACACCGTAATCCCAGAATCGTTTATTTCGCTTGGAATAGCTATTTTCTATACAATAACTCTAAGCGCTTTAATATTGTTATTTAGCACAATTATGCCGAAAGCAAATTTAACCACTATCGTTGTCATTTTGATATATCTTGTAGGATTTCTGGTCCTCGAGCAAGTTTTAACAGCAATAAATCAAGAAATAGAGCCCATTTTTTCGTTAAATTATATAGGAAATTTAATAAATTTTATCATCCCAGGGGGTCTACTTGAGGGTCAACGGTGGATGTGGGTGTATTACGCAGGAGACGTACTTCCTCCCGTAAAAGTTTGGCGTACGCCAACCATCGAAGTGGGGATTTTGATTATGAGCCTCTATACAGCGTTGTCGTTTTTTTTTATATTCTTAGCCCTTAAAAAAAAGGAATTATAGATTTCGAACTAACTGGTTGGAACAATTTCAACCTATTAAACGAGGAGCTATACTTCTATATGACGATAAAGAGAACAGCTTAGGTATAAAAATGAGTAACATCAACGCTCCGAAAATTCACTCCCACCATGGCGACTCGGGCGCGTCCGCTCCGAAGGGGCAGTAGGACGCCAAGCCACGCTAAGCGCCAATACCAAAGTCGAATTTTTAAAGGAGCAACGGTTGTGAAATGATATTTATGAATGAAATTCGACGACGTTGTCGTCGCAACGACAAAAAACTCCGAAATGTTACAAATCGACGAAAGATTTATTTGTTCAAGTTATATAATTTACCTCCTACGTAATAAAATTGATCTTTCGATTAAATGTACACTCATCTCAATTCCTAATTAGTTTTATAAAGACGCTATTAATAAGTACAATTAAATAGGATAAGCCTATTATCTAAGTATGAAACCTAAATCGATATTGCAATATATCATACTTGGAGGTCAATTGAGTTTTCTAAGATCTGCTCAGGAAAATTTTAGTGTTCATAGAGATAAAGCTGTTTTACAGAATATTAAACAATTCATTAACAGCATTGAAAATTCAGAATTTAAAGTAACTCAAAACGCTTTATCAGAGTTTAATTAAGTATAAAGAAACATTAGAAAAAACGGATGAAAATTATCTAATTAGTAAAGAAGAAGCGAGTCAACTTTACACAATTATGGATAGAATATTGCTCGTTCTAAGAGCTGAAACAAAAAACTATTTCACGTTTTCTATTTCCGAAAAAAGAATTGATAGTAGTAAATTAATTTTCAATGTTGATTTGCTTTTAGCAAAAGATGTATTTAATTCTCTTCCCGATTCAATTCAATACGATTTTAGCGAGGGGGGAAAATGTATTGCTTTCGAATGTGCCACGGCTTCAGCTTTCCATGTGTTAAGAGGAGTTGAAGGGTTATTAAGGCTTCTATTAAAAAAACTTTCACCTTCAGTAGATGTTTCGAAAATGGTTTGGGGCAAAGTTGTCGAGGAATTAAAAAATCTTAATATCGCAGCTCTTAGTGTTCTATTAGATAATTGTGATAGAATCAGAGATAATTATAGAAATCCTACTGACCATCCAGAAAAAATATATGATATCGAAAAAGCGCAAGATTT
>Ga0315553_10001763_pt1 | contig 17745 bp, 14 predicted proteins | sample SalMarSW160140MG_FD_203099 | JGI IMG/M metagenome (GOLD analysis project Ga0315553, IMG submission 203099) | Salt marsh sediment microbial communities from the Plum Island Ecosystem LTER, Massachusetts, United States - Salt Marsh Sediment SW1601-40 ... | reverse complement strand
GAACTCCCGCTTCGACCGCTGGCGGTATGGAGGCGACCAAGATGCCCTCTCGTCGCAGGAGCGGCTCGGCTTTGAGCTGTTCACCGGCAAGGCCGGGTGCGCGATTTGCCACCAGATTGGGCCGCAACACGCCCTGTTCACTGACGGAAAGTTTCACGACACCGGGCTCGGTTATGCACACACCATGGGCCTCGACAACAAGGACGTCGATATTCGCCTGGCCGCGGGCAATTTCACCACACGCAGTCAAAAGGACCTGCAAGCAATCAGCAGTCCATCGGCAAACGACCTCGGCCGGTTCGAGGTGACGCAGGATCCGAAGGATCGCTGGGCGTTCAAGACGCCGGGCTTGCGCAACGTCGAACTCACCGGGCCCTACATGCATGACGGGTCGATCACGACACTTAAGGAGATCGTCGAGTATTACGACAGGGGAGGGGATTACAGTCCGAACAAGAGCGCATTCATCAAGCCGCTGAACCTCAGCGAAGACGAGAAAGAGGCCCTGGTCGCCTTTCTGCGCTCGCTCACCGGCACGACGCATTGATCGATACCGATAGCGAAGATGATGATCTCCAGCAGCTGCGTTTGGACGATTTCCCAAACGGTCCACTCGGCGGTGCTAACTCAGGTTAGTGCGGCGCCGACTTCCCTCACGGTAGTGTTTCCATAGGCACGCGCGACGGCAGGTTGCGCTCCGAGACGAACATTGCCTGCGGCTGCGTGACGGTAGATGAGCCATTCCGATGAGCGTCCTTGAAGCGCCCAAAAGGATGAGGGAGACACCCGGCGAGGATGCGCCGCTGGTCGCACCGGCCGCCGAGCCGGAACCCAAATTCGACCTCACCACTTCGCGGCAGTTTGAATCCTGGCTCACCGAGCAGCGGATCAACCTTGCCTTCACGACCTATCAGACTGGAAAGCTCTTCTTCCTCGGTATTGGCCCGACGCGCGCGCTGTCAATTTTCCATCGCACCCTCGGGCGCTGCATGGGGCTTGCCTATGGGGACGGCAGGCTGTGGGTGGCGACCCCCGATCACGTCCTCAAGCTCGTCGACGCTGGCGCGCGCCAGCGCTTGGAGGGTAGCTACGATTCCCTGTTCGTGCCCCAGGTCAGCTACTACACCGGCGACGTCGACGCCCATGATCTTGCGGTTGCACCGGACGGCAAGGTCCTGTTCGTCAATACCTTGTTCAACTGCATCGCGACGGCCAGCGAAACCCACAGCTTCAAACCGGTGTGGAAACCCCCGTTCATCGATCGGCTGGCAGCCGAGGACCGATGTCACCTGAATGGTCTCGCCTTGGACAACGGCACCTTGCGCTACGCCACGGCGATAGCTGAGTCCAATGTCGCCGGCGGCTGGAGAGACTATCGCGCCAAGGGCGGCATCGTCATCGATTGCCAATCTAGCGAGATCGTCGGGCGCGGCTTGTCGATGCCGCATTCGCCGCGCCTCCACAAGGGCAGGCTCTACCTGCTCAATTCCGGCACGGGTCACTTCGGCACGCTTGATCCGACCACTGGCGAATTCGAGGCGATCACGTTCTGCCCGGGCTACGTCCGCGGTCTCAGCATTGTCGGCAACTTTGCCATCATTGGCCTCTCCAAGCCGCGGAACCGCGGGATTTTTCGGGGGCCGCTCGGCGACAATCTGAAGAAGCACGGGATCGAAGCCCGTTGCGGCATTTACGTCGTCGACCTGATCAGCGGCGAGGTCGTGCACTGGGCACGCATCGAAGGGCTCGTGAGCGAGCTCTACGACGTCGCCGTGCTTCCCGACCGCGTCCGCACCGCAGCGGTCGGCTTCAAGAGCGACGAAATCAGGCGCGTGATTTCCATTGAGGACTGATATCCGTCAGCGCGGCCCGCATCGTGTCGGTTCTTTGTCGAGCCGTCACGATGTCTCGGCTTGCGCCCCGGGCTCTTCGCTTGCGGTGACTGACTGCTCAGGAGCGGAAGTCGTGGCAAGACCTTGGAGCAAAGCGTCGATTTCCGGTGCCACCGAGGTGAAGCGGACCGAATATTCGCCGCCATCGCCGGGTGCTGCTCCGGTCACCTTCACATAGAGCGTTCCGGGGAGAGCTGCGCCGTCGGGCCCCAATAACTGGACTTTCAGATTACTAAAGTCCGGTACCAGGCTTTCGAGTTTTGCCTCTGCCTCCTTGCGCGACACCTTGGTGAAGGCGCCGCTGCACAGGATGCCGTCAGCCTGACTGCCTTCCACCACCTGATATTTGATCGGGATCTCTTCGCCGAGAGCCACCAGGGGCTCGGCCGTCTCCGGCAACAGCAGCTGATAGGGACGGCCGATGCCGAGCACCTCCAACAGCTTCACCGGATGCTCGATGCCTTTGGCGCGGACCTCCATCTGCCTGCCGAGCTTGAGGGCAGCGCCAACCGCCTGGCGCGTTGCCTCGGAAATGAGGATCTGTCCGCCGATGGTGTAGGACTGGATGCGCGAGGTGAGGTTGACGTTGCTTCCGACTACGCCGTATTTCATCCGCTCCGGCGAGCCGATATTGCCGACCACCACCTGGCCGGTGTGGACGCCGATGCCCATTTCCACCTCCGGCAGGTCGTCCTCGCGGTTTTGGGCGTTGACCTCCGCCATTGCCAATTGCATGGCGACGGCGCAGGCGACGGCGCGTTGCGCGTCGTCCTCCTGCCACACCGGGGCCCCGAACAACACGAAGATCGCGTCACCGATGAACTCATCGATGGTGCCCTGATATTCCTTGATGATCGGCACCATGGTGGCGAGATAGCGGTTGAGGATCGCGACCACGCGTTCCGGGGCGATCCGCTCCGACAGCGAGGTGAAGCCGCGAAGATCGGTCATTATCATCGAGATCTTCCGCTTCTCGCCGCCCATCTCGAGCCCGGCGGGCGATTCAAGCACAGTCTCGACCACCTCATCGGTGAGATAGCGGCCGAAGGTTTCGCGAATGAAGGTGTTGCGCAGCTCGACCTGCTCGGCAAGGCGCTGCAACTCGGCCTCGACGCGCTTGCGGTCGGACACATCGGCCCAGGAGCCGACGATCTCCTCAGGCTTGCCGTCGGCGTCATGGGCGACGGTAAAGGTATCTTGAATCCAAATATAATGCCCGTCGCGGTGGCGGAAGCGATATTCCAGCGCGCCGCCGCCGATGCCGATCAGCCGGTCGAGCTCGGCAAAGACGCGATCGGAATCGTCGGGATGGAGGCGCTTGACCCAGAATTTTTTGTCGTCGCGCATCTCCCAAGGCGCATAGCCCATAATCGAATTCAAATTCTCGCTGACGAAGGTGCAGGCGTAATCGCCGCTCACCTGCGTGGTGTAGATGATCGCAGGGCTGGCGCCGACCAAAGTCTCGAGGTCATTCATCACCGCCATGCGCTCGCCAAGAGCCTGTTCGGCTTGCTTGCGGCCGGAGATATCCGCCCAGGAGCCCACGATCTCAAGGGGCCGACCTTGCGCGTCGTGGATCACCCGGAAGGTGTCCTGGATCCAGATGTAATGGCCGTCGCGGTGGCGGAAGCGATACTCCAGGGTGCCGCCGCCGCGCTCGATCAGGGGGCGCATCTCCTCGAACAGGCGCGAGGAATCGTCGGGATGAAGGCGCACGCTCCAGAAGTCGCGGTCCTCGAGCATCTCCCAGGCGGAGAAGCCCATAATGCGGGACACGTTCTCGCTGACGAAGGTGCAGGTGTAGTCGCTGGCCTGGTTGGTGTAGACGATCGCCGGCGTCACGGTCATCAAATAGCGGAGCCGCTCACGCGCGGCCTCCAATTCGGTGGTGCGCTCTTCGACGCGCTTTTCCAGCTCGTCGTGCGCTTTGCGAAGCTCGGCTTCCTTGCGGTTGATTTCGCGGAGGTCGGTGGCGAAAGCGACCATGCCCGCTTCCTGCCCGTCTTCGCTGAGCAGGATGGACGACGAGATGAGGACGGGAACGATGTTTCCGTCCTTGGCCTTGAGGGCGCTTTCGAAACGCGCGGCCGTGCCGCCACGCTTGCGCATCTCCAGCAGGATCTCGTGCTCCGCATCTTCGCTCGCGTAGAGATGCGTCTGTCGCTGGCCGACGACTTCATCGGCGCGATATCCAAGCAGCGCTTCGGCGCCGTCGTTGAAGAGCGCGATCTTCCCCTGCTTGTCGGTGGCGATGATGGCGTCAGGTGAGCTCGCAATCAGTCGAGTGAGATAACGCTTCGTCTCCTGAAGCTCCGCGTTCGCATCGAGGGCGGTTCGCTCGGCCTTCTTCGCGTGGGTGATGTCGGCCCAGGCGCCAACGAACTCCGAGGGCTTGCCGGAGTCGTCACGCACGACCTTGAAGGTGTCTTGGATCCAGATGTACTCCCCATTCCGCCGCCGGAAACGGTACTCGGTGGTGCCGCCACCTTGCTCGATCAGCGGGGCAATCTCGTTGAGGACGCGCGGCCCATCGTCGGGATGAAGATGGTCCGGCCAGCATTTCGGGTCGGTCGTCATCTCCTGGGGCGTGTAGCCCATAACGTCGCGGAGATTCTCGCTGACGAAGGTGCAGGCGTAATCGCCCGTTGCTTTCGTGGTGTAGATGATGGCCGGGCTTACGGCGAGAAGGTACTGGAGGCGCTGACGCGTGCCCTTCAATTCCGCCTCGATTGTCCGGCGGTCGACCTCGAGGCTCTCCAGCGTGGTCAAACGCTGGCGGAGACGGGCCACCTCCTCAAGAAGCTCCGTCCTAGTCTTACCGTCGTCAGCCGGAGAGGCTGCCAGTTGGCGCAGTCGGGTGCTGTCGGAGCCCTCCGGCTCTGCCCGGGCGGTCAGTTTGCTGCGTACGCTCATGACGCTGCCTCTTCGAGGCCTCACCTCATTCTAACACCGGCACACGCAGGGCGCGAGTGCTGGGGCAGGAGGCGCTCTATTCGCCGGTGGCATCGTGAACCATCTCCGATAGGCGCTCGATGTCCTTGACAATCAGGGCGGCGCCCCTTCGTTCAATGATCCCGATCCGCGACAGTCGGCTCAGCTCACGCGTCACCGCCTCGCGGTGCGTGCTTACTCGGCTGGCGATCTCGACATGGGTCGGAGCCGGGACGATCCGCGCCGACTTGCCGTCCTTCGAGGCGAGGTTGGCGAGCCGCAGCAGCTCGGCCTGGATGCGATTGTTGACCGCGAGCGTGCTGAACTCATAGACGCGGGTTGTGAGCGCCCGGATCTTCATCACCAACTGCGGCAGCAGCGCTTGGGCCACGCCGGGCTCAGTCGCCAGGATCTCCCGGAACGAGGCAGCGGGCATCGAGGCGATCAGGCAGTTGGTGTGTGCCTCGACGCTCGCCGACCGCGGACCGCCGTCAATGGCAGGATACTCGCCGAACACTTCACCGGCGCCGAGTTCGCGAAAGCTCACCGCCTTGCCCGCGAGGGAGTAGATGGTCACGCGAACTTCACCGGTGCCGATGATGAATACATCGTCCGACGCATCGAGATAATCGAGAATGGCTTCGCCCGGCTCATAGTGGCGCCACGCGCAGCGCTGTTCGACGCGCTTCAGTGCGTGCGGTGAGAGGCCGGCGAAGATCGCGACCTTAGAGAGCGATGGATGAGGCTGTATAGCTTGCGGTTGGGTCATGTTGACCGCCGGCGGACCAGTGACTGGCGCGGATCATACTCCAGCCGAGCACGGCCTGACACCGCCAAACTGGCCGGAGGCGGGGCCTTTTCTGTGGTGTGGCAAATGCCACAGCGAGAATCCGGGCGAAGGGACATCCTCCCCTCACGCTTCGAACTCAAGATCGTCTTGAGGAAGCGCTAGGGAAGGAGATCGAACCATGTTTACCCGCACTCATACCCGCCTTTTGACCTTGGTCGCCGCCACGGCCCTCACGACCCTCGCGGCTAACGCTCCGGCGCGCGCCGAGGAACCCGTGGAATATCTCGGACCGGTCGGTCCTCATCAGCCGATCTTGGCTTCGGTCGGCGACAAGCGAGTGATCGCGTACTACCTGCCTGGCAATGGGCGGTGCGGCCTCGAAGCCATCGTTTGGAATCAGCGTCACGACGACAGCAATCCGGAGCGCGTCCGCATCAGCCTGGGACCGAATCAGATGGTCCATATCGACGGCGATCCGAAGCACTCGCTCAATCTCCAATGCGGTGACAATGCGAAGCAGCTTACGGTGGTCGATACCACCGAGGAGATTGCCTTCGGCGCTGCGGAGTGAAGGAGCGAACAGGAGACAAGACGTTGACACAATCTCGAGGAAGCTGGCCCCTCGGGCCGAACGTGAGGGGCCTCTTTTTTGCCGAGAGCAGGGCGCAACCGGCAAGCCCTAACGTCTCAGCCCTGCTTGTCGTTTCTCGCTGGTGACGGGTTGCCGCCGGATTATCCACTCCATAACCTTGTCCAGTGCGCCGAGGCGCGGGTGAAACGCGTGTAGAGCAGCGCCAGCAGCACGAAAAACACCGTGTGGAGCGGCGGCAAAATAGAACATGCCGCTCACGACTAATGTCCGCCGAAGCTGAAGGCGATGGTCGCCCCGATTGCCAGCACCACGAGGGAGAGCACGGTCATCACCCAAAGCGGCGGGCTCGGGGCGTGGCCGGCGCCGCCTTCACCCATGTCCATTTTCATTCCTCCTTGTGCGCCGGCATCCGCAGCCGCCCGCACGGTCATCATGCCGTGCTTCAGATGATGCGCGACCATCCACCAGTTGATGGGAAAGGCGACGAGCGCGCCCGTCATCAGGGCGAGTGACAGCCGGAACCAGAACAGAGGTTTTGTCGGGTCGTGGGCGCCTGGGGTGTTGGCGAAGGCGATGGCGGCCACCGGCAACATGCCGCCCATGAGGCAGTTCATGGACAGAAATTCCGGAAGGAAAGTGCCGGCGAGCGACTTGGCGTAGACGCCGCCATAGCGGTCGCGCATGAACAAGGCTTGGAAGATCGTCCAACCGAAAGTGAAGCCGAGAACGTATTCGAGGATGACGTCGGCAATCATGGGAAGCGCGACCACGGCGCCGATCACCGCGCCGGCGAGAATGCCGATGCCATCGCCGGCGACGCAATGCATGGTCGAGCCAAGTGCCTGCCGCCATCGGACCGAGGTGTAGCGTTCATGCAGCCCCGGCAGCGGTTCGCGGCAGCCGAGCACGTAAAGGAAGGCGCCGAACGGACCCGAATAGAGGGTGAACAGAATGAACGCCCATTTCATCACCGGATGTTCGGGCGTGGTGCGGATGTCGATGGCGACGAAGAGCACTGAGAGCGCGGTGAGGATGAACCACAGCAGCATCACCCCGTCGATAAGCATGAGTCCCCCCTTTTGCGGCTAACGTCTCATGGCGATGACGGCGGTGGTGCTTCCTGGAGGTCGGAATCTTCCTCCGAGTCGTCGGGGCCAGGGTCATCTGGGCGCCGCCGGGGTGCGGAGACTGCCACCAAGGTGATGCTCATCATCAGCAAGGAGGCGAAGGCCGCAAACATCTTCAGCGGCAGTTTGTGCAACTTCTCCCAGGCACGTGTGTCGGCCTCCTGCTCCTCGGCAAAGCGTTGCTGCGCCAGCCTGACGTAATAGAAGTTGGTGAGGTTGGAGAACGATTTCGCCGGCCGCCCGCCGCCATGAACGCCCGGCATCGGCTTCGGCCGATCGTAACCGAGCCAGAGAGCGCCCACAAAATCCTGGGTCAGGCCCACGAACAGCGCGTCGTCATTGTAAGAGGAGGTGCCGGTCTTGCCGTAGACCAGCGCGTGCGGGGAATTGGCGCGACGCGCCGTGCCTCGTTTCACCGGACCGCGAAGGCTCTGCAACACGGCCGCCGCGGTTGTGGAAGACATCACCCGCGGCTCCGGCCGCTTTGCCGGTTTGCCGATGACGCGCCCTTTTGGCCCAATCGCGGCGACCAGGAACCTGATCTGGGGAAGTAGCCCATGATTGCCGAGAGCCCCGTACGCCTGAGCGAGTTTCATCGGTGACGTGTGCAAGCCGCCAATCGGCACAATCGCCGGGGAATCAGGGGGCGTGAGGCCGAACCTCTTGACGATGTCGTTGACCTTATCGCCAAGCTGAAGCGCCATTTCGGTCCATGGCCGGTTGCACGATTGGGCGAGGGCGAAATCGAGGCTGACCGTGTTTCGATGCAGGCACAGCGAACTTGGTTCCGCCGGCCAATTTGGCCTCCTGACTGGCTGGGTCGAAAGCCGGGTTTGCAAGCTGATCCCGGCCTCTTTCACTGCAATCAGCGGAAACAACTTGCCGGTCGATCCGATCGACCGCGTGATGTCGGTAGCTCTGTTCCATTCGCCGGTGTAGGTGCACGCACCGCTGAGGGCCAGCACCTCGCCCGAGGGGCGCATGAAGAACCCCGCGGCTTGATGCGAGCCAGTGATAGAACAGATTTGCGCATCGAGATTGCGCTGGAATCCCGGATCGAGGAACAGCACGAGCCGGTAATCACCCTCCAAGTCGATGCCGTTCGCTTTCGCTTCCCTGAGCGCAAGGTCTCGATAAGGCCGGTACTCGAGGCGCCGATATGATTTGTCGCCACGGCGGAGCGTACCGTTCTTGAGGCGGCGCGCCAGCTCCGCCTCGGCGTCTGTTGCCTGTTTCGCGGTGATTTTCCCATGAGCGGCCATTCGCTTTAGCACGCGGACGGCGCTTTCCAGCGCCTTCCCGGGGGCCTTGAGTGGATCGCGATGGTTTGGTTCGGGCAGCATGCCTACCAACAGCGCCGCCTCGCCGAGATTCAAATCCTGTACCCCGACGCCAAAATAATACCGGGCCGGATCATCGAAGCCGGACATGTTCCGGGCATGCGGCACGACGTTCATGTAGCGGGCGAGAATGTCTTCGCGACTGAGGACAGCATAGATCCTCATGGCGAGGACAGCTTCGCTGAGCTTGCGGCCGAAGCTATCCTCCTTTCTCAACAGCAGGGATCGCGCGAGTTGCTGCGTGATCGTGCTCCCGCCCTGTCTGTTACCCCGAAGAAGCTGCCAGCCGGCACGCACGGTGGCGCGAGGATCGAGGGCGCCGTGAGTGAAAAACCTGGAATCTTCGCTGGCAATGATGGCGTCTTGCAGCACTTGCGGGAAAGCCCGCGCGGGTACGCGCGTGGGGCAAATCATGTGCTCGGTGTCGACGGCTTGGGTCTGCTCATGCTCGAGTTGACAGGCCGACAGCACGGCTTGCAGCAAACGGCCGTTGGGCAGGTCCCACCGGTCGCTGCGGACGATAACGCCGACCAGAAAGAAAATGGCGAATGAGACCACGCCAGCGAGGAGGACCGCTCCGAACAGTGCGCGGGCCTCAATGGCCAAGGCAGCCTTGGTGAAAAGCCCTCGAGCCGCGTGAGAGACGACCCCGGAACCCTCTCGAGCTTCCATGTCGGCCACTTTGGCCGGAATCCGCCCTGGATGCCAGGGCTTGATGCGTTTCTGTCGCATGGGCTGCGGCGTTGCTTGAAGAGGCGAGCCCCCGTACCCTCGCCTGAACGTCAGGGATGGGAGGTGGGGGATGAGGGTTCGGCGCGCGACGTGCATTCACGGCCTCGTCGTGGGTTTGGTGGCAATTCTGGCCACGCAGGTGCTCCCGCTGCTCAGCACGTCAGCTGTTGCTGCCGACGACGGCATGAAATGGCAATTCAGTGAAGCCAATGACCCGGACAACAAAGGGCGGATGACGGCGAGGCTGATCTACGGAATCCCTGAGACAGACGCCATCCAGGTCAGCGGTGTGTGCGAAGCGCGGTCGGGCAGCGGGCTGCAGGCGTCGAGCCTCATGCTTGGCGCCGATATCGGCGATCTCGATGATGGCAAAGAGGTCGATGTCCATTTCTCCGGGGGCGGCTTCGACCGCACGCTGAAGGGCGTCGTTCATCAGCCGACGAGCGAGGAGGGGCTCAGCGGCGTGGTCCTCGAGGTCGACAATGACGACCCGCTGTGGCGGGCCCTGACCGAGAGCCAGGGGCTCGACTATGGGGTGCCGGGTCTTCAACCGGCGACGCTGGCCGGTGATGGCGGTGCGGACGCCATCAGGCAATTCGTGCAGGCCTGCAAGAGCTACGCCGAAGCCCTAGGGGCTGGCGGAGATGACGCCGCAGACACGTCCTCTCCGGGCGACGCCGATGATGACGACCAGAAATCCGCGTTCGAGAGCGCCAAGGAGCTTGGAACCGTCGAGGCGTGGCAAGCATTCCTGTCAAACTTTCCGTCAGGCTTCTACGCCGATCTCGCGCGCGCCTACGTCAAGAAACTCGGGGGCGAGGATGCCGCTGAGGAGAACCCGCCTCGCGCCGACGAGGAGGCGCCGCCTGAAGACGTCTCGGAGCAGCCCGGAGACGGAAGGGACGCTTGGGAATCAAGCGTGGACGGCTTGAATGTCACCCGCGTCGACTATGCCGGGGGCACCTTCATCAAGAATGGGCCAAGAACCTGGGTTGAGCAGACGCTGCGAGGCGGCCCCGCCTTTCGCTTCCGAGAGACGTTTCGGTCGGATCGGGAGGTGAAGCTATTCGATCCCTCTCGCCGGGTGCACATCAGCTTGAACATCGCCGGAAAGGCCATCTTGTACGCGCCGGACGGCAAGCCTCTGACGAAGCTCTACGACATCGAGCGGGCCGAAGGCGCCGAGCCACTGCCGCCTGGGCCACCGCCGCCCGGGCCACCCGCACATGTGCAAGCCCCGCCACGGCGCGCACCCCCGCCGCGGCCGAGAATGACCACCAAGGTCACCGGCTGCGAGGAGGGCTTCGAGCTCGTCAAGGGCCGCTGCAAGCGCCTTACCGAGCGCGACGTGCCTCGCGGTTGCCCGCCCGGAACGAGGCCGGTGCCCGAAACGGACAACTGCGTGCCTGTCGCCGCGCCAAAGCCGGCAAAGGCCAAATGCGGCAAGGGAAAAACCAGGGTCGAGGGGAGGTGCGTGCTGAAACAGGACGCGGCGACATTCTGCGGCCCAGGCTTGCACCTCGAAGGGCACAAATGCGTGCACGGCTTCCGCGAGCCGCCGCCGCAGAGGAAGCTGCCATCCTGGCAGATCGAAGCCATCAAGAAGGGATGCCCGAAAGGCATGGCCTGGAACGCGCAAGAGGGCTGCCACGAGAACGACTGAGCGATGGGACGAAGCTCAGCCGGGATCCTTCATTCGCAGCTCATCGGACGTGAGGGGCGGCAGCGCTTTTGATGGCACGCCGGCGCCGGGCGCTCGCGCAGTGCGGCTTCCCGTCGCAACTGATTCGGGCTTTTCGGCGCCGTCTCCCGAGGAGAGCGTCTCGGAGGCTCCGACGTTCAGCCCCCGTATTGCGGTGCCTAGCGGATGATCAGCATTGAAATCGCCTGCAAATTAGGCATTTTCGTCTCCAACTGACGCGGGACGTGCCAAACTTCCGTGGTCTGTTGCCACCAAGCCTGGCTCGGCGAAGATCCTGCCAATCACTGAATTTAGCTCTTGCGAAAGGAAATATTGCAGTGCAGCATTAACTTGCGAGGGGTTGGCCTAGTGATTGCAAGCCTCGCAAGCGCAGGAATTGGTTCTGAAATGGCACCGGAGCTCAATATTCAAGGGTTCAACTCGGCGAAGTTCGAGGAACGTGCTCGTCGACCAATGCTGCATCTGTTGCGTTGCAACATGAACAGGCCGGGGGCGGAAGCCCGACAGGTCGCCGACAACAGGGACGGAGACGCGAGGAGGAGGGGCTGACCGAGCGACACCAATAGGGAACCTCTCCGATGTCGACGATGCTCAATCTCGCGGGACTGGCAAGCCTGCTTCTCTTACTCCCATCCCTGGCGGCGCTTCCAGCGACGCCGCAAAGACAAGCCACCCATGCCTTCGCTGGCACCGGCGCGCAGCGCGAAGGGAGGGCCTAGCCATGATGGTGCCTATGCCCACCGCCGTTGTGCTGATCGTTTGCAAAACGGTCGTCGCTGGCCCGCCCGATGCCAACGCCGCCTATACCGGTTGGCAAGACCGGGTCTGGGCGACCGAACACTCCATGATGGTCTGCCGCCGGGAAGAAGTCTCCCTCTATGACCCGGATGTGGACCGAGGCGCCGCGCCGCAACCCTTTACCCCAACAGCCTGCTGGCGGACGGCAATGCAGCTCGGCCCCCAATTCGACGCCGCACACAGGAACTCGTCGTGGCGCTTTTGGCGCGCCGCCTGTCCCGTGCCGATCGTGCGCAAAAATCCTGATGGCACCGAGGACATCATCGCCTGGAAGATGCCGGATTGTGGACACCGCGAGACGGTGGTGTGCGAGGTCGATACGGCGATCTAACCGGCTCGCGTAATCTGGAAGGGTAGGCTTGGCTGCGGCAATGCGGGCCTCCCCGCTAAGGCGCTGTCGAGGGCCTGTTCGGGTATTGCCAGGCCCATCGGCTGGGGCGCAATATTGACCTCCGAGGATGAGGCAGAGCCGTGAGGCCGGCTTTCGCGCGCCGCGCGTGGACAACACGACGTGACATGGCGGGTTTCGGCGCCCTCGGCGGGAGACGGTTGCCATGCCCATTTGGCTAAAGGTCGCCGCGGGATCAGCGCTTGGTATCACGCTGATCGGCTTCGCCGGACTACAGAGCTTTTCGGAAAAAGCAGGGCCGCTCGTCCAGGAGCACGGCACCACCTACTACAACGGCGAGGTCCCGGCACCTGCGCCAGTGATCTGTAAGCCTAAGAGCGAGATCCTCGCTGCCATCAAGCTGGTGCACGCCAAGTTCGACTACCTCACTGGCCAGGAACTCGAGTCCTTTGAGATCCGCGCGCGCGATCTGAAGGGCCTGCCGCCGCTTAAGGCCGACGAGCTTTATGTCATCACCGAGGACGACAAGCTCCGGGACGGCGAGATGGTGCTGTTTATCGGGCTCAAATCGAAATGCGTGACGACGGTGTTCGTCTTTCCCGCCAAGCTCTACCATGAGATCCTGGGCAAGACCGGGAACGCGTAACAGCAGACACAACTTGATGCAGCTCCCGGTTTAGAGCGCATGCCTCCAGGCCGGAACGAACATTGTCGAACGGGACCCACCTTGGATATGCCGACTTTGCCGCGAGGACAGCTGGTCTACGCCATCGGCGACATTCACGGACGGTCAGATCTCCTCGCCAAGCTGCTCGCTGAGATCGAGGCCGACGTCTTGCGCCGCGAAGGCGCAGAGCGGCGAACGCTCGTCTTTGTCGGCGACTATATCGACCGGGGGCCCGACAGCTGCGGTGTTGTCGAGCTCCTCCTGAACGGATTGCCGGCCGGCTTCGACGGCCATTTTCTCAAGGGCAATCACGAGGCGATCATGCTCGATTTCCTCGAGGACCCCTCCTGTCTTGGCCAGTGGCTTGCCAACGGTGCCGAGGCGACGTTCCGCTCCTATGGGGTGGATGTCGGCACGCTGGCTCGCGAGCGGGCGCGCCCCGAAACTTGGCGGGAGGTTTTCATTGCGGCGTTGCCCGCCCGCCATCGCGCGTTCTTCGAGAGGCTCGAACTGATGGTGCCGATCGGCGACTATCTGTTCGTCCACGCGGGGGTCAGGCCGGGCGTGCCGCTCGAGGCGCAAAAACCTCAGGATCTGATCTGGATCCGCGGCGAGTTTCTGCGCGCGGCGGACGATTTCGGCAAAGTCGTCGTCCACGGGCATACACCGACCACGGTTCCGGACGTACGCGCCAACCGCATCGGCATCGATACCGGCGCGGTGTTCACCGGGCGGCTCACGGCGATGAGGCTCCAAGACGGCTCACGCGGGTTTTTGCAAACCGAGGCTTGAACGTGGCGCCCGAATCAATTGTCCGACGCATCGGCGGAGACGTCTTTCAGCCGCTCAGCCAGACTGCCGCCGCGGCGACCGCCTTTCGTGCCGCGCCGGCGCGCTTTGCGTGCCGACAGGATCTTGGCGAGTGAGCCTTGGGCGGCGCGTTCGCTATCCTCGATCTCCTCCTGCGTGTTGTCCCCTGTCGAGGCGCCAAGAGGCGCCTCTGCCGGAGCAGGGCCCGGTTCCGCAGGGCCGCCGCCGCCATTACCCATCAGCATGGGCTCGCGGTCCCTCGGCTCGGCGGTGAAGTCCGCAATGGGCGCCGGTCCGATTTCGGGCACAGCGACCGCTGGCAGCTCGGTTCCTTGCGCCTTGGCCACGGCAAGGACCTGGCCCGCGAGCTTGCCAAGCTCCTGGCGCAAGAGTTCGTTCTCCCTGCCGCCGATTTTGCCTTGGGTGAGCTGCTCCTTGAGCGCGGAAAGCTCGGCGCTCAGCCGCTGATTCTCCCGGGTCAAAGCGGCGTCGGACTTCGCCGAGCGGCGCGATGGCGCTGTGTCGCTACCCAAGGCGCCACGCAGCTGGTCGATGTCCCCGCGCTGGCTGGAGACGGTCTCGCGGGCTAGTTTCAGGGCGTCGCCTTGAGAGGCGATAGTGCTGCGCAACTCGGCGTTGGCCGATTCGAGACCGGTGATAGCTTCCCGTGCCGCCTTGAGCCGGCTCTCGAGCTCGGGCAGCCGCCGGCGGATGGTTTGCTCCAGCACGCGGTTCGCGTTCTCTTTTTCTTGCAGGCGCCCCTTGACCGCCTCAAGCTCGGTCTTGATCTCGGAGATTTCGACGCGGCGCTTGTTGGCCTCTACCAGTTCCCGGGCGGCCTTATCCTTGGCCCTTTCCAAGGCGACCTCGACGCGGCGGAGCTCGATGGCGAATTCCGCCCGGAGCTGATCCTTCTCGGCCTCGATATCGGCGAGGGACATCGGCATGGTCGCCTCGATCCGCCGGGTGGTGAGGCGCACGGCGCGGTTCCATAGGGGCCTCGTGACCAGCAGGGCAAGCAGGCTCGCAACGAGGAAGCCGAGCGCGAGATAGATACCAATGTCGATCATCGGAACGAGCGCTCCCACGGCGCCGCCAAGCGTGCGGTCAACGCAAACCGGCTGAGGCCGGTTCCAAAGGGATAGCCCGCTGCCCTCAGGGCTCCCCTCACACTTCCTTAGCCCTAATCTAGAACGGATTCCAGGTCGGTTCGCGGGTATATTTCAGGTAGCCGATATTGGCGCCGAGCCGCAATCCAATCCCGGACCGTATGGGGGCAAGGAGGACGTGGCTGCCGGACATGAATGTGATTCCTACGCCGCCGACGAGATAAGCCGATCCGTCGACGCCGCCGAAGGTGCCGTAGATCTCGTCCGGGCTCCTGAGGTCATAAACCAGGACCATGGTCTTGGAGCCCTCGGCGCCGAAATCGTAGCCGACGGTTGGCCCCTGCCAATAGACTCGACGCTCGCCGGCATCCTTGGTGTAAAGCGTGCCCTCGCCATAGCGAACGCCAGCGATAACGGCGCCGCCGGCTCCCTCGCCAAGGATGTAGCCGTTTGGTCGCCCGGCGCGCTGGAAGCTGTATTCGATCACGCTGGCAAGACCCATGGAGATACTGCCGAAGAAGTGGTGGCCCGCTTCCTTGATCTCCTCCATGGAAAAGGTGCCTCTGCTCTCGGGAGGCGGAACGTAAGCGCCGGCATTCGGTGGCGGCATAGAGCCCCTCGGGGCGGGTTGATAGGGTACACCAGGGCCGCCTGGATCGTAGGCTGCCGGTGGCATCTGGCCCTGTTGGGGGTGCGGCGTTATGACCATGGGCGCGCCGTCGGCCTGGGCGAGCCTGATGGGGCCCGGCGTTGCGGTGTTACCCGCGGCAGCGGCGAACGGCGCGAAAAAGCACGTCGCGGCAAGCGCAAGCGCCGTGCCGAAAGCGGCTGGGAAACGTTCGACACTCATAGTTATCCCCGTGGCAATCCTCAGCCCCCGCGCGGCAGAAACGCCTCGACCTGGGGCTTGGTTCGCGAGCCTCTATGATTTGCCGAAACGGTTACCAAAGTGTGGTTAGGCGCGGCTCTTCGAGCGCTGGGTGGCTCAGGCCTTCGCTTCGGCTCCCCAGGCGATGAAGCTCGGATTGCGCAAGCCGACCCCGACCTTGCCGTAACGGAGGAGGTTGCCGTCAGCCTGCACCACATGGCCTCCGGCGGCGTCGAGCACGGCGTGGCCGGCGGCGGTGTCCCACTCCATGGTTGGGCCGAAGCGGGGATAGACGTCGGCATCGCCTCGCGCGAGCTCCATGAACTTCAATGACGAGCCTGCGCTCGACCGGCCGGCGATTGGGAGCTTGGCAAGGAAATCTTCGGTCGCGGGATCGAGATGGGAGCGGCTGACCACAGCGACGAGGCCTTCGGATGATGGCTGGCGCACCCGCAATGGCCGGCAGTCGAGCTTGGCGAGATCGGCGCCGTGCTCATCCGGATCGAGTCTCGCGATCTCGGCGCGTCCGGGCTCTGGTGTCAATGCGAGGAGGGCCCGTGCCGGCGCGAACACGAGACCGAATATCGGCCTGCCGCCCTCGACCAGGGCGATGTTCACGGTGAAGTCGGTTCGCTTGTTGATGAACTCCTTGGTGCCGTCCAAGGGATCGACCAGGAAGAAGCGCGACGGCAACGGCGCGGAACGGTCCGCGGCATCCTCTTCAGAGACGACGGGGATGTCCGGCGCGAGCTGCCGTAAGGCCTCTAGGATGATGGCCTGGGACTCATGGTCGGCGCTGGTCACCGGGCTGAGATCGGCCTTGAGCTCGACCGCGGGTCCCTCACGGTAATGCCGCATGATCGCAGCACCGGCACGGGCCGCGGCGGCAGTCAGCTCGCGCGCCGCGCGCGCGAAGTCGAAGCGATCGCTTGCCGCACTGCTCATCATGTCTCTTTGAGTTGTCTGTCTTGGCCCTGACAAGGCACAATGCTTTCCTAGAATTTGATTCGTTGCGCGGGCATCGCTCTTTGCAGCAGGCCCTTGGCGCTCTCGTCTAGCAGATTTTGCGCGTTGGGACCCCGCGTCATTCTGGGACGAGCAGGGTTTTTCGAGGAGGGAACACCATGACAGAGCCGGCGGCGATCGGCGATCTTGATCTCGCGGCCTTGATCTCGAGCCGCATTTGCCACGACGTGATCAGTCCTGTCGGCGCTATCGCCAATGGGCTCGAGATGCTCGGCGAAGAGCAGGACGAGGCGATGCGTGAGCAGACCATGGACTTGATCCGCAAGAGCGCGCGCCAGGCGTCAGCGAAGCTGCAATTCGCGCGCCTTGCGTTTGGCGCGGCTGGCTCGGCCGGTGCTGAAATCGACCTTCGCGATGCCGAGCGGGTCGCGAAGGACGTCGTGCAGGGAAAGCATAGCCTGTCCTGGCAGGGGCCGCCGGTGACGCTGCCCAAGAACAAGGTGAAACTGCTTCTCAACCTCGTCGCGCTTGGGGTGGTTGCCCTGCCGCGGGGCGGGACGGTGAGTGTCGACATCACCGGCGAGGGACCTGCCGTGGCCTTTACCGTCCTCGCCAAAGGTGAGCCTGCGCGGCTGCCGGAGCATGTCGCGAGCCTCCTCGCGGGCGGCAACGGCGGCGCGCTCGATGCGCATTCGATTCAGCCTTATTACGCCGGCAGGGTAGCGGCCGCGGCCGGGATGACCGTGACTGTCGAGGGCCGAGACAATGAGGTTGCGCTGAAGGCTGCTTGAGGCTCGAACGACCTTCCCCAGCGGGAGGCGAAAAACACAATGGCCGGGACAAGCCCGGCCATTCCGACAGTCATGCGGTTCGGTAGCGAGCGAAGATTAGGCCGCCGCCTCCGACTCATCCTCTGGATTGCGCAGGACGTACCCCCGTCCCCATACCGTCTCGATGTAGTGCTTGCCGCCGGTCGCGGCCGCGAGCTTCTTGCGCAGCTTGCAGATGAAGACGTCGATGATCTTGAGCTCCGGCTCGTCCATGCCGCCATAGAGATGGTTCAGGAACATCT
>Ga0315553_10001762_pt1 | contig 17746 bp, 15 predicted proteins | sample SalMarSW160140MG_FD_203099 | JGI IMG/M metagenome (GOLD analysis project Ga0315553, IMG submission 203099) | Salt marsh sediment microbial communities from the Plum Island Ecosystem LTER, Massachusetts, United States - Salt Marsh Sediment SW1601-40 ... | reverse complement strand
AAACTATAACCTTGTGACGCTGGCCAATCCTAGGATCAACGCTGAAGGCGTGCTCTGCCACGGGTACATGGAACTGCGATATCTTCTCCAGGAGGCGCTGCAGAACTCCCGAGACACCATAGTCAAGGTGGGTCGAGAATTCGGAGAAGTGTCTGGAAGAAGCTACGCCAATATGTTTTGGGAAGATAGGCTGGATGATGCGGATATAGTTATTGTGGCCATGGGCAGTCTGGCTATGGAAGCAATAGTAGCCGCAGACATGCTGCGGCAGGGCGGGCAGAAAGTAGGTGTCCTGGGCTTGAGAGTGTTCAGGCCATTCCCCAAGGCAGACGTGGCCAAGACACTAGAAAAGTCTCGTCTTATTGTGGTTTTCGATAAGAATATCAGCTACGGCTTAGAAGGAGCCACTTGCTCGGAGATAAAATCAGCCCTCTATGGAAGTTCTGCAAGAGCGGTGATACGAAACTTCGTTGTTGGACTGGGTGGTCGTGACGTTAAAGCCAGAGAGATGGTAGATGCGGTGAACAAGTCGCTGTTATCGGTGAACGACGGTGATTTAAACAGAGAATATCCCGAGTGGATATGTGCCATCTGAAGGTGATTATGCGATGAAGAGTACTGCCGTCAATATGACCGAAAAAGAGTATCTACTGCCAGGTAATAGGACCTGCCCTGGCTGTGCCCTGTCGCTCGCCTATCGTTACATTCTAAAGGCACTGGAAGGGCAGGTTATTGCGACGGTGCCAGCGAGTTGTCTTACAGTACTGCATGGCATGTATCCGGTGACGTCCGTCACTGTCCCCTGTGTAAATACGCCGTTCGCCACCACGGCGGCATCAGCTACGGGCTTGGTTGCTGGGTTGAAAGCGTTGGGCAAAGAAGGGTTGACGGTACTGGCTATTGCTGGTGATGGCGGGACACACGATATAGGAATACAAGCACTGAGCGCCGCTGCGGAACGGCAAACTGACTTTCTTTATATCTGCTACGACAATGAAGGCTACATGAACACCGGAAATCAGCGCTCAGGCTCCACGCCACTGGGTGCCATTTCAGGTACTACGCCTATTCTGGGCAAACAGCAGAATCAGAAAGACATAGCTGCCATAATGGAGGCGCATTGCATCCCTTATGTTGCCACGGCAGATGCCTCCTATCCCCTGGACCTCTATGAAAAGGTCAGGAAGGCCAAGGCGATACGAGGGACCAGGTTCATACATGTGTTCACACCCTGCCCCCCGGGATGGTCGTTCCCTTTCAATAACACTATTAGCATCGGCAAGCTCGCAGTGGAAACGGGATGGGTGATACTCTACGAGGTTGAAGACGGCGTCTTCCGCCTTTCTGAAGGTAGTGAGTCTATTGCCCGCAGGGGTGACCTGAAGCCATTGAGAGAATATCTCGTGGAACAGGGAAGGTTCAAGAATATTACCGAAGAGCAGATTGAAGCACTACAGCACTGGGTAAATGCCCGGTGGAAGCGCTGCCTGGATCGGGCAGCCAATCTATAGTTGGCGGCTACGAGGTTTTCCTGGGAAGGACAAACCATGATGATAGCCATGTGTATTTGAGAGATCCGGGCTGATCTCAAGTTTTTCTTTGGCGGCAAATTCTTCTTTGTCTTTCCAATTCCACCACTTCAATAATTCTGGGTTATGCTTTTCGTTCGAGGCATAATAGACAGCACAACGAAAAACGTACAACACGCAACGGTCAACGTGCATTCCTTGTCTTGCACACAGCTTAAGATAGAGTTCCTCGGGATCTTCATCTTTGAGTTCTTTGATTGATTGAATACCTACACCATACAAATCAGCGGCAATACTCTTGCCAACCCCAGGGATTTGTTGTAGTTCCTCTAGAGCAGCATTCATAGTTTATTGATTGCTTTGGGCAAAAGCCAAAATAAAGCTGTTAATATCCTTAATGGCAAATTCCTGAGTTCCATAAAAGGTCGTGTGCATATCTTGGATGATGCTTACTCTGTCCTGCACTTCTTCGTAATGTTTGGATTGGGATCAACCGTCGACCTCCTCGTAAGGCGTGAGCCATCTATTTCTTTTCCTAATTGGCGGAGGGAGAGGGATTCGAACCCTCGACCCCGATTTTGCTCGGAGTAAGCGCTTAGCAGGCGCCCGCACTAGACCACTATGCGATCCCTCCGCTTCTTGGGGCTTAATTCATTATGCCACACGTCTGATGAATCAACAAACCTTGGAATCTTTACGCAGTCGAAGCTGACAAAGATTACTGCAACTTGAAGACCGTCTGCTTATTTGCACCCGTCAGTTTCTTCTGAGGCTGCGGGGTCACTTCTCCTTCTGTTCTGATGATAGGGCCACAATGCTTTCAATGCGGCAACAGAAGGTGCCGGCAGGCGCAGCAACTTCGACTGTTTGTCCGATTTGTCTGCCCAGGATTGCTTTGCCCAAGGGAGAAGCAACAGAAAGTCTACCCTTGACTGGATTTGCCTCCCGCGGGTCGACTAGAGTATAGGCGAACTCTTTGTCTGAGGATAAATCACGAAGTACCGCTGTGTCTCCGAGTTTAGCTGTGGTCGTGTCGTGGTCTTCCCCCATTATCTTCGCCTGATTCAGGGTTGACTCTATCTCCTTGATTCTTCCTTCCAGATGAGCCTTCTGCTCTCTAGCTGCTGCCAGAGGGGCATTTTCTCGAAAGTCCTTGTCGGCGGCTGCTTTCTGTATCTCCTCGATAACTTGAGAGCTCTGACTTTTCAGGTTGGCTAATTCCTTCTCTAATTTCGCATAGCCCTCTGCCGTTAACCTGACCTGGCCCTGATGACCACCATGCCAAACGGCGCCCGTTTTTGAAGAAGTTTTTTTTGCCCTGAGGTGAAGAGCCAAACCTACGCTGCTTGAGCTCTTTTTCCGAATGTACGTGAGAAAGGACCTGAGGGGCTTGACTGCCGATGGGGTAATCTGTTCGCCGTAGCTAGCCACGTCCACGGGACTGAGGTCCTTCACCTGCCTGCTTGAGCCAAGCCATCTGACGAATTTAAGTATTTCTGCCTGTAGTCTTCCCCTTTCTTCGGGCGGCAAATGTGCCAGAAAAGCGTCGGCTGCTTCAGCAAGCGTCGAGGTGCGCTCTATGTCTCCCACGAAGAATGAATGATAGCTTCAAAAATAGATGCTGTCAATTTGCGTGTCGGCAAAGAGAGCCTTGTCTTTATCTTACCGACACAGTGTGCTAATGTAACCGTGATTGTCTTCCAGCGCTAAACATAGATGGTGAGGTAGCAAAGGAGAGTCCCTATATTGTACTGGAGTGTCCAGGATGAAAACCTTGGTTCAATGTGATTTCGACGGCACGATTACCGAAGAAGACATTAGCTTTCTTCTTCTGGATGCCTTCGCTCAGGGAGATTGGCGGCATTTGCTGCGAGATTATAAAGAGCACAAAATATCGGTCGGCGAGTTCAATACCAGGGCTTTTGCCATGGTCAAAGCGGATAAGCATAGACTACTGGAGGCTCTACAAGACGGAGTCAAGGTGCGGGCCGGGTTTAACGAACTGATAGATTACTGCCTTAACAAAGGCTTAAGATTCGTCATTGTGAGCAACGGCCTGGATTTCTACATAAGGGCTGTGCTCAAGGGCTTGGGGCTGAGAGACGTCGAAGTGTATGCTGCTCAAGCTTCCTTCCACCCAGCAGGAATGAAGGTTCGATATGTGGGGCCGGATGGCAAAAGGGTAAGTGATGGCTTCAAAGAGGCATATATCGAATCGTTTCTCAGGCTGGGGTACAGGGTAATATACATAGGGAATGGCGATTCCGATGTTGCTCCGGCAAAATATGCTCACCATGTGTTTGCCACGGGCGACTTACTGGCGTACAGCAAAGAGAACAACCTGAATTGTAAGCCTTTCAAAGACTTCAGGGACGTCGTTAGGGACCTGGAACAGGTGTCACAATTTCCACACTGAGGCGATTCCTTTCATGCTGATAGATTCTCCACCTGAAATCTAAGCTCTCCTGGTATGGGGCATCGAGGAAGCGAGATTGAATCCCCTCGACCGCGTTTAAGTTCTTCGGCTAACAAGCTAGGTTTGTTTTGGACAGAGCCACAACCAGGTTCACTCAGCGCCGCCTGCGAAGCAAAGAAATAAGGAATAGAAGGGCAATGACAATGAAGAATGGGGATATATGGATTCCGCTGCTGCCACCATCGGGAGTAATGTCGATGGCAGGTTTATCGGGTGGCGCTCCCTTGGTTATGGCTTCATCGTCAACTTCGTAGACTTCTAGCTCAGTTCCCAGGAATTCCTCTGGCATCCAACCTAGAGGATTATTCCCACCCGTAGCTTCAGCCCAGATCCATCCAGCCTCACCGTCAACGGATAGGCTTTGATTAGCTTCTCTGTATTCGGGCAAGTAAACCAGAGCCGCAGCATGTTCGGGCGCTAACACTATGGCGGAACGGAACCCCGCACCTTCATACATAACAGCAAGCAATACAGCATAGTCCTCGCAATCACCATGAGCAACCCCCTTGTCCTCAATAGTCATCGCCAGCTCGTCAGCATTCTGAGCGAATTCTGCAAACCCGAACTGGCTTTCATCGGAGGTATATCTAATCTTATCGCGCACAAAGGCAAAAATCTCCTCCGCTCTCTGATGCATATCCGGATAAGTTTCAAAAAATTGGTGGCCAAGACGATAAGCCTGGTCTGCGTTTGTCCCCAAACTCTCGCCCACGATAATGGGATAGAAACCCGTGGCAGAAACCTGAAAGAAACCGTCTTCACCGGCAGCGTCAGTACGACATATGTCCCAATCATCAAAGACCTCTCCGTCTTCTTGATAGAATTCTGCCGATGGTATAGCCAGAATAGAAGCAGGCACCAACACTGCCAGGATAGCTAAGGTGAGCACAATAGCCCTCAAATGTTTTGGCATGATGGCTCACAAAGGCATTATCAGGGCACCGTGGATTATCAGGCCAAAGAAAACCAGGTACCCAAAGACATATATGCCCACCGCAACTGGATTCTGTTCAACGCTGAGGAAGGGGATTTTTGGCGTCAGCTTGTCCACGACGTGCAGCAAGGCCACTCCCAACAGGAGAGCCACCAAGAAGGTAACGGCAACCAGGCCCAGCCTTCTGGGATCAATCAGACTTGTGAGCATAGCCCCGCCAACTATAACAGGACCGGTCACCACGCCATGGATAACTAAACCGATCAGGATGAAAAAACCGGCTATGAATAGGCCTACTGAAATCGGGCTCTCTCCTATTCTATCCCGTATATGGATAGACGGAGTGAGTGCATCCAACACCCTGATTCCAAGCCAGGCCAGCAAAGCACAGACGAATGTCCAGATTATGACTCTAGCTACCCAGAGTAGTACAACTACATAGAAAGGACTGACGGGACCTAGCTCATTCATACTCATGAGTCTAACCTTTCTGGCAGAATATACTGCCAGACAGCGCTATAAGCATAGCTCAATTATTAGCTCTTTGGAAATATTGAGGACGTCGTTATGCACCCGGGACTTCTGCAGTCGTGCTCTGTCAGTTCTTACGATCCCATGCACACTTAAATTCTCCACTTTCAATCATCGGCAGCATGACATCCACCACACTGGCATTGTACTTTGTTCCCCTGCCGTCTTTGAGTTCTTTCAGAACATCCGCCGTGGTTCTTGCTGGACGATAAGGACGATGGGAACTCATGGCCTCCACCACATCGCAGACAGCGAGAATACTGACCTCCAGACTTAGCTTATCTCCTGTGATACCGTTAGGATAACCCGAGCCATCTAGCCGTTCGTGGTGTTGCAGCGCTACCTCGGCTGCTGGCCAGGGAAGGTTTGCATCCTTTAATATACTATAACCTTTCTTCGTATGGGCACGGATAAGAGCCCATTCTTCCTCAGCTAGTTCACCTGGTTTGGTAAGAATACTCTTCGGGATGGAAATCTTGCCGATGTCGTGGAGTAATCCGTTGAAGTAAAGCCTCTCGACTACATCCTCAGCCAGGCCCATATTCTCACCTGCAATATGGGCCAGTTCAGCTACTCTTTGCTGGTGCTCTGCCGTATAGGGGTCATAAAATTCAATGACACGAGAAACGATTTTCGTTAAGTCGACAAAAGAACTCTTCAATTGTTCTTCTGTTATATTGCGCTCGGTGATGTTACTGTGAAACTCCTGAAGTCCTGCGAGTTTGTCTTTTCTATTGATGGAATTCAGATATTGCTCTATCAAGATTCTTTTGCCATCTTTCCTGAGAATCTCATGCACTATGCTGGATATAGGTTCATCTGCGCTCAGTATCTCGTCTATTTGCCTGGAAAGATATTCCCTACTTTCTGATGGGAGGGTGTTTGTTGGCTTCATCTCGGTCAATTCTTCCAAACAGTAGCCACAGAGTCTGTCAAGTTCCTTGTTAGGCGCTCTAGTGGCGTCTGGAGTGTCCACGGAGAAAACCGTTTCTAAGCAAGTCGCAAAAAGGCTGCAGTAACGTTCTGCGCTTTTGCTTAATGCCTGCTCCGTGTTTTTGCGCTCTGTGATGTTTCTGCCGACGGCAAGCCCCCAAAACTTGCCGTTTTGCTGCTGAATAGACAAAGACAATTCAAGGGGGAATGTAGAGCCGTCTTTCCTCGATGCTTCGCCTTCGATGAGCCCTGCCTCCCCGCGATTTCCACTTAAGAACGCCTTCAGTACAAGTGTGTGCGCCTCTCTGTGTTTCTTGGAGATCAGCTTGGTTACTGGCTGACCCAGTATCTCGGAGCTTGAGTAGCCAAAAACTTGTTCTGCGCCTTTGTTCCAGAATACTATTGTGCCTTTGCGGTTTACGCCCAGTATGGCATCGCGAGAGTATGCCATGAGGGCCCTCTGTATCTCGCTGCTTTTAGGTAGAGCTTCTGACTCTTTGTGCGGTGGTTCTATGTCTTCCATCAGCAGTTTTTGTTCTTACCACCATATCTACTTCCTTCCCTACCTGGTTGGACATTCAATCTTCAACCATAACCAGCTATCGTCAACTATATCAAACACGTCAATGAATGTGCAATAGGAGTTTGACTGTGCACATAGTGGGAACTTGGTCGCAGTTCGGGCATCCAGACCATCTCGGTAATCGGGCTGTGCCCAATCGAAAGTACCAATCATAGAAATGCTGCTTCTGGGAAGAAAGTATTCAAAAACGCGGTGCGAGGCCAGAGCCTCGCACCGCCCAATTTGTCGAAATCCCAAGGTGTCACAATCCTAGCTCTGAGGCGATTTCTTTCATGGCTTCTATGCCCAGGGTCATAAACTCTTCCAGTTCCAGTCCGATTTCTTGGCATTCAGCCACTTGCTCCCGGTTAACTCCGGCAGCAAAGCTTCTTTCGCGAAAGCGCTTCATCACCGATTTACTCGTCAGTCCACTCAGTTTATCGGGGCGGACCAGAGCGGCGGCGGCGATCAGCCCGCTCAAAGGGTCAGCACAAAAAAGAGCCCTGTCTAATTTCGTTTGTCGGGGAACGCCATGGGCCTCGTTGTGGCACAAAATGGCATGGGCCATAGTCCCGCTGGCTCCTAATTCCCGGGCCAGATCGGACCCCAATTTGCCATGGCTACTCATATCGCCCTCAACCAGTTCCACATCAATATCGTGGATGAGCCCGGTAATGCCCCACTCCTCCTCATCCTCTCCCAACTTCCTGGCCAAAGCCCGCATAATAGCCTCGGTGGCTAACATATGCTTAATCATATTTCTGTCCTGGACATTGCCGTGGATGGAATCGAGGATTTCCTCTCTATTGAGCTTTGATGTCATGTCAGTACCTTTTCCTGCGGCGTTGATAATATAGCACGTAAATACTGTCCAGTGAAAGACACATCGTTTTGAGTCAGTTCTTCAGGTGTGCCGGCATCTACAAGATAGCCACCCTCATCGCCAGCTCCAGGGCCAAGGTCAACGACCCAATCGGCATTTTTGACCACATCCAGGTGGTGCTCAATGATGATTACCGTGTTTCCGTAATCCACCAGGCGCTGTAGGACCTTCAGGAGGCAAGCAATATCTGAGAAGGAAAGGCCGGTAGTGGGCTCGTCCAGTATATAAAGCGTTTTTCCCGTGGAGCGGCGGGATAATTCCGTAGCCAGTTTTACTCGCTGGGCCTCGCCTCCCGAGAGCGTAGGTGCTGGCTGACCCAGGCAAATATACCCCAAACCTACGTCTCGGAGCGTTTCCAGCTTGTGTTTGACTTTAGGGAAGTGGTCAAAGAAAAGTAAAGCTTCATCCACTGTCATATCCAGGATTTCGGCGATGTTCTTCCCTTTGAACTGAATTTCCAGCGCTTCCCGGTTATACCTTTTCCCCTTGCATACCTCGCAGGGGACGGTGACATTGGGCAGAAATTGCATCTCAATCTGAACATAGCCTGCCCCCTGACAGGCTTCACATCTTCCCCCCTTTACGTTGAAGGAAAAGCGCCCCTGGGGATAACCGCGCACTCTAGCTTCAGGAACACTGGCAAAAAGCTCCCGAATAGGGGTGAATGTTCCCGTATAAGTAGCCGGATTGCTTCTGGGGGTGCGGCCAATCGGTGATTGGTCGATGTTGACCACCTTATCAACGTATTCAGTGCCCGCAATGCTATCACAGTCCCCCGGCCTCTCCTTGGCCCGGTAGAAGAGGCGGGCCAATCTTTTATACAGGACTTCGTTAATGAGAGAGCTTTTGCCGCTGCCCGAAACGCCGGTGACGCAGACAAATTTGCCCAGAGGGACCCGGACATCGATGTTTTTCAGGTTATTTTCTCTGGCACCCAGGATCACCAGCTCCTTTCCCGAGCCCGAGCGACGCTCAGGTGGTAAAGGGATTTGCTTTCTCCTGCTGAGGTACTGTCCGGTTACTGATTGAGGGTAGGCCATTATATCTTGCAGTGTCCCGGTGGCGACCACCTCTCCCCCTTGTTTACCGGCGCCGGGCCCCATATCAATAATGTGGTCAGCGGCTCTCATCATCGCTTCATCGTGCTCCACGATGATTATGGTATTATCCAGGTCTCTGAGGCGCTTCAGTGTGGTGATAAGCCGGGAATCATCGGCGGGGTGCAAGCCGACCGTGGGTTCGTCACAAATATAAAGGACACCGCTGAGCCCGCTGCCGATCTGTGTAGCTAAACGAATTCTCTGTGCCTCACCGCCGCTCAAGGTCGCTGAAGGCCGGTCCAGGGTCAAATAGCTCAGGCCTATATCTCTGAGAAAGCCCAGGCGGGCACGAATCTCTTTGATAATTTGCTTGGCTATGGTGAGTTCCCGGGGGCTGATTTTGTCACCTAGCTGTTCCACCCAATTTAAGGCCTCGGTGACAGGCAGGGCTGTAACATCCATAATGTCTTTGCCTACAATAGTGACAGCTAAAGACTCCGGTTTCAGCCTCTTCCCTTGACAGGCGTGGCAGGGACTGGATGCCATATAGCGCTCGATATCCGCTCTGACGCTATCCGAACTCGTCTCTCGATAGCGGCGCTCCAGGTATGGTATGACGCCCGGAAAATTGGCGTAGTACTCACGTAGCTGGCCGTTACGGTCTTCGTATGTGGCGGGGATTGGCTCACCGCCGTCACCATAGAGAACTGCGCGTAATTGTTCTTCGCTCAAATCCTTTACCGGTGTGGACAGAGAAAAACCGTGGCGGCGACTGAGAGACTGTAGTATGCTGCTGGACCAGGTGCTGATCTGCCCGTTTCTCATCCAGGGCTGAATAGCTCCCTCAAGTAGGCTCAGTCTCTTGTTGGGAATGACCAGGTTGGGGTCCATCTCCAATTTACAGCCCAGTCCAGTGCAAGCCGGGCAAGCCCCATAGGGACTGTTGAAGCTGAATGTTCTGGGGGCAATTTCCCCCAGGCTTACGCCACAGTAGACGCAGGCAAAGTGCTCCGAGAACAGCAACTCTTCGCCGTCAAGGATTTTGACCTGCACCACGCCGGACCCCACTTTCGATGCTGTCTCGATAGAGTCGGCCAGGCGGGTGTCGTTTTCGTTTTGCTCTATCTGGAGTCGGTCAACTACTACCTCTATGGTATGTTTCCTTTTCTTATCGAGCTGAAATTCCTCGGACAGGTCATAGATTTGCCCGTCGACGCGGACCCTGACAAAACCGGCCTTTTGCAGGTCCTTTAGTATCGCCTGGTGCTCGCCCTTGCGGTCTCTGACCAGTGGCGCCAGAATCATGATGCGGCTGCCTTGAGGTATTTCTTTAACGGCATCCACGATTTGCTGCACTGTCTGACGCGAGATTTCCCTTCCGCATTCGGGGCAGTGGGGATGCCCAATTCGAGCGAAGAGGAGACGAAGATAATCATAGATTTCAGTCAATGTGCCCACAATAGATCTGGGATTATGGGGTGGCCCTTTCTGGTCGATGGATATGGCCGGGCTAAGTCCTTCGATGTAGTCAACGTCGGGTTTCTCCATCTGCCCCAGGAACTGGCGGGCATAGGCAGAAAGAGACTCTACGTAGCGGCGCTGTCCCTCGGCGTAGATAGTATCGAAAGCCAGGGAGCTTTTTCCTGAGCCGGAGACGCCGGTGATAACCACCAGTTTGTTCCTGGGGATGACTACGTCTATGTCTTTGAGGTTATGCTCTCGGGCACCCTTGATGAATATGGCATCGGGCATGATGCTCTATTCTAACATTTGATGCTCAGGCTTCTCAAAAGAAAGATTTAGCTTTACTGGTAGGAGCATACCTGGCGGGGCAGGCACTCAAAGATTGGCAATAATGCCTGCCCCTGTTAAGCCCCTTAAATCAGACCAGCAAAATTCGCTAATACCGGTGCCAGCATCAGTGAAATCACCGACATTAGCTTGAGCATGATATTCAAGGATGGGCCGGCGGTATCTTTCATGGGGTCACCGGCCGTGTCCCTAATGAGCCTGCCTTATGAAAGTCCGAAACTTTGTCACCAAACTGCCCAGCCTCAATTCACTTTTGGCCCTGTCTTTTCGCCTCGTAATTAAAAACCTGTAGAAAGAGACCAAAGTATTTACTAATCTTCGATATAGTAATTCAGAAAATTGTAACCTATGCTTAACAGGTTCTTAACATAATTAGTATAGTATATTACAAGAGAGAAATCGTGGGGAAGCTGAGATGTCACGTGGAAAAAGCCTGCACTTTTTGAAGAATTGTTATGTGTATATTAACTATCCTCACGTATAGCGTGCTTAGAGCTTTCTTGCAGGAGGGCTCGAATTAGCCCAGAAAACTGCAAGATGCTGGCTCTTGTGGGAGGGAAAAGTGCGACGCAAGACTGTTGTGTGGGCACTGATCGGGGTAACCTTGCTTGGGGCAGGTTGTGGCCCCTGCCGAATTCCGCCACCTGCGGCCGTCGTAACCGGCGATAATTCGGGCGATACCATAGCTGTCTACCAAATTTGGCAGGTGTCTGACTCTTACGGTCAGTTTTACGTTCAGAAGATAAGTCCCGAGGGAGATTTCCTTTGGGGAGAAAAGGGCGTATTCATTGGCAGTGGCTGTCGTGTGCATGGCGGATTTGACTCATACGTGGTGACCGACGGCTCAGGGGGCGCCATTGTTACCTGGCTAGAGTGCCTTCTACAACCAGAGGGGGAACCGTCGCACTTCCAAACTCATGTTGCCAGAATCGACTCTCAAGGGAATGTTAAATGGCAAAGGGACATGCCAGGCATTGACCAGGCGATACCTGATGGCTCGGGCGGAGCCATCATTGCCCATACCGACCCCTATGACAACATATCCGTTCTGAGGATAGATGCCGAAGGGAATGTTCCCTGGGGTGACGATGGAGTGTCATTGAACCTCACCGAATATACGGCGCTTGCTGTTGCCAGCGATAACTTGGGGGGTGTCATCGTCATTGGGTATGCTTATCAGAGTGCCGGCCCTATTGTCTACGCTCAGAGGGTAGATTCCGAGGGAAATGCATTGTGGCAGACAGGTGGCGTACAGGCATGTACCGGCCCTGCCGAGGGAGCTCAGGTAGTGAGCGATGGCACCGGTGGAGCCATAATCGCATATATGTGGGACATACCATGTGACGACGGGCGAATCGGCTATTGTGATTCGGACATCTACGCCCAAAGGGTAGACGCCGAAGGCAACGTATTGTGGGGGCCGGATGGGGTGCCTATCTGTGCCGGACCATCATTCCCGAACAGCCCGCGAATAGTCACTGACGGTGCCGGCGGCGCCATCATCTTTTTCACCTTCGTTGGGGACCTGGCATCAGCCCCTGGTTATTTTGCTTTCCGCGCCCGCAGGATAGATGCCGATGGCCATGAATTGTGGGAGCAGGAGGCTGAGCTTTGGGGGGGCATGATAGTAAGCGATGGTTCCGGTGGCGTTATCAGCGTATGGTATGATGAGGAAGGAACAAATGCAAGAGCTCAGAGGTTAGATGCTATGGGGAGGGAGTTGTGGGGACCTGACGGGATCACGCTGCCCCTCCGCGAGGGGCAGTGGTCACTGGCGGCCCCGGATGGTTGCGGAGGTGTCCTCATCTCCTGGTCAGCCGCTGAATTCAAAGGTTGTGAACTTTCCGAAGTTTCATACTATGTTCAAAGAATAGACGCCGACGGCAACCTTCCCTGGGGAGATGAGGGAATCCTGCTAAATCCCTAACACTTACCGCCCTTCCGCGTCAGATAAGGCCACCAAAATGCATTATCACCGGCGCCAGCATCAGTGAGATCACCGACATAAGCTTGAGCATTATGTTCAAGGATGGGCCGGCGGTATCTTTCATGGGGTCGCCGGCTGTGTCTCCAACCACAGCTGCTTTGTGGGCGTCTGAGCCTTTGCCTCCGAATTTCCCGGCTTCAATCCACTTTTTGGCGTTGTCCCAGGCTCCGCCGGCGTTGTTTAAGGTGATAGCCAGGACGAAACCCGTTGCCAGGGCGCCGATAAGAAAGCCAGCCAGGGCATATTTGCCCAGAACCACTCCCACAATCACAGGTGCAACTATCGTCATTATGGAAGGAACCAGCATTTCTTTCAGTGCTATTCTGGTGGCGATATCCACACACTTGCCATATTCGGGCCGGGCTGTCCCCTCCATCAAGCCCTTTATCTCGCGCCACTGCCGGCGGACTTCCTCTATGATTGCGGTTGTGGTTACGCCGACCGCCTTCATGGTCATAGCACAGAAGACAGGCGGGATAAGAGCACCGATAATCACGCCAACGATAATGGGCGTACTCAGCAAACTCAACTCCGGAGGCAGTGGGTTCAGCCCGCCCGTTGCTGAGACTGTCACTATCCCGGCAGCCATAGCGTAGGCCAGGATCAAGCCCAGGGAATTCATGGCGGCAGCACCAATGGCGAATCCCTTGCCTGTGGCGGCTGTGGTATTGCCCAGAGAATCCAGGGCATCCGTTCTCTCCCGCACCTCGGGTGGCAACTCCGCCTGAGTGGCGATGCCTCCGGCATTGTCAGCTACGGGTCCATAAGCATCGGTGGCCAGCGTCACGCCCAGGGTGGACAACATACCCACGGCAGCCAGGGCTACACCGTAGAAGCTGCCGAACTTGTACGCTACAGCAATCGCTATGGCTATCAAGACTATCGGTGGCCATGTGCTCATCAGACCGGTGGCAAAGCCTCGAATCATAGTAGCACCGGCGCCGCTGGTGGAAGCTTCAGCAATTTCTTGAGTCGGCTTGAAAGCATAAGAGGTGAAATAGTTCGTGCTTTCGCCCATTAAGGCACCGGCCACAAGGCCGGCCAGCATGGCCCAGAAGAGGCCCAGGCTGGCACCCAAAAAATGAATCACCAGGAAGCCGAACACCGCCGCCAGTACTGTGGCGCTCAGTGTGCCGCGGCGTAAAGCTCCCAGAAGAGCGCTCATCTCCACCTTCTCCCCGACCCTGACTAGAAAACAGCCGATTATGGAAGCCACAATGCCGCCAGCCATGATAAGAAGAGGTAGCCACCAGGCACGTTGAAGGGCGACCTCGGCGGAAAGGGTAGGGAACAACACTCCCTTCAGCCATGGCGCCAGTATGACACCCACCGTGGTAAGTGTCATAGTGGCAACAACGGTTTCCACATAGGACTCAAAAAGGTCGGCACCCATGCCGCAGACATCGCCGACGTTGTCGCCGACGTTGTCAGCTATGACAGCAGCGTTTCTGGGGTCGTCCTCCGGTATGCCCGCCTCCACCTTGCCCACCAGGTCGGAACCGGCATCAGCCCCTTTCGTGAAAATCCCACCGCCCACCCTGGCAAAAAGAGCTACCAGTGAAGCTCCCGTACCATAGGCAGGGATGATAAACAGGAACTGGTAATCGGGCAGGTCATGCCATATGAAGTACAGAATAGACAGTCCTATTATGCCAATGCTCACGACTGTCAGTCCCATAACTGCTCCACCTCGGAAAGACACCCTCAGCCCCTGGTTCAGGCTCTTCTGTGCCGCGGCGCAAGTCCGGCCATTGGTCCTCAGTGCCATATTCATGCCGGCATAGCCGGCGCCCATAGAACACAAGGCGCCGAATACAAACGCTACCGCCATTCTCCAGCCCAACGCCGGGACAACTGCCAGGATGATGGCTACTACGACTATTACGATAATCAGGGTGCGATATTCCCGGTGAATAAAAGCCAGTCCCCCCTCCCTGACGGCGGCGGAAATTTCCTTGAGCCTCGCTGAGCCCTCGTCCTGCCGCAGAACATACCGCACAAAGTACGCCACTACAGCTGCCCCCACGATCCCTACGATTACACAAATCCAGACTAAATCCATAGCATTACCTCCTAGCCAGACATAAAACTAGGGCACTCAAGCCAGGTCGCGGTGCCCTTACTTCTTGCTAAGGTATACATACTAGAGACGTGAGTTTAATACAAAAAGTGCTACCCGTCAATGATTGGAATCGTCTATATTGGGGTACAGGAAAAGATGAGCTGGTTCAGATAGATGGGTGACACTTTATATGTTTGGAACATTGAATAGTAACCTCCCGTGTCATTGCGAGCAACGAGATTCCTGGTCTACGCTTCGGAATAGGCTCCACAATCCCCCGTGTCGTTGCGAGGAGTGAGATTCCTCGCTTACGCTTCGGAACGGGCTCCGCAATCCTTCCTTCTGTCTTTGCGAGGAACCCAGCACTCGTGGAGCTGAATGCTGGGCGACGAAGCAATCTGCCCTCTTCCCGTCGTTGCGAGCCCTTCAGCAAAAGGGCGAAGCAATCTCGGTGGGGTTAAGGCGAGGTGATAGAAGACGAAGTGGAGGGACTCTCATAACTCCCTTTTCTCCCCATTATCTTAAGGGGGGATTCAAAGGTGAGATTGCCGCGCCCCGACAAGTCGGGCCTCGCATGTATGAAAACGCTGCCGTTTGTCAAGGTGCCAGGATTGTTGGTTCAGTATAGTCGTGGTTGGTGGTATAATTCCCTCAGATTCGGTTGTACGTTATCAGGAGCAACTTGGTATGGACGCTGCGACAAAAAGGTGGATGATTATCACTCTAGTTTTGACTCTGATCGTGTTGGGGTTTGCTGCCATGTCCACTAGCCCTCCGTTTGCTGTTCCAGGCTGGCTACCAATTGTGTTTTTTGTTGCAGCTTTCGGAGTAATGGTTTGGCTTTTTGTGAGTTTGGTTCGCAGTAGGACAAGGCGAAGGAGCATAGTTGACAGGCTGAGTGGACTGTACTTAGAAGCGGAGGATATTAGGTCTCAGCTCAAGAGGAGCGATTTTAGTGAGGATGCGATAGGATTAGCGACCAGATGGGCACAATCAGTGACGGAGTATTTCCGAGAGAATCCCGATGAGTTGGGTAATGCGAGACTAATCTCGTTGCGTCCCCGCCAGTCCGATTGGTTCGTGTATAAGGGTTTTAGCCCACTCGGAGAAGACGAGGAGCAGGGCAAAGAACGGTCTTACGTCTTTCAGCACATCTCAATAGAGATGGAGAAATTGGCTGATTTAATAGCGGAGTTTTTGCGCTGATGGATAGTGTAATTTGCAAATACTGTGGTTCGCCAAATGTAATCAAATTCGGCACTTTCAATGGCGTTCAGCGTTACTGGTGCAAAGACTGTAAACGCAAGTTTGTGTTAGGCACATTGCCCAAGATGAAAACAGACACGAATGTAATATCGGCAGCTTTAAGCTGTTACTTCGGCGGTATGCCTTTGGACGCTATACAGAGACACCTAGAGCAGCAATACCACCATTACTATACGGAAATGGGCATCTATAACTGGGTGAAGCGATTCTCAAAAGAGGCAGTGGAAAGGACAAAGGACTTTCACCCTGTGGTTGGTGATACTTGGATAGCAGATGAGACCGTTTTGAAGGTTGGTGGTAGGAATATCTGGTTCTTTGACGTGATAGACGAAAAGACACGCTATTTGCTGGCTTCTAGGCTATCTGAGAGCAGGACAATTAAGGAAGCAGCCTTAGTAATGAATGAGGCTAAGCGCAGAGCAGGGAAATCACCAAAGAGGATTTTGACTGACAAGCTGGCAGCTTACATAGATGGGATAGAGTATGTTTTTGGTGCAGACACCAAGCATATTCAGAGCAAGCCGTTCACTGATGTTAATTCCACCAACATTATTGAACGCTTTCAGGGAACACTGAAGGACAGAACCAAAATCATACGTGGCTTTAAGAATATGAGGACAGCCGAGCTATTAACCGATGCTTGGCTAGTTCACTATAACTTTTTCAAGGAACACGAAACGCTGGGCAATATCCCGCCAGCACAAAAGATGGGTATAGCTATACCCATCAAAAATTGGGCTGAGGTGGTGAACCAAGCAAAAGTCACCTTAAACACACAACTGATGCATCCATCAGTTATGCGGGTAAAACCTACCCCAAAGAGGAAATACCCAAAGAGAAGACCTAAAGAACTGAGGCAGAAAACATATACTCAAGTAGCTATAACTGCGCCTAGAGCCGCTTACGCAGATAAAAGCGAGGAACGGCTTTCAAGGAAGCCACATCGTGGCTGGAGGAGAATATATTAAGTGCTTATACCTACGAATGTGGCAATAGTAGTGCTGATGGTTATCTTGATGCTTGTAGCGTTTGTGGTGGTCACCATTCGGCAGGTACGTATCCTAGACCGAGAATTGAGAGAAGTGCGAGAAGAATTACAAAAACGACCCACAGAGCAACGGATGAAAAGCGAGAATCAGCGAGAAGTTTGATAACAAAGATAAACCCAATGAAAGCAAGACCAGTGAAGGCCGTAGCAGTATGGTGTGTAGCAAGTAAACCAAGAAAAATGGCAGCACCTATGATTGCCCATGCAATCCAATCTTTAGGCAAGTCGATATTATTCACAGTAGAAAGAGATTATCATAGGGTTGGGACAGCGTCAACCATATTTATGTCAGCCAAGAAGGTGAGGTTAGAGAATGAGAAAAACGCTAAGAATGAGCAGGGGTAAGACTCTCATCTATTCTCCACGAGACCGTGGCTACTATGACCCAGAGGATATAGGCGGCGGAACCATATATAGACTAAAGAGAAAACGGCAGACAGCTAAGCATAAAAGGCGTATGCGGAGGTAAACTTGTATCAGGCAGAACAACCACGTTTATACTTAACCGGATTGTTATGCTATTTTCTACTCCTTTCATTCTTTTTGGTCACTTGTCGCTCGAAGCCGTTTCACCGGATGCATGTATTCGCCCATTTCAGGGCATGAGCATCTTCCCAGAGGTATCGCACTCAATGAACGAGCATACAATGTCTCATGCGAGCCTCGCGCATACCTCCTTGGTG
>Ga0315553_10001761_pt1 | contig 17758 bp, 12 predicted proteins | sample SalMarSW160140MG_FD_203099 | JGI IMG/M metagenome (GOLD analysis project Ga0315553, IMG submission 203099) | Salt marsh sediment microbial communities from the Plum Island Ecosystem LTER, Massachusetts, United States - Salt Marsh Sediment SW1601-40 ... | reverse complement strand
ATTGATTTGAAAAAAGATAGAGCAGAAACTCATGCCCATTGGATAATGTCACATGAAATTGGACATCAGTATTTTGGATTTAACTATGTATTAGAACCTTTAGATTACCCTCAATGGTTCGGTATTGGAATGGGAATCTATACAGATAGACTTTATTCATTGAAAAATATTCCTGATTTTAATCATCCAAAAGCATTCAGCGGTTCATACCTAGAAGCGGTGACCAAAGGTTATAATACAACCATTATGCAAACAATTGACACATTGGACAAACAGGACTTTGATTGGAACAATTCCATAGAGCATGACAAATCGTTTTCAGTATTACGAATGTTAGCTTATGAAATAGGAGAAGATACATTTTATGAGATATTCAAATATTGTCTCGAAAACTATAAAGGTGTTAATGTTACATTGGAAATGTTTAAAAATAATTGCGAAACAATTAGCAAAAGAGATTTGGATGAATTTTTCCAAACTTGGTTTTTTACCAATGACTACTTAGAATATGAAATTGAAAAGGTAACTTCAACCATGAATAATGATCAGTTCGAGAATAAAGTTGTAATAAATAAAATTGGTAAGGCGAATATTTCACATGTCGAGATAGAGATTATTTTGGAAAATGGTAAAAAGCTAACTCGCCAGTTTGATGGAAAACAGTCAAATACAATACTTCAGGTAAATACAAATGAACCGATAAAAGAGATCATTTTAGACCCTGATTTAAAGTTGTTAATGGTGAATAGAACAGACTGGAACAAAAATAACTAATGCCAATAATGTGTAAAAATAATAGCCGTAATAGTAGTAAATTCAAGGGTTGTAGCCCCCGCCTGAACGATTCAGTCGGGCAGGCGCTTCAACCTTCTTTTAGCTTGATAGTAATGAAGCTCGTAATCGGCTACTATTCTTATACTAACCGTTGGGTAACAAAGTTTAATTATAACAACAGATTAGTTCAAATGAATGATATAAAATGAAAGCAGTTGTGATCATAAGCATTATATCCAATATGATTTTCTCAAATCATTTGGCGTTTTCTCAGACTCAAAATTCAGACTCGTCTAATACTAAAGCATTTCATTGCGCTTCAAACTACGTTGAGTCTTTTAATAAAAAGAAAACAGTGCACCTCGAAGATTTTTTCACAACTTATTATGAGAATCCTGATTTAGAAAGAAGATTGAAAATTGAACGCTCTCTTAAAAAAAGCTGGGGAAAATTAATCCCAGATAGGGTTGTTTATGATTCAGAAAATGAAATCATCATGTTGGTGCAGGCCATAAAAACGCCTAAATCATATTTATTATTTGACATAAAATTAAAGGAGAACATTCCAGATAAGGTTGAATATTTTACAAGAACTGGTATTTCTAAACCGGAAGGTCGGATTTCATTATCAATAGGTGTGGCGGCAATGCATTATGCTGATCGGTCTATTCCTATTAATGATGCTGTAATTCAAGAGACTGTTAATGAAATTGCCGGAGCCTATAATTTTCATTATTTCTCACCTGAGATTGGTGAAAGAATTTCAACAATGCTAATTGATAATCTAAATAGTGGAAAATATGATCAAATATCAAAAGCTGGTCGATTGGCTGACAGCATCACCACAGACATACTTAAGCTTCAATTTGATAGCCATTCCTGGGTAGAAGCTAACAGAAGGATGTTACAGTTTGATTCAATAGCAGGACCCTCTCAAAATTATGGATTTAAGGAAGTTAAAATCTTAGATGGAAATAATGGATATTTAAAAGTGGATGAATTCAGTCCATTTATTGAAGCACAGGATATTGCCATTCATGCACTCGATTCTCTGGCCAACTGTAATTCCTTGATTCTTGATCTTCGAAACAATTACGGTGGGTATCCGGAAATGATTCAATTCCTTTCAAGCTATTTTTTCCCAACACCAATAAAAATAAACACATTATATGACAGGAATGAGAATATTGTAAATGAAATATGGACACTCGTCAGTATCCCTGGCAAGCGATTTCCTGACTCTATTCCTGTTATTATATTGACAAGTAACCAAACTGCTTCAGCTGCGGAAGGCTTCGTTAATCTATTTAAGAAAACCAAACGCGCCATAATCATTGGTGAACCTACAAATGGGGCCCACCATCCAGCCAAAGAAATTATTGTTAATTCGTTATTTGTGGTTTCAATACCTTATTTAAGAGGAGATGAAATCGATTTGCCTGAAGGGAAGGGTATTACTCCAGATATTCTTGTTCCGACAGAAATGGCTTTAGAAAAGGCTATTGAGTACTTAAGAAATCAATAATAAATTAGTGATGTATAACCACATTACCCAACAATGAGCAAACGCCATTTAAATGGCTTTTACACCAAACGTTATTGTACAATGCGCCAAAAAAAACATCTAACCCAGAAAGTGAATTGATTTTGCTTACCTGTCATACTACAACTCGATGAAGTATTTTCATTTTAAAAAAATATCCCTCCAGGTAGAGTTATAAAACCAGATTCATTGACGGCATTTGCATTCTAAGAAAAGTCATCCAAACCGTTTTAAATCTCCCGGATATTGAATAGATTTAAACAATCGTAACCATTCTATCCCAGGCATGAAATTTATAATCAAATCCAGGAAGGTTTTCATCCTGTTATCCATCTGTTTGACTGGACTAATCTTCACAATCACCTGTAAAAAATCTGCAGATATACAGATTGTGGATCTACGTTGTGAGTACCGGAAAGAACCGGTTGGGATCGATGATAGGCGATCCCGGTTCAACTACCACGGATTTCAGTTTGCAGAAATAACAGGCCTTAGCAAAAAGCCTGATCTTTCCATGCTCTCCGGTATCGCAATCTCCTCGGATCCGGCACAAACAGGTCATTTTGAATGCTCAAACCCTGAACTGAATCAGCTCTGGAACAACATTCTCTGGACGCAACGGGACTACCAGCATGGGATCCCGACCGATTGTCCCCAGCGGGATGAACGAATGGGATGGATGGACGACGCCCTGGTGTTCGCCCAGACAACATATCAATTTGAGTCGAAATATTCAATTCATCCTAAAAAATGAAAGTCAGGTATGCCGGTTTGAAAACAAAAGGACAGGATACCCTATCAAAAAACAGATTAACAACTCAACATTCAACATAAGCAAAATGGCACAGGAACACAAAATTACCATGCTCGGAACCGGGTTAATCGGGCTGTTTTACACCATGACCCTGCATAATCAGCGGGGAAAAGATCGGGTCTATTCAGTCTATTCAAGGTCGCTGGAAAAAGCAAAGAAATTTGCCAGCGAGTGGGGCATTCCAAGGGCCACTTCTGATCTGGCTGAGGCAATCAATGATCCTGAGACGGATACGGTGGTGATTGGACTGCCAAACCACCTGCATAAAGAGGCGGTCGCACTGGCTGTAAAAGCAGGAAAGAACATACTCTGCACCAAACCACTGGCAAGAAATGCTTTGGAAGCCAAAGAGATGCTTGATATGGTCGAGAAAGCGGGCTTGTTCAACGGGTACCTGGAAGATCTGGTTTATCCGCCAAAAACACTTAAATCGCTGGAATCCGTTAAGAATGGAGCCCTGGGGAAAATTTTGTGGGTACGATCCAGGGAAACACACGGTGGTCCCCATAGCGACTGGTTCTGGAACCTGGAACTTGCGGGTGGAGGGGCTATCGTGGATATGGGTTGCCACTGTATTGAAATCATAAGAAGCTTTATCGGAAAAGGGATCAAACCGGTTGAGGTGGTATGCTGGGCTGATACCCAGGTTCACCCCATCGAAGCGGAAGATCATGGAATCGGGCTGATCCGTTTTGAAAACGGGGCCATCGGACAATTTGAAGTGAGCTGGGTGTTTCGCGGAGGAATGGATCTCCGGGATGAAATTGCCGGAACCGAAGGGACAATCTGGATTAATAACTTCCTGCGAACAGGATTCGAAATGTTCACCGCAGCCGGAAAGGGAGGTTATGTTGCCGAAAAAACAGAAACCGATAAAGGCTGGCTTTTCCCGGTTGGAGACGAGGTTCATGAACTTGGGTATACCAACATGTTTGCCGATATGTTCAATTCCATGGACAGTGGAAATGAACCGACAGAAACCTTCTATGATGGTTACGTGGTCAATGTAATCATGGATACCTGCTACCGGTCGACGAAATCAAAAAAATGGGAACCGGTGATCCTGGAAGCTTGGCGGAGTAAAGAAAAGATTCAACTGGAAAAAGGGATTGAAGAGATGGATGATAAATACATCGTCATTAAAAAGGAACAAATGCCCGATGGACATGTTAAACTGATCCTGAAAGAGAAAGAGACGGGTAACATCATCCAGAAAATCAGTGAGGAATAATAACGTAAGAATTGCATTTGAACAGATTAACCCATATATCATGAAAAGAACCATTCAATTTATTGGTATGGTAGGGTGTGTCATTGTTATGATCTCCTGCAGCCAGAAAACGATCACTCTTGAATCCCTGCTCGACGAGATGACTGATCGACAGGGATTAACCCTCTATCCGGAACCAGCATACAGCGTCAGGCAATTCAGCAGTTATGACAGACGGAGCATTGCACCTGACCAGGATGGCTGGTTTGCAAATGCTGATTATACACAATTCATCCGGGAGGAGGAGAATGAAGGAAGGCGTGAATTTGTCCTTTTTGACACCGATGGCCCCGGCGCTGTCGTGAGGTACTGGATGACATTTGCCGGAGCGGGCGCATCAGTAGGAACCCTGAGGATATATATCGATAACCAGCCTGACCCGGTCATTGAAGACAATGTATTAAAAATTTTAAGCGGGGGGTTGCTTGCCGGGGAACCGCTCAGTTCATCTGTATCTCCACTGTCCGATTATCAGAGACGGGGGCATAACCTCTATCTGCCTGTTCCCTATGCTGACCATTGCAAAATTACCTATGAATGCGATTCGATCATCATTAAGGAGAACCGGCGCAGACCCAGTGTCTATTACAACATCAACTACCGGACTTATGAACCCGGTACAATTGTCGAAAGCATTACGAAAGATATACTTGCAGAAACAAGGGGGAAAATTGATGAAACCAATGCGATCCTGATGGAATCCGGTCTCCAGGTCCCCGAAGCAGATGAGTTTAATGTCAACCAGCAGCTTGATCCGGGAGATACAGTGAACCTGTTGCTGAAGGAAAAATCACAGGCAATTGCTGAAATAGTGATCAGGCTAAACGCGGAAAACCTGAACCAGGCTCTGAGATCAACCGTACTCTCCATTTCGTTTGACGGCAATAATACTGTCTGGGTTCCCGTGGGAGAATTTTTCGGAACAGGTTACCAGGTTCTTCCGTCAAATACCTGGTATACCCAGGTAACGGAAGAGGGTGAAATGAAAAGCCTCTGGGTAATGCCCTACAGGGAAAACGGTACCGTTAGCATCATTAATTTTGGCAATGAACCAGTGGATGTCGAAGCAGAGATCGGTGTGAATGATTATACCTGGAAAAAGGGGAGCATGTATTTCGGCACCTCCTGGCATGAATATAATCAAATCTACAGCGCAAAACCACGGTCAGATAAAGATCACGACTGGCATTTCGACATGAACTACGTTACTCTTGAAGGAGAGGGGGTTTATGTTGGCGATGCATTGACTGTCTTCAATACCGCCGATGCCTGGTGGGGCGAAGGTGATGAGAAGATATTCGTCGATGGTGAAGATTTTCCCTCCTGTATTGGAACCGGGACTGAAGATTATTACGGCTATGCCTGGTGCCGCCCGGAAATTTTTACCCATCCCTTTATTGCTCAACCTACCGGTGCCGGTAATTTTAATCCGGGGATGACCGTGAACAGGCGTTACAGGTCCCTGGATGCAATGCCCTTTTCCACCTCCATTCAATCCGATATTGAACTGTGGCACTGGGCACAGACAACGATAAACTATGCCATGACCGCATTCTGGTATGCAAAACCGGGATTCACCAGTAATGTTAAACCGGACCCGGAAATGGTAAAAAAACCGGTTGCAATGAAACGAACCGACATTTATCCGCCGGTGGTGGATGAAAATGGATTACTTGAGGGTGAATGGATGGAAGTACTGGATGCTGGTAAAGGGACCTCAGGTGTCCAATCGGGGTTACAGGTTGGATGGAGTGGCAATTCACAACTCTGGTGGCGCAATGCTGAAATCGGTGATCAATTGAAAATCCGGTTTCTGTCTGAAGAAGAAGGTGTATTTGCTATTTCCGGTAACCTGACACAAGCTGTTGACTATGGAATAATCCATTTCAAAATCAATGGCACAGCACTACAAAAATCATTTAACGGGTATTTCCCGGATGGAGTAAAAGCAGTTCCGTTCAGTTTTGGAATACATGAAATTCATGCCGGTGAAAACATCCTGACCGTGACAGTTACCGGTAAAGATCCAAAAGCAAAGCCCGGAAATATGGCCGGGATCGATTGCATTACATTTGAACCTGTAAGGTAAAACAATTGTTTAATATGAATCGATTTAAGATGAAGACATCAATTCTGGTAATATTGCTGGTTACTCTGGTATCCTGCAAGTCCAAACAACAAAAGGAAGCTGATTCTGAATGGATCCAGTTGTTCAACGGTACAGACCTGACCGGATGGAATTTGAAGTTATCCGGGTACGAATTGAATGATAATTTCAACAATACCTTCCGTGTGGAAGATGGCTTGCTGAAGATCCGGTACGATGAATATGAAACGTTCAACGGTGAATTCGGTCACATTTTCTTCAACCAGAAGTTTTCCCATTACAAATTAAGGGTCGAGTACCGGTTCGTCGGAGAGCAGGTTCAGGGCGGTCCGGAATGGGCATACAAAAACAACGGGGTTATGTTCCATTCGCAGTCTGCAGAAAGTATGGGATTGCATCAGGATTTTCCTGTCTCGGTTGAAGCCCAACTTCTGGGTGGTACGGGTGAAGGGGAAAGAACAACAGGTAATGTATGCACCCCGGGCACTAATGTGGTGATGGATGGCAGGCTCATAACTGACCATTGCACCTCTTCACATTCAAAAACCTATCATGGGGAGGAATGGGTCACCTTTGAACTGGTGGTTAAAGGAGATGAGATCATTCATCATGTGGTGAACGGAGATACGGTAATGACCTATTCCAAGCCCCAGATTGGAGGAGGGAATAAGCCAGAAGATTACCCGGTACCCGATGGCACACCATTAACGGAGGGATATATTGCCCTGCAGGCAGAGAGTCATCCTACTGATTTTCGGAAGATCGAATTGCTGGATCTCAGTAAAAAATAGTCTTTTCCTTGTTCTCTTATTCATAAAAAGCGTAAACGCTACGATATGATTAATCAAACAACTGCCAGAATCCGCCTCTGTCTGGTTGCCTGTACCATCCTGATCTCCTGCAGCCAGGAACCTTCACAACCGAATATCCTGCTAGCCATTGCGGATGACTGGTCCTGGCCCCACACCAGCAGTGCCGGAACCAAAGAGATCAGCACTCCCGCTTTCGACCGGATCGCTTCAGAAGGGGTGTTATTTACCCATGCTTATTGCTCCTCCCCTTCCTGTACTCCTTCCCGTGGAGCTCTCTTAACCGGCCAGTATCACTGGCGTCTGGAAAACAATGCCAATCTATGGAGCACGTTGCCGCAAAAATTTCCAGTCTATCCGGACATACTTGAAGAGAGCGGCTATTTGATCGGTTACACCGGCAAAGGCTGGGGGCCGGGATTATATGAAGCAGGTGGCAGAGAACGAAATCCTGCCGGGCCGGGGTACCTGGAAATGAAAATTGAAACCCCCGATGGAATCAATCAGACAGACTACTCTGCTAATTTCAAATCTTTTCTTGAAAAAAGAGAGGAAGGACAGCCTTTCTTTTTCTGGTACGGAGGTTTTGAGCCACACAGGGTGTATCAATATGGACTTGGGCTCGAACAGGGGAAAGATCCGGCCAATATTACTGTTCCCGGTATCTTCCCCGATCACGATTCTGTCCGGATCGATATGCTGGATTATTTTGCAGAAGTCGAGTGGTTCGATCATCACTTGCTTAAGATGATTGATCTGCTCGAAGAGATTGGAGACCTGGACAACACCCTTATCATTGTTACTTCCGATAATGGAATGCCTTTCCCGAGGTGTAAAAGTAACCTGTATGATCTGGGCACGAACATGCCACTCGCCATCCGGTGGGGCAACAGGATTCCTGCTGACCGGGTGGTTGAAGATTTTATAAGCCTTACAGATCTTGCGCCTACTATCCTGGAAGCTGCCGGGATAACGGTCCCACAGGAAATGACCGGGAAAAGCATGATCGATCTGTTGTTTTCCGGTAAATCTGGTTGGGTCGACGAATCCAGGGATCATGTCCTGACAGGCAAGGAACGTCATGCCTGGGTCAGGCAGGGCGGACTGGGGTATCCCATGCGAGCCATACGGACAAAGGATTTCCTTTACATCATAAATTTCAAACCTGAACGCTGGCCTGCAGGAGATCCAGGGGGTTTTGAGGATTTTGATCCCAGGACGCCCTTTGGGGATATCGATCATTCACCCACCAAACAATACATGATGGACCATCAGAATGATTTTCCTGAACGTTATGATCTCGGTTTCGGAAAACGTCCTGGCGAAGAATTGTACGATCTAAAAAAAGATCCCAGCCAGGTTCATAATGTAGCTTTGAACCCCGACTACCAGAAGATAAAAAATGAACTGCACAAAAGAATGATGTATGAACTGGAAAAGACAGGGGATCCTCGAGTTCTGGGAAAAGGTGATCAGTTCGATACAATGCCCTATTTCAAAAAAGGATCCTTTCATCTTGTACCGGATAGTATTTTGTTACTTCTCGAATAAGTCACCAGGAAATTGCCATACCGTATATTCGATATACATTTTAATCCCGCAATTCATTGATTATGCAGTGAAAAATCATTAGTTTTAAAACAAAAGGAAAGAACCAATAACCATTAAAACAAACAGCATGAAAAAAGAACTCAGTCGCCGGTCATTTCTTAAGATCTCCGCCCTGTCAGGAGCCATGCTGGGCATTTCCGGGATTGGATGCAAACCTCAGAAACAACCCGGAGTAGAGGAGATCCTGGATAACATCAGCAAGGATGTTCCCGGGAAAGGAACATCGGTTATAGGATTGACAGTACCACCCATTTCCCAGGTAAAAGTCGGAATTATTGGATTGGGAAACCGGGGATTTGGAATGACAGGGCTCGTGAATGCCCTTTGCCCGGACAAAGCCATCATCACTGCCATATGTGATCTCCAGCAGGATAAAGTTGACCATACCTTCGAGTTTCTGAAAAAGGGAGGGCAAAATCCTGCTCTGTATGGAGGCACTGAGGATGCCTGGAAAGAGATGGTGGCAAGGGATGATATTGACCTGGTCATGATATTCACACACTGGGATCTTCATGTTCCCATGGCCGTTGAATCCATGCAACGTGGAAAACATGTGGCTGTTGAAGTGCCTGCTTCATACACGGTGGAAGGTTGCTGGCAACTGGTAAACACAGCAGAAGAGACACAGAAAAATTGCATGATGCTCGAAAATGTATGTTATGGAGCCGAGGAGCTCTGGGTATTGAATATGGTCAAAAACGAAGTATTTGGTACATTGACCTATGCCGAAGCAGCCTATATCCACAATCTGCGGACAGGCTATCTATTCAGTGATGCTTATTATAACAAATGGAGGATCAGGCACCATGTAGCCAGGGATGGTAATCTTTACACAACACATGGATTAGGGCCGGTAGCCCAGTATATGGACATCGACCGGGGTGACCGGTTCGAACACATGGTATCGATGAGTTCCCTGCAGGCATCCCTGTCAGAGCACTCTAAAACCGTTGATACCGATAATGAGTTTTACAACCGTACGGATTTCAAGCACGGTGACATGAACAGCAGCCTGATAAAAACCGCACTGGGCAGGTCAATCCTGGTCCAGCACGATGTAGTTACACCAAGACCCTACAGCCGGATTAATGCCCTGGCCGGGACACATGCCTTCCACGAAGGTTATCCCAGCCGCCTTTCCATTGAAGGGAAAGGCCACGGATGGCTTCCGGATGAAGAATATAAAGAGTACCGCAACAAATACCAGCACCCGATCTGGGAGAGCCTGAAAGAACCGATTGAAAAGTACGGGGGACACGGGGGAGCGGATTTTGTAGAGATCTACCGGCTGATTGATAACCTGAACAGGGGTCTTCCCCTTGATATGGATGTTTATGACGGAGCCTCCTGGAGTGTAGTTGGACCCCTTTCGGAGATATCGGTTGAGCTGGGATCCGTTCTGGTAAAATTTCCAGACTTTACCCGGGGAGAATGGACAAAAGAGAGAAAGCTGGGTATTCTTGAACATGCATAAAAAACTCTATACCTACACGTTTGTTGCTGCCCTGGGAGGGTTGTTGTTTGGCTTCGATACAGCGGTGATCAACGGGGCTATGCCCTTCTTTACCGATTATTTCCATTTAACAGTAGCCATGCAGGGTTGGGCTGTCAGTTCAGCCCTGATTGGTTGTATTATCGGTGCCCTGTTTATCGGGAAACCCGGGGATGTTTTCGGCAGAAGAAGGATGCTTCGTTTCCTCGCATTGCTATTCCTGGTTTCTGCATTCGGTACAGGATTGGCACCAAACCTCAACTGGTTTGTCATTTTCCGCTTTATCGGTGGCCTGGCAGTGGGCGGATCCTCCGTTCTGTCTCCAATGTATATTTCCGAGATCGCCCCTCCCCTGTTCAGGGGAAGGTTAACCATTACTTTCCAGCTGGCGATCGTCATCGGGATACTGGTTGCCTTTTTTTCCGACTATCTCCTGCTGAACACGGGGGCAAACAACTGGCGGTGGATGTTCATCATGGAAGGATTGCCTGCCATTGTATTTTTTGCTCTTCTGTTCATGGTTAGTAAAAGCCCACGGTGGCTGGTTAAGAACGGTGATCTGGAGAGTGCCCGTCAGGTTATCATGGAAGTCAATCCGGAGGCCGATGTGGAAATTGTCCTGGAAGAGATCAAACAATCCATTGATAAAGAGATTATTTCAAGAAACATTTACCTGTTCAAAAAGCCCTTTTTAAAGCTGGTGATCATCGGTATAATGATCGGGTTTTTTAACCAGTTCACGGGGATAAATATCATCATGTACTATGCTACCGATATTTTCCGTTCAGTAGGATTCTCCACCGATTCTGCCATTGGACAAACCGTTATCATCGGTTTCACCAACCTGGTTTTTACCCTTGTCGCCATGAAGGTTATCGATCAATTCGGACGCAGAAACCTTCTCCTGGTGGGTTCCCTGGGAATGACTGTCTTCCTGGGATTATTTGCCTGGGCTTATATCTCGGGGGCAATCGAAAGTTTTATTCTGTTGATCTTCCTCATTGGCTTCATCGCATTCTTTGCCTCCTCGCAGGGTGCTGTCATCTGGGTATTGCTGGCTGAGATGTTCCCCAACAACATTCGCGCCAGGGGAACCGCCATCGGATCCTTTTCACACTGGTTTTTCAATGGTCTGAGTGCATTCCTTTTCCCTGTTGTGGTTGGAGCCTTTAGCAGCGGCAAGGGAATTGGTTATATTTTCGGATTTTATGCAATCGTTACCTTCCTCAGTTTCTTTTATTTTAAAAAGTACCTGGTAGAAACCAAAGGGAAATCCCTTGAGGAGCTTGAAAAAGTAACCTTAAAAAGATAAAACCGGATACCATGATATTCTAAATGAAAAATAATTTCACGATCCTTTATCCATTGATCTTTTATCTGTTTATTTCCGCCGGATATTCCCAAACGGCGAATATTACAGAAGAAGCAGTCTCCCTCCCAACCTATCCGTATTCTTCTCCTGATCCGGTTCCACACCCGGGAAGGATTTATCCCTACTTCCGGTATGATGGCTATTCATTTGAACCAGTAACCGGGGAATGGAATATGGTGAAAATAGAAAATGATTTTATCGAAGTGTACATTACTCCTGAGATTGGGGGAAAGATCTGGGGTGCCATTGAAAAATCTTCCGGAAAGCAGTTCATCTACTTCAATCACAGTGTAAAATTCCGGGATATAGCCATGCGTGGTCCATGGACTTCAGGAGGTATAGAGATCAACTTTGGTGTGATCGGGCATGCTCCAACATGCTCCACACCTGTCGATTATTATCTTCGAAAATTCGATGATGGAAGCGTCAGTTGCTTTATTGGGGCTATCGACCTTTCCTCCAGGACTGAGTGGAGGATTGAGATAAACCTTCATCCAGACAGATCCTATTTCACCACAAATGCACTCTGGATTAATCCTACTTCACAGGAACAATCCTATTACCACTGGATGAATGGATCCGTTAAAGCCGATGGCAATCTCGAATTTGCCTATCCGGGAAATGCTTATATCGGGCATAATGGTGTTCCCTCCTCATGGCCCGTAGATCCGGAAGGAAGAAACATCTCTTTGTACGAAAAAAACAACTTTGGAAGTTATAAGTCATATCATGTACTCGGAGAATACAGCAACTTTTTTGGAGGATACTGGCATGATGATGATTTCGGCTTTGGACGATATGCAAATTATGATGACAAACCAGGAAAGAAGATTTGGATCTGGGGGCTTTCAAGGCAAGGAATGATCTGGGAAGATCTTCTTACCGACAGGGATGGTCAGTATGTTGAGATCCAATCAGGGAGGCTCTTTAACCAGGAATCAGCATCCAGTACATACACACCCTTTAAACACCGGGGATTCCCTCCCTACGCTGCCGATATCTGGACAGAGCATTGGTTCCCGGTAAAGAATACCAAAGGAGTTGACCGTGCCATTCCTGAAGCATCAGTTAACCTTGAGATGATGAATGATTCTTTTCACACCTGGGTCTGTTCCAACACCTTTCTTCGCGATACGCTTACCATCCTTTCCGAATCAAGTACGATCTTTGAGCAATTTGTAACATTACGTCCAACAGAAACAGCACATTACAGCTTCGCCTTTGAAGGGAATCCTGAAAATGTCTCGATAAAACTCGGGCAAAAATATATTATTGGACCCGGAGGAACATCCGGACAGGTTCTTTCACGACCACTTGAATTATCAGCATTTGATTGGAATTCCGTGTATGGATTATACCTGCTTGGAAAAGAAAAATTTCGCCAGCGTTCCTATTCCGAAGCTGCTAGTTTATTTCAGGAATGTCTTCAAAAGGATCCAAATTACCTGCCGGCATTAAACGGATTTGCGCAGGTTAAACTGAAACAACTTGAATTTCAGGAAGCATGGGAATTTACGCGGAAATCCCTGTCCATCGACACCTATGATCCTGAAGCAAATTTCTACTATGGGATCGCAAGCCTTAAAACGGGCCGGATTGCTGATGCGAAAGATGGATTTTCCATTGCAGCAGCATCTGCCGGTTACCGGTGCGGTTCCTATAACGAACTGGCAACGATTTATTTCAGGGAAGGTGATATGGGTAAAGCACTCGAATATTCACAGAAAAGCATGCTTTACAATCGTTTGAATATACCAGGTCTTGAGCTGATGGCGGTTATCTGCCGAAAAATGGGAATGAAAGACCAGGCAACTGCGATCTTGATTGATCTGTTGAATATTGACCCGTTGAATCATTTTGGCCGGTTTGAAAAATTCCTTCCTGAAGGTATTGAAACGGCACAGGATGAGCTTGCCAGGCTGATCCGGAATGAGTTCCCACAGGAAACATTTCTGGAAACAGCCCTGAAATATGTTAACCTTGGTTGTTACCCCGAAGCTATCCGGGTTCTGGAGCGGGCTCCTGAACATCCCATGGTCCTTTACTGGTTAGCCTACCTGAATACACTCTCGGGTAAACCTGTTGCAGCAAATCAATTACTGGAAAAAGCAAACCAGCTCTCCCCATACCTTGTTTTTCCTTTCAGGGAAGAATCGGTAGAACTCCTGAAATGGGCCATTGCCTCTTCAACCTCATGGAAACCTAAATATTACCTCTCACTGATCTACTGGAACAACGGCCAGATCCGGATGGCCAAATCATTATTCGAAGATTGTGGAAATGATCCGGACTATCCTGCTTTTTATCTTGCCAGAGGAAATTTTTATTCGGAAATGGATTTCGCAATCGCTCAGAATAACTACCTGAAGGCACTTGAACTGGATCCTCATTCCTGGAGAGCAGGATATCGAATTGCCCATTTTTATATGACGAATGGAAAGCTGGAAGAAGCATTAAGGATATCAAAGGAGTATTTTCAAAAATTCCGCGAAAATTACTACCTGGGGCTTCAATGTGCTGGACTGTTTAACAAAACAGGTCAGTATGCAAGCAGCATTAATGTATTGAAAAATCTAACTGTTCTTCCGAATGAAGGGGCCACCTCAGGCAGGTTGATCTGGCGCGAATCCAACCTCAGGGAAGCCGTCCAATCCATGATTCAGCAGGATTACCAGGTTGCACATGATCATATTGATCTGGCCCGGCAGTGGCCGGAAAACCTGGGTGTTGGTAAACCGTATGATGTGGACGAGCGACTGGAAAACTTTTTACTGGTCGCAATACATAAATACGCTGGCCTGGAAGAGGAATTATCAGCTGTTCAACAAAAGATTATTGATTTTCCGTTATCTAAAACCTTGTCTGCTGAAGATTTCATTACAGCATGGACGTTAAAAATGAAAAATCAAAAAAAAGAAGCAGACCATATAATGAACAAATTTGAAAACCTTCCCGAAAACCTGGCTTTGCAATGGTGTCTGGCAATATATAATGGAGAATTTAAGATGGCTGAGGAAATCCTTGAAAAATCAAAATACGATTCCCAAATAGGAAGGGACCTGACACTTGACCTTCTTATCAAATTAAATGAAAATACAAATATTTTTCAATAAGGTAATTTACTTAAAGTACATGAAACAATATGAAACGGGAAGAATCCTGTTTGCAACGATTACATGTGTAATCCTTTTGTCTGTTATCTCAGGTTGCAATCCTGAACCACCCAAACCCAACTTTCTCTTCATCCTGGTGGATGATCTCGGCTGGACCGACGTGGGTTTCAATAACCCGGAAACATTCTACGAAACGCCCAACATTGACCGCCTTGCATCTGAAGGGATGCGTTTTACGCAGGGTTATGCAGCATGTCCGGTATGCAGTCCGACACGTGCCAGCATCATGACCGGAAAATATCCGGCACGATTAAATACCACCGATTATTTTGGTGCACCTCAGCCAGAAACGGTCGGTACACACTGGACAAGAAACAAACCACTATTACCGGCAAAATATGAAGACCGCATGCCCCTGGAAGAGATTACGCTTGCTGAAGCGCTAAAAGAGACAGGATATGCAACTTTTTTTGCCGGCAAGTGGCACCTTGGTCCCGAAGGATTTTGGCCTGAAAACCAGGGTTTTGATATAAATATTGGAGGTTGTGAACGTGGAGGTCCCTATGGTGGTAACCGCTATTTTTCACCCTATGAAAACCCAAGGATCGCAGATGGACCGGAAGGTGAACATTTGCCCGACCGCCTTGCCACAGAAACCGTAAAATTCATTCAGGAACATATGGATCAACCCTTCCTGGCATATCTTTCCTTCTACTCGGTTCACACTCCATTGATGACACGGGAAGACCTGCAGGTTAAATATGAGAAAAAAAGTGAGAAGGCACCCGGAGATGCCTGGGGAGAGGAAGGAGACCGAAAGGTCAGGCTGGTACAAAACCACACCGTTTATGCCGGAATGGTTGAAGCGATGGACCAGGCAGTGGGCAAAGTCCTTCGCTTCCTGCAGGAATCGGGATTGGAAGAGAATACGGTCGTATTTTTTATGTCTGATAACGGTGGATTGTCAACTTCTGAAGGACATCCAACCAGCAATGTCCCCCTGCGAGCCGGCAAAGGCTGGCTCTATGAGGGTGGCATCCGGGAACCCATGGTGGTGAAATGGCCAGGAAATACCTCTCCCGGCTCAACATGTACAGTACCTGTCATCAGTACGGATTTTTATCCAACAATTCTGGAAATGGCCGGAATAGCACTGAAACCGGAACAGCACCTGGATGGGATTAGTTTTATTCATCAGTTAAAAGGGGAAAGAAGAACGGAAGAAAGAGCTATTTTCTGGCATTATCCGCATTATGGAAACCAGGGAGGCAGTCCCGGTGCTGCCATCCGGAAAGGCGATTATAAATTGATCGAATTTTTTGAGGAAAACCGACCCGTTGAATTATACAATATTACTGAAGATATTGGTGAACAGAAAAACCTGGCGGACAGCCTTCCGGACATTCGTGACCGGATGCTTGAGATGCTAAACACCTGGCAGGTGGAGGTGGAAGCACGATTTCCAACACCAAATCCGGCGTATTAATACTTAGTCGTACTACGACTCCAGTTAGTGGTACGACTTAAAGGTCGGTTACTCGTGCTACGAACTCCAGTCGTTGCACGAGTATCTATTGTTGAATGTTTTTAATAGTTCAAAAAATAAGTAACTTAGTCGTACTACGACTCCAGCTCGTGGTGCGACTAAGTCGGTTTACTCGTAGCACGAACCCAAGTCGTAGTACGAGTTAATAATCAAAAATCATACATCATGAAGACAAAATCCATTTCATTTCTTTCAGCTGTGATCCTAGTCTTTCTTATCATTTCTTCCTGCAGTAAAGAGCCGATTACCGTAGCCTGTATCGGTAACAGCATCACATATGGTTCGGGAAAAGACAGGGTCAATACCAGTTACCCGGGACAATTGCAGCAGTTGCTCGGAGAAGAATATGATGTCTGGAATTTCGGATATTCGGGACGCACATTATTGAAAAAAGGAGACTTCCCATACTGGGATGAAATAGAACTAAAAGCAGCCAAAGCCATTCAACCGGATATTGTCATTATCAAGCTGGGGACCAACGACACCAAGCCCCAGAACTGGCAGTATGCCGATGAATTTGAATCAGACTACAGGACGCTGATACAGGAATTCACAAGCTCACCTTCAACGCCCAAAATCTGGCTCTGCTATCCTGTCCCGGTATTTGAAACCCGGTGGGGTATCCGCGATTCTGTTGTCGTACATGGCGTTATTCCTGCGATCGATAAAATCTCTTCGGAATTGGATATCCCGATCATCGATCTTTATCACCCTTTCCTGGATAAAGGTTCCCTGTTTCCCGATGCCATACACCCGGATGATGAGGGTGCCAGGATCATGGCTGAGATAATTGCTGGTGCCATTCGTGGTGACATGGATTGAATACTCATTCTTAAAATCAACAATAGATGAAAAAAAAATCAGAGATCAAGCGGAGGGATTTTCTTAAACTATCTCTCACTTCAGCTGCAGCCTTTACCATTATCCCCCGTCATGTCTTTGGCGGAAAGGGATTTATTCCCCCCAGCGATCAGCTTACTAAAGCCATTATCGGTGTTGGCGGCATGGGTCGTGGACATATCCGATACGAAGGGGCAAAGCTCCTTGCCATCTGTGATGTGGACAGGGAACATCTGAAACTGGCTCAGGAAATTTGCGGAAGTGATGTGGATTCTTATACCGACTACCGGGAAGTGCTGCAGCGATCCGATATCGACATCATCCATATTGTCACACCCCCACACTGGCATGGTATTATGGCGGTTGAAGCGGCTCAGGCAGGCAAAGACATCTGGTGTGAGAAGCCAATGACAAGGACCATCGGGGAAGGGAAAAAAGTGGTTCAGGCAGTGCAACAAAACGGGAGT
>Ga0315553_10001760_pt1 | contig 17762 bp, 18 predicted proteins | sample SalMarSW160140MG_FD_203099 | JGI IMG/M metagenome (GOLD analysis project Ga0315553, IMG submission 203099) | Salt marsh sediment microbial communities from the Plum Island Ecosystem LTER, Massachusetts, United States - Salt Marsh Sediment SW1601-40 ... | reverse complement strand
TTCACTGCTTCTCCATTACGCATTGCAGCGGGTGCTGGTGCTTGCGGGCGAAATCCATCACCTGCGTTACTTTGGTCTCGGCGATCTCATATGTGAAGACCCCGCATTCGCCGACCCCGTGATTGTGAACGTGCAGCATGATGCGCGTCGCGTCGTCCTGGCTCTTGCCGAAGAATCGCATGATCACGTGAACGACGAACTCCATCGGGGTGTAATCGTCGTTCAGAAGCAGCACGCGGTAGAGGTTCGGCCGCTTGGTCTTCGGCCGGGTCTTGGTGACCACGGCGGTGCCGAGGTCGTCCGATCCCTTTCCGTCTTTCCGCGTGTCCTTGGCCATGATCGTGCCGGCGAGCCCCTTTCGGCCATAACTTAGGCACTCCGCACCGAATTGTCAGCGGATTCAAGGTCACAGCGCTGGGGGATCGGCCCGAGGCCCGGGCGGAGATGCGGCTGGAGGCCGGCGGATGCAAGGCGCATCGCGACATAAAAAAGCGCCCGGTCGGGCGACCGGGCGCATTTTTCGGGAAAAGAACCCGAGACGTTACTTCTTGACCGAGGGAACAAAGTCCTCGAACGGCTTCGTCACGTCCTTCATGAGGCCCATATAGAGTTCGCCGAAGCGCGCAGCCTGGCCGACTGCCTTCTCGTAGGACGAGCGAACGAACTCCGACTGCGCCTCGAAAGCCACGTCGATCGACTTTGCGCCCATGAGCTTCTCGAAGTGTGCCGCACCCTCCTCGAAGGACTTCTTCGAGTAACCGGCGGTCTCGCTGGCCAGCGCCTGCCAGCCGCGCGACAGCGCGCCGAAGCTCTCCATGGCCCGGGTCATGCCCTCGCGCCCAGCCTTCTGGACATCCTCAAACCCATTCATCATGGTTGTCATCCTTCCTGCCCAATTTTGGGCCGTGTCCTTGCGATAATGCCCCGAACTCGCGGGTTGTAGGACCAATATATGCAGTGCAACATTAAATGCAAGAAGTTTTTGCGATGCACAAAAAATGCGGCGAAGGGGGTTCGAAATATCGTTCTGTCCGGGCATTTTACGGAATCGTAACGCCGAGAATTTTAGCTAGGTGAGACCACCAAATCGGGGGCGTGGCGGCCCCTTGCGTTTGTACCAGTGAAGCCGGGGTGTGTTCGTGAAGGGGCGTACCGCGTTGCGTATCGGGAAGGGTTGGGTCCTCGTCGCCGCTTTGGCTGGCGTGCTTTCGTTGTTGGGGGCTTTCTCGGCCCCGACCTTCGCCGCCGAGAACAAATATGCGGCGTTGGTGGTCGACGCGAACTCCGGCCGTGTTCTGTTCTCCCGCTACGCAGACGCCGCGCGCTATCCCGCCTCGCTCACCAAGATGATGACGCTCTATCTCCTCTTCGAGGAGCTCGACGCCAAGCGTCTTACGCTGAAGAGCCAGTTTTCCGTTTCCGCCAACGCCGCCCGCCAGCCGCCCTCCAAGCTCGGCCTGCGCGCCGGCGCCTCGATCAGCGTGGAAGACGCGATCCTCGCACTCGTCACGAAGTCGGCGAACGATGTCGCCGTTGTGGTGGCGGAGAATGTGGGCGGGAGCGTCAGTGCCTTCGCCGGACGCATGACGCGCACCGCGCATGCCCTCGGCATGAGTCGCACGACCTTCCGCAACCCGCACGGGCTTCCTGACGCCAAGCAGCACACAACGGCGCACGACCTCGCCCGCCTCGGACAGGCGCTTCAGGACCGTTTCCCGACCTACTACAAGTATTTCAGCACGAAGAGCTTCACCTATCGCGGCGCACGCCACCGCAACCACAATCACCTGCTCGGCTCGGTCGCCGGCGTCGACGGCATCAAGACCGGATACACCCGCGCCTCCGGCTTCAACCTCGTCACCAATGTCGAGCGCGACGGACGCCACATCATCGCCGTGGTGATGGGTGGCAAGACCGCCAAGAGCCGCGACGCGCATATGCGCTCGCTGATCGCGGAGTATCTGCCCAAGGCCAGCCGCGGGGAGCGCAGGACGCCGCTCCTCATCGCCGACACTGGCACGGCCCACGCGGACGCGCGGCTGCCGCGCTTCCGCCCAGACACCGCCGAAGACGAAGAGGTCGGGGACGCGCCCGAGCAGTCCGCCGCCGACGCATCTGCGGACCAGGCCACGGGCGCACCCGGGGAAGCCATCGCTGTCGCATCGTCGGACGAGGATGCCGCGGAAGAGGAGACGGCGGACGAGGCCGTGCTCGCCTACGCCGCCGCGGAAACGTCGCACGACGTCGTCGGAAAGGCGCTGGCGGAAGTCGAAAGCGCTCAGGGCGACATCAACGAAGCGCCGGAGGACGACCCGATCGCCCGTCGCATCGAGGTGGCCGGCGCCGTTGCCGAGTTCGCCGACGTCTCGCTCAAGGGCGACCCGATTGGCCAGCTGATGCACTTGGCGCGAATCCGCGCCGGCTTGCAGGACATCGTGGCGGATGGGCCGTCGCCGCGTGCTGCCGGCGTTGCCGGCGACGACGCCGGTTGGACAATTCAGATCGGCGCGGTCCCCACCGAGGATGGCGCGAACGCGCTTCTGGAGAAGGCACAGGCCACGATGGGTCCGGTGCTCGCATCACTGCAGCCCGTCACCCAGGAGATCGACCACCGCGGCACGACGCTTTATCGCGCCCGCTTCGCCGGCTTCTCCGACAAGGACGCCGCGCGCGACGCCTGCGCCAAACTCAAGCGCAAGGACTTCTCGTGCCTCGCGGTCGCGAACTAGAGCGGCAGCTAGCGATGTTTACCGAGGATCCGATCCTTCGCTTCGTTGATCTTGGCGGCGAGCGCCGACGAGCCGCCGCGGTCCGGATGAACCTGCTTCATCAGCCGGCGATGCGCGTCGCGAACTTCCGTTTCGCTGGCGTCCGGCTCAAGCCCAAGGATCTGATAGGCTTCCTTCGTGCTCATGCCGCCCGCTCGCGACGCCGCGCTCTGCCGCCGTGTCGTGTCGGCCTGCACGTCGTCTCGCCATCCGGGGTGCACGCTGTCGAGATAGCTTTCGAGGAGGCGTAGCGACTCCGCGTCGCCGCGCACGTCCTCGGCGGCCTCCAGCAATTCGTCGAGGTTGAGCTCCGAAAGCTGCCGCCCTTCATGCCGGCCGGCAAGGACGCTGCCCTCCATCTCGCCCGTGTCGTGATCGAGGCTCATCTCCACACCGGCGGCGCGGACACTCGACTTCCGCCCCGAGCCGCCCATTTGCCGGAGCCCCCGATGACGCCGGAAGAGCGCGAGGCCGGCAAGGGCAACCGGTGCGGCGATCGCAAACTGCCGGACGAACAGCAGCCCGACGCCGGTGAGCATGAGGAGGGAGCCGCCGAGGACGTAAACCTGGCGTACAAGATCCCGCGCCGGCGTCCTCAGGAAGTGGCGGACGAGAAGCGCGATGATCCCAAGCCCGATCAGAAGCGGGAGGACGATCCTCATTTCTTGAGCTGCGGAAGGAGAAGCTGCGCCCCCGCGCCGCCGCTTTTCTCCAGCGCCGTCAATCCGCCCGCAGCGTAGGTCGCGACTGCGTTGAGAAGCGTGCGCAGCTCCGCAGCGGAAGCGCTGTTGAACGGCAGATAGGCGCCGCGCGTCAGCCGCGCGATCTCGCGAAAGGTGCGCTCGGCGACGGCATCCTTGCCTTCGTGGAACATGAAGGCGCGCACGCCGAGAAGCCCGATCTCTCCGGCGAGCTGGCAAAGATGGTCGGCGTTCTCCTCCATCGCATCGCCGACATAGGCGAGCGCCGCGACAGGCCGCCTCTCCGCCTCGCGGCGCACGTGGCCGAGCACCTTGGCGATCTGCGTGTGTCCGCCGCGGCAGTCGATCTTCACCATGAGATCACGAAGCGCCCGCGCATTGGCGACGAAGGGCGAGGCCCGGCTCTCGCCGATACCGCGGAAATAGACGAGCTGCACCGAGAGCCCGCCGACCGAGGCTGCCGCCTCGAACATCTCGCTCTGCAACTCACAGGCGAGGTCCCACGTCGGCTGCCGGCTCATCGTCGCGTCGAGCGCGAAGATCAGGCGTCCGCGCGCCACGCCCTGCGGTGCTATCCGCTTGGCCTCGGCGAGAAACGCCTCGATCTCCGAGCGTTGCGACACCGCCGCGTCCGAGCGACGGGAGACAACATCGCGGTTGTTCTTGCTCATTGCATACAGAATGTGGCGGTTGCGCACGCTTGCGCAAGACCGGTCCGGGGGCTAGCGGAAGCGTGATCGGACGAAAGATCGATGCAGCCCGAAACCATTCGTAGCGTACCCGAGCTCCGTCGGGATGTCGCCGCTTGGCGCGGCAAGGGACTTTCCGTCGGCATGGTGCCGACGATGGGCGCGCTCCATCGCGGCCACGAAGCACTCGTGCAGGCGGCGAAAGCTCAGTCGGACCGCGTCCTCGTCACGCTTTTCGTGAACCCGGCCCAATTCGCCCCCAACGAGGACTTCGCCGCCTATCCGCGCGACGAGGAGGCCGATCTCGAGAAGCTCGCGAAACTCGGCGTCGACGCGCTCTTCGCCCCTTCTGTCGAGGAGATGTATCCGCGAGGCTTCGACACCACGATTTCGGTCGGCGGCCCGTCGCAGGGCGTGGAAGGCGAGTTCCGTCCGCATTTCTTCGCCGGGGTCGCAACCGTGGTGGCAAAGCTCCTGATTGCCGGCCTGCCCGACCGGGCGTTTTTCGGTGAGAAGGATTTTCAGCAGCTTCTCGTGGTGAAGAAGCTCGTCCGCGACCTTGCGCTCCCGACCGAGATCGTCGGCTGCCCGACCGTTCGCGAGATGGACGGTCTCGCACTCTCCTCCCGCAATGCCTACCTTTCGAAGGAGGAGCGTGCCCGTGCGCCGAAGCTCTATGCGATGCTGCGTGCGCTATCTGGGCGGCTCCGCCGCAGCGCCACGCCCGGCGTCGATCTCGACGAGGCGAAGCGCGCGCTCGGGCGAACGGGGTTCTCCGTCGAGTATCTTGAAGCGAGGAACGCCGAGACGTTCGCAACGGTGGCCGACTGGAAGAACGAGCCTCTACGTCTCCTGGTCGCCGCCAGGCTCGGCAAGACGCGCCTCATCGACAACATCGCGATCTGACGCAGGCGGCCTCAACCTCCGCGATTGTCATCCCGGTTTGCCGCCGAAGCGGCAAGACCGGGACCCACGAACACAAAAGCCGCCAGTCCGCATTGACGGGGCCGCCTTGCCGGGATGCGGTGTTCATCGGTCCGGGACAGGCGCGTTCCGCGCCCGTCCCGGACGACAGAACGAAGCGTGGCGCGCTCTACAGCAGTCCGAGATCGGCGAGATCGCGGCGCAGCTCCGGCGGCAGCTCGCGGAGCCCGGCGCGCGCATTGCCGAGATCGCGCGGCGCGTCTTCAGGCTTCAGGTAGCGCCAGCCCTGGAAGGCACGGCGCGGCTGCCACTCCGTCGGCACGGTCTTTGGATCGAGCACGATGTGGCACCGTCCGATCCCCTCGGAATCGACGAAGGGCCGGATATCGAGGATCTTCTGGCGCACCTGAACGTTCCCGCGGATCACCCAGTAGAGCGACCCGCCATCGAGGATTTCGTCGACCCGCTTCGGGACCATACGCGTCGTGTGCATGTGTTCGGGTTTTCGGCCGACGCGCCGCGCCTCCTTCAGGCGGTGCGCGATCCAGCCTTCGAGGTCTTCGATCGAGTCACAGCCGACGCAAAGCTTCAGGATGTTGAGAGGCATCGACAAAGGCTTAGACTCGCAACTGCGGTCGGACAATGGCGACGCAGGAGCATTCACACAGAGTGCCCGCCTAAACCTCCGCTTCGATCACCACCACGACGGCTCCCTCCGCGATCTGCTGGCCCGGCCCGTAGCGCACAGCCTTGATCGTTCCGGAGCAAGGCGCGCTGACGCCATGCTCCATCTTCATGGCCTCCACGCTGAAAAGCGGGGCGCCCTTCTCCACAATCGCCCCGGCGGCGACGACGACCTCGATCACGCGGCCGGAAATCGGCGCCGCGACCTCGCCGCTTGCGTCACCCTCCTCCAGGTCACGTGCGAGCGGATCGGGAAAGCGGACGCTGAGCTGCCTGCCGCCGCGCAGAACGAGGGCCTCGCGCTCCCCCCAGGCGATCTCGAGGTCGGCGGCATAGTCGGGTTTCTCTCCGCCCATCGAGATCACCGCCGGTCCCTCCTTCGACCAGGCGAGCGTGACAGTGAGCGGCTCGCCGTCGACCTCCACCGCAATGCTCGACCGCCGCCCGAGTCCGCCGGGCTCGAACGCGTCGGAGCGCGCCCACGGGCCGCCGGCGAGCCCACCGGCCGATGCCTCCCGCGCCACCCATTCCGCCACGGCCGAGGCCGCGAGCGCCGGATTGAGGCCCGATCCGAGAAGGCGCGGCAGAGCGCGGTCGACGAAGCCGGTGTCGACCCCACCGACTCGGAACTCAGGAGACGCGGCGATGGCCGAAAGGAACGCCAGGTTCGTTCTCGGCCCGGCGACGCGGATCCGGCCGAGCGCCGCGGCAAGGCGTGCCAAAGCCTCCTGTCGGCTGGCGCCGTGGGCGATTACCTTTGCGAGCATCGCGTCGTAATAGGGGCTGACGACGCTGCCCACCTCCACGCCGGAATCGACGCGCAGGCCCGGGCCGGACGGCAGCGACACCGTCACGAGCCTCCCGGTCGACGGGCGGAAGCCGGCAGCTGGGTCCTCCGCGTAGAGCCGCGCCTCGACGGCGTGGCCCGTGAACGCGACGTCGTGCTGACGGAGCGGCAGTTTCTCGCCTGACGCCACGCGGAGCTGCCATTCGACGAGGTCGATGCCGGTCACGGCCTCCGTCACCGGATGCTCGACCTGGAGCCGCGTGTTCATCTCGATGAAGAAGAAGCTCGCCGGATCGAGCGGGCCTGAGGAGCCAGCGACGAACTCTACGGTCCCAGCGCCCTCGTAGCCGACGGCCTCGGCCGCCGTCACCGCCATCGCGCCGAGCGCCGCCCGCGTCTCGTCGATGAGACCCGGTGCCGGCGCCTCCTCGATCACCTTTTGATGCCGCCGCTGCACCGAGCAGTCGCGCTCGAAGAGATGCACGATGTTGCCGTGGCGGTCGGCGAAGACCTGCACCTCGATGTGTCGCGGTGTCTCGATGTAGCGCTCGATCAGCACCTGGTCGTCGCCGAAGGCGGAGAGCGCTTCGCGCTTCGCTTGGGCAAGCGCGTCGTCGAACTCGATGGCGCGGGCGACGTGACGCATGCCGCGCCCCCCTCCGCCTGCGACCGCCTTGATCAGCACCGGATAGCCGATCTCGTACGCTTTCTGCTTGAGGAAGTAGGGCTCCTGGCGCTCGCCCCCGTAGCCAGGCACGACCGGCACGTCGGCAAGCGCCATCAGCCGCTTCGCATCGGACTTCGAGCCCATGCTGCGGATCGCCGCCGGCGGCGGCCCGACGAAGACGAGGCCCGCATTCGCCACCGCCTCCGCGAAGGCGGCGTTCTCGGCGAGAAAGCCGTAGCCGGGATGGATTGCCTCGACCTCCGCGGCGAGCGCCGCCTCGACGATCCGCTCGATCGAGAGATAGGAGTCGGCGGCCGGCCCCTCCCCGATCAGGACATGGCCGTCGGCCTCCCGCCAATGCGGCCAGGTGAGGTCCGCGTCCGTCATGACCGCGACACTACGGATGCCGAGACGCCGCGCCGTCTTGAAAATGCGGCGGGCGATCTCTCCGCGATTGGCGACGAGAAGCGATCTCAGCATCGCGCCCTTTGTAGCGCGGTTTCGCGCTGGGCGTGGGTGCCAAGTCATCTCGCCATTGAGGGGAGATGACGGCGCGGCCTGCTAAGGCAGCCCTTTACCTTTTCCTGCCAGGGTCGGGCCGCAGCCGTCCGCCCCCGAGCCCCTGGAGCGTCCTTGTCCTATCACGCCGAGACCCTGGTCATTGGAGCGGGCCCCGCCGGGCTGACGGCCGCCTACATGCTCGCCAAGGAAGGCCGCTCGGTCGCCGTCCTCGAACAGGATCTGCGCTATGTGGGCGGCATCAGTCGGACCGTCGATCACAACGGGTTTCTCATTGACATCGGCGGCCACCGGTTCTTCTCCAAATCGCGGGAGATCGTCGCGCTGTGGGAAGAGATCCTGCCCGACGACTTCCTCGATCGGCCGCGGCTCTCGCGGGTCTATTACGATGGCAAGTTCTACTCCTACCCGCTCCGCGCTTTCGAGGCGTTGAAGAACCTCGGCATCTTCACGAGCGCCGCCTGCGTCGCCTCGTATCTCCATGCGCGCCTCAGGCCGACTCCCGAGCCGAAGACCCTGCATCAATGGGTCAGGAACAACTTCGGCGAAAAGCTCTTCTCGATCTTCTTCAAGACCTACACGGAGAAGGTCTGGGGCATGTCGTGCGACGACATCTCGGCCGACTGGGCGGCGCAGCGCATCAAGGGCCTCGATCTTGGTGCCGCGATCCGCGACGCCGTTCGCCGCGCGATCAGGCCGGCCGGAAAGAGGCCCGGCGGCGCAAGGATCAAGACGCTGATCGAGTCGTTTCGCTATCCGCGCCGCGGACCCGGAATGATGTGGGAGGCCGCCGTAGACAAGATCCGTGGCAAGGGCGGCGTCGTTGCGCTCGGCCGCGCGGTGGAGGCGCTTTCGTGGGACGAGGCGAGTCGGCTGTGGGCCGTGAGCGCACGCCTTGCCGACGGCGCCTGCGAAACCTGGACGGCGGCGAACGTCGTTTCTTCGGCGGCGCTTGCCGATCTCGCCCGGGCGCTGAGGCCGTCACCGATCAGCCTCCTCCATGCCCGCGCGCTCCGCTACCGCGACTTCCTTATCGTCGCGCTCATCGCCAAGAACGGCGAGCGGATGCCGGACAACTGGATCTACATCCACGATCCGTCGGTGAAGGTCGGCCGCGTGCAAAACTTCGCCTCCTGGTCGCCGGAGATGGTTCCCGACCCGCGCTTTGTCAGCCTCGGCATGGAATATTTCTGCTTCGAGGGCGATGGCCTTTGGTCGATGCCCGACGCCGATCTCGTTGCGTTGGCTAAGAGCGAGATCGCGAAGATCGGGCTCGTTCGCGCCGAGGACGTCGTCGACGCCTGCGTGATCCGCCAGCCGAAGGCCTATCCGGTCTACGACGAGGACTACGCCGGCCACGTCGCGCAGATCCGCCGCGACCTCGAGACGAGCTTCCCGACGCTGCATCTCGTCGGCCGCAACGGCATGCACCGCTACAACAACCAGGACCACGCGATGATGACCGCGATCCTGGCGGCGCGGAACATCGTCGCCGGCGAGCGTCGCTTCGATCCGTGGCAGGTCAACGACGACGCCGAATACGGCGAAGAGGGCGTGGCCGGAAGCCGCGAAGCGCTCAAGAGCGAGCGGATGGTGCCGCGCCGGGCGGCCTGACCCGATGAGTTCCGCGCCAGTTCAGGCGCAGGCGGCGGAGGGCGCTCTGACGGGTATGCGGGCCGCGGCCGTCTTCCCACGCATCGCGCTTGCTGTGCTCATTGCGTTGCAGATCGCGTTAATCCTGACGCACGACGCCTGGCGCGACGAGCTGCAGTCGCTGATGCTGGCGGAGCATTCCGGCTCGCTGCGCGAGCTCGTTGCCAACCTGCGCTACGAGGGACATCCGGCGCTCTGGTACCTCGTGCTCCGCGCAGCCGCGCCGCTCGGCGGATCGGAGACGCTGAAGCTCGTGCAGCTGGCCGTCGCACTTTCGACGATCGCGATCGTCTGGACGCGCGCGCCATTTTCGCCGTGGACACGGCTCCTGATCCTGGCGAGCTACCTGCTTCTTTTCGAGTGGGGCGCCATCGCGCGCAGCTACGGGCTCGGCGCCGCGCTCTATTTCGCATTCCTGGCGCTCAATCGCCGCCCGCTCGCCGCCTACCTCCTCCTCGGCCTGGTCGCCAATATCTCGGCGCATTTCCTGATGCTCGCCGGCGTCTCTGCGCTCTTCTTGCTGCTCGACGACAAGAAGCGGCGAATTGCCGGACCGGCACTGTTCGCCGTCTTTGCCTTGGTCGCCGTCGCGACTGCCTGGCCGGCAGGCGACGCTAGCGCGCCGGTGACGCTGCCGCCGACGCTTCCCGAGCGGCTTGCCGCGGCGCTCGATTCCCTTTCCGGCGCGCTCATGCCGCTCGACCCGACCGCGATCCCGCCGCGCTGGGAGAACCTGCCGCAGCCGGCGAGCCTGATCGTCGGCCCGCTGGTGCCGCTTGTCGGCGTCTTCGCCTTCGCACGGCGGAGCGGATTGGCAGCGGCGCTCTTCATCGCTCTTTGCGCAGCTATCCTCGCGTTCACGCTCTTCGTCTATCCGGCGATGACCCGGCACACCGGCGTGATCTTCCTGTTCCTGATCGGGATCGAATGGATGCTCGCCGAACGCGACCGCGGGCCACTCGCACCGTTTTCCCGCGCTTGGATCGCCCTCTTGGCCATCTGCGGCATCTGGATGAGCGGATGGGCGCTGGCGCTCCCTTTCAACTCTATGCGCGAGACCATGCGCAGGATCAACGAGCGGGAGCTGGAGAACGCCCAATGGGCGGCGTACCCGCCGTTCATCGGCGTCGAGCTCTCCGCCCGGCTGGATCGCCCCTATTACGACCCGCAGCGGAAATGCCTCGCCTGGTTCCAGAGATGGGACACAGCGTCGGGCGAAGAGATCGCACCCGAGGCCCTGAATGCGCAGCTCGTCACGGCCGCGCAGGCGCTCGGCGGACGCATCCTGCTTCTGAGCACACTCGACTTCGATCCTGCGCGCACGCCGAGCCTTGAGCGCATAGCGGATTTCGCGCCGGGATTCGTTCCCGAGCCGATGCACATCTACGAAGTCACTGTACCCACCGGCCACGCGCCGGCCCTTTCGCCCTGCGGATAGAACGCGTCAGCACGCGACGACGTTGACTGCGAGGCCGCCCTTCGACGTCTCCTTGTAGCGCTCGCTCATGTCGAGGCCGGTCTGCCGCATGGTCTCGATGCAATTGTCGAGCGGCACGAAATGCGAGCCGTCGCCGCGAAGCGCAAGCGATGCGGCGGAGACGGCTTTGACAGCGCCGAGCGCGTTCCGCTCGATGCAGGGCACCTGCACCAGGCCGCCGATCGGATCGCAGGTCATGCCGAGATGATGCTCGAGCGCGATCTCCGCCGCATTTTCGATCTGCGCGTTGGTGGCACCGAGCGCCGCGGCAAGTCCGGCCGCCGCCATCGCCGAAGCCGATCCGACCTCGCCCTGGCAGCCGACCTCCGCACCCGAGATGGAGGCGTTGTGCTTGATGATGCCGCCGATCGCAGCGGCGACGAGAAGGAATGTGCGAACGCCCGCGCGGTCCGCGCCGACGCAATGCTCCAGGTAGTAGCGGATGACTGCGGGGATAACGCCGGCCGCGCCGTTCGTCGGCGCGGTCACCACGCGCCCGCCGGCGGCGTTCTCCTCGTTGACCGCCATGGCGTAGATCGAGAGCCAGTCCATGATGCGATGCGGTTGCAGGCTGTTCGCACCATGCTCGGCGAGGAGCTTCTGGTGGATCTCCTTCGCCCGCCGCTTCACTTTGAGCCCGCCCGGCAGTTCGCCGGAGAGCGCCAGCCCGCGATTCATGCAAGCGTTCATCGCCTGCCAGATGCGGTCGAGCCCGGCGTCGAGATGGACATCAGACACGCGCGCCATCTCGTTGGCGCGCTTCAGCTCCGCGACGGAAAGCCCGGACGTCCTGCCCATCCGAAGCATCTCCGCAGCGGTGGCGAAGGGATAAGACACAGACGGATTTGCCGCTGCGGCAACCGCAATCCCCTCCCCGCCTGCCGCCGCCAATTCGTCGGCCCGCGCGACGAAGCCGCCGCCGACCGAGTAGAAGACGCGCTCCATGAGCGCCGCGCCGTCCGCATCGATGGCCCGGAAGGTCATCCCGTTGGCGTGGCCGGGAAGCGGCGGGCCATAGTCGAAGAGGATGTCGGCCACCGGATTGAAGCCGACCTCCGGCAAGCCGATGCCGGCAAGCGTCTTCGCCGACGTGACGCTTTCGAGGATTGCGGGAATACGGTCCGGGTCGATCGTGTCCGGCGCCTCGCCGGCCAGCGCCAGCGCGATGGCGCGGTCGGTGCCGTGTCCCTTCCCGGTGAAGGCGAGCGAGCCGTGCAGGCTCACCGTCAGTCGCCGCGCCTTTCCGGCAAGCGGGCGGAGGTCTTCGTCCGCAAAGCGCCGCGCCGCCACCATTGGCCCGACGGTGTGCGAACTCGACGGCCCGACGCCGATCTTGAAGATGTCGAAGACGCTGAGGAACATGGTCCGATCCAGGCTCCTCTTAACCCTAAAGGGCGAAGCCCGCCATTTCAGCCGCGCCAGGTAGGAGCGCACCGGCGCCATACAGTTATGCGTCAAGGTAAATGAGTAGAATGCAGTTCAATTCGAGCCGAATCCGCGTAGCTCAGCCTCAAGTCCCGCAGAGGACCGGATTAGAGGCGTCGAACAATGCCAATCGCAGAGAACGGCAGCGAGTTCAGCGAGCATTCGGATCGCACCCCGGTCGTGCCGACCGATGCGCCGCTCGCGATCGTCTATGCCGGCATCATCTGCTGCGCCATCATGGCGATCGTCGTCGTCGCGGTCGCCGCCGCAGCTTAGGCTTCATCCTGCTCCGAGGAGCCCACCGCGCCAAGCGCGCGGAAACCTCACGCCGCTCACCGCAGCTACTCTTCCAGGTTCAACCCGTCGTCTGCCCCTGCCCCGGGTGGAACAGCAACGCAACGCCGTTGATGCAGTGGCGCTTGCCGGTCGGCGGAGGGCCGTCGTCGAAGACGTGACCGAGATGCCCGCCGCAGCGGTGGCAATGCTCCTCCGTCCTCACCATGAAGAGCGACCGGTCTTCCTTAAAGTCGACGTTGCCGACGATCTCCTGCCAGAAGCTCGGCCAGCCGGTGCCGCTGTCGAACTTCTTGTCCGACTCGAAGAGCGGCAGGTCGCAGCCGGCGCAGGCGAAGACGCCCTCGCGATGCTCGTCGAGAAGCTCGCTGGTGAAGGGACGTTCCGTCCCCTCCTGGCGAAGGATGTTGAACTGCGCGGGCGTCAGCATCGCCCGCCATTCCTCTTCGGTCTTGGTGACCTCGAAGACCTGCGCGTCCTCGCTCCGTGCGGGGCGCACGCCGAACTTGGCGGCGAGCGCCGCCACCCCCGCGAACGCGGCGCCCGAGAGGAGAACCTGGCGCTTCGTCATCATGTTTTCGCACTCCGTCGGTCGAGCGCGGCCGTCACGACCGCGAATTCCGCCGGAAATGTAGTGGTTCGCGACGCTGGCGACCAAGCCTTTCGCGTCACGCCGCTTCAATCCGAAGTGAGGATTCCCCGTGCGCGGTGCGCCATGTCGTGAGCGGAATGCGGGCTCAGGCAGGCGAGCTCACGCCGCCATTGCCACCTCTTTCGCGCGCCCGACGCGCTCGATCATCTCGGCGATGTCGGGACGGCGGCGGATCTGCTCGGTGTAATGCCGGCGAAGAGCCGCGACGAGCCGCCCCTCGCGGCCAAGCAGGTCGTCGGCCATGCCGATCATGCGCGAGTTCGGCCAGGCCTGCGGCCTGATCTCACGGATATGTCCGAAGATCAGGTCCTCTTCCGTATCCGGCCGCGCCTCGGCGAGAAGGATCGTCATCGAGGCGGTCGAGCGCGAAATCCCCGCGTGGCAGTGGATGAGGAGATGCGCCAGCGGGTCGTCGATCGCCGAGGCGAGCCCTTTGCCGAACTCCAGCAGCGCCTCGATGTGATGCGGCTCCGGCGGCATCACGCCCTCGACGGGCTCGATCACGTCGTCGAAGCGCAGCGTCAGCCGCTTATGCGGCCCGTACTGCGCGAAATCGGCGGGCTCCGGGAAGTTCGGGTCGAGAATTGAAAGGACGTGCGTGACCGAGGCGTCGCGGAACGCGCCGAGCTCGGTCAGACCGCAGATCGAAAGACGGCGCTGTGACGCACTCGCGGACATGGGGAATCTCCTTCGCCGCGGAAATAGGGGCGAAACATGGCGAGTGGAAGACGGCAGATGGACGCGCGCCCCGCGTTCGGCTCGACCTTGGGCCGCAACGCGCGGTAAGGTTACCCCGTCGGCAGCGCGAAAGGCGAGCACATGAGGGGCCTGCTTCTTCGGATCGTGATCGTGGCGATCGGCCTTTGGGTCGCCTCGAAGCTCGTGCCGGGCGTCGAGATCGCCGACGCCTGGTCGCTGGTCTGGGCGGCGCTGCTGCTCGGCATCGTCAACGCCATTGTGCGCCCGATCGTGATCCTGCTCACCCTGCCGCTGACCATCCTGACGCTCGGTCTGTTCCTGCTCGTCATCAACGCGGCTATGCTCTCCCTTGTCGCCTGGATGCTTGCCGGCATGACGGTCGCCGGCTTCTGGTCGGCGGTCTTCGGCTCGGTCGTCATCTCGATCACCGGCTGGCTCGCCTCCGCCTTTATCGGCGACAAGGGCAAGGTCGAGGTCATGACCATCGAGCGTTATTGAGGAAGGCGGCCCCGCCTCCGCCTAAGCTCAGCCGTTGCAGGCACACCCCGGCCCGACGTGGCAGGTCATGTACCGCGCAATGCAGGTGTTGCCGCACGCCCTCCCGCGCGTACAGACCTTGCAACAGCCCTGCACCGGCGTCGGGATCGGCGTCTGCTCGATCGGGGTCTCCGGCCACAGCAGCTCCGGCAGCGTTAGGGCACCCGCCGGAAAAGCCAGCGAGAAGGCCAACAGGGCGACGAGCGCTGCCCGGGTTCGAGCCATGCCGCCACTACTAGATGAAAAGTGGCGATTTACACAACCATTCAGTGTATCGGGGTGAGTACTTCCCTAACGCGAGCGCTTTCGTTCGGCGGGTCACTTGCGTCTTTAGGGCGCCCCACTAGACCTCACATCCTCCACACCCCGAACCTCGTCTCCTCCACCGGCGCGTTCGCGCACACCCCCAGCGCCAAGCCCAGCACGTCGCGCGTCTCGGACGGCAGGATGATCCCGTCATCCCAAAGCCGCGCGGTGGCGTAGAGCGGGTTGCCCTCCGCCTCGTAGCGCTCGCGAACCGGCGCCTTGGCCGCCTCTTCCTCCTCGGCCGACCACGTGCCGCCCTCCGCCTCGATGTTGTCGCGGCGAAGCGTGGCGAGTACCGAGGCCGCCTGCTCGCCACCCATCACCGAGATGCGCGCGTTCGGCCAAGTGAAGAGAAAGCGTGGGCCGAAGGCGCGCCCGCACATGCCGTAATTTCCCGCGCCGTAGGAGCCGCCGACGATCACCGTGATCTTCGGCACGGCCGCGCAGGCGACGGCGGTGACGAGCTTGGCGCCGTCCTTGGCGATGCCGCCCGCCTCGTAACTCGCGCCCACCATGAAGCCGGTGATGTTCTGCAGGAAGAGGAGCGGGATCCTCCGCTGGCAGCAGAGCTCGATGAAGTGCGCGCCCTTCAGCGCCGACTCCGAGAAGAGGATGCCGTTGTTGGCGAGGATGCCGGTTTTCATCCCCTGGATCGAGGCGAAGCCGGTGACGAGCGTCTCGCCGTAGAGCGTCTTGAACTCGGAGAACTCCGAGCCGTCGACGATCCGTACGATGATCGCACGCGCATCGTATTGGCGGCGGAGATCGACCGGCACGACGCGCTCGAGCTCCGAAGGCGGATGCAGCGGCTCGGCAAACGCAGCAGTCGCGGCCGCCTCGCTCGCCCCGTCGAGATTGCCGACGATATCGCGCACGATCGCGAGCGCATGCCGATCGTCGAGCGCATAGTGGTCGGCCACGCCGGAGCGGCGCGCGTGCACGTCCGCGCCGCCGAGCTCCTCCGCGCTCACCACCTCGCCGGTCGCGGCTTTGACGAGCGGCGGACCGGCGAGGAAGATCGTCCCCTCGCCCTTTACGATCACCGTCTCGTCTGACATCGCCGGCACATACGCGCCGCCCGCCGTGCATGAGCCCATGACGCAGGCGATTTGCGGAATGCCCGCCGCCGACATCTTCGCCTGATTGAAGAAGATGCGGCCGAAGTGCTCGCGGTCCGGAAAAACCTCGGTCTGGTGCGGCAGGTTCGCACCGCCGGAATCGACCAGATAGATGCAGGGCAAGCGGTTCTCGAACGCGACCTCTTGCGCGCGGAGATGCTTCTTCACCGTTATCGGATAGTAGGTGCCGCCTTTCACCGTGGCGTCGTTGCAGACGATCATGACGAGTCGGCCGGCAACGCGCCCGACGCCGGTGACGATGCCGGCGCCGTTGATCGCCTCGCCGTACATGTCGTGCGCGGCAAGCGGCGAGAGTTCCAGGAACGGCGAGCCGGGGTCGAGCAGCCCGACGATGCGGTCGCGCGGCAGGAGCTTGCCGCGCCGGACGTGCCGCTCGCGGGCGCGGTCCGATCCACCCTTCGCCGCCTCGATCCGCAGCGTGCGGTAGTCGGCGACGAGGCGCGCCCACGCTTCCCTGTTCTCCGGCGGGAGGTGAGGGTCGACGGCTTCTACCTTCAAGACCGCCACGGCTGTTGCCCCCGAATATGACGCCCGCTAGCGTTGGCCGGCAGGGCCGTCGGGTCAAGGGTGACACACCCAGTCGTTAGCAGCACCAGGTGAACCCGTTTCAGGGTCGTCCCTGGCTAGGAGATTCCGGGGGAAGCATTGGGAGAGCGCCCGGCTTTTACCAGGCAAAACAGGTCATGGCGGTCGAGCTGGAAATCGATCGGCACGAACGTGACGCTGGTCGGCATGTCGCTCGCCATGCTCGCGATGGGCGTCTATGCCGCCGTGACGGCCAAGCATGGCATCGGCGCGCGATTGGGCGTTCTCCTGGCCGTGGTGGGCGCAGCGCTCCTCGTTCCCTTCGGTCTGAGACTTTGGCTCCGTCTCGTCGAGCGGATCATCGTCGGCCCCGACCTGATCGATATCATCTATGGATGGAGCTACTGGTTCGCCCTGCCTTTTCGCGTGCGCCTCAAGCCGAGCGAGATCGCATCCGTCGAAACGATGCAGGAGGTCATGGGGGGCCGCGGCCCGCACCTCCAGGCGAGCCGCTCCAACCGAGTGCTGATCGAGCTCGGCGCCCTCACGACCAAGGACGGGCGCACCATCGTTTTCGCCAATACGCGGAATGACGCATTGCCGGTGCCGGAAATCGCGGAGGCAATCGCGAAAGTCGCCAATGTGCCTTGGAAAGACTACGGCGCACGCCTGCGCGGCATCTACACCGGCGTGCCGAAATACCCTTCCCGGCCATGGGAGGGCCGGCGGATCACCCGCAAGGAGCTCTTCATGCTCGATATCTAGGCCACGTGGCTTGTCTCTACACGCCCTCTCCGGCACGCTCCCGCCGCCGCGAAAGGATAGCCATGTCCGTCTTCTCGACGATCGATTGGATCGCGCTCGCCGTCTTCGTCGCGAGCTGGGTCGGCTATTCCTGGCTCGTCGATTTCAGCCCCTGGCGCGGCCGCACCCTGACGGCAGCCATGGACCGGCAGCGGCGCGTGTGGATGGAGATGATGTCGCGACGCGAGGTTCGCATCGTCGATACGGCGATCGTCGCGGGGCTGCAGAACGGCACCGCCTTCTTCGCCTCCACTTCACTGCTCGCGATCGGCGCGGCCTTCGCATTTCTTGAAACGTCGGAGCAGGTGATCACCGCGGTCGAAAAGCTCCCGATCCCGCTGGAGACGTCGTCCGCGGCGTGGGAGGCGAAAGCCGTCGGCCTGCTTGTCATCTACGCCTATGCCTTCTTCAAGTTCGGCTGGTCCTATCGGCTCTTCAACTACACCTCGGTCCTTGTCGGCGCGGTGCCGCCCGCCACGGAGCGAGACAGCCCCGAGATGAAGCGCGCGGTC
>Ga0315553_10001759_pt1 | contig 17768 bp, 20 predicted proteins | sample SalMarSW160140MG_FD_203099 | JGI IMG/M metagenome (GOLD analysis project Ga0315553, IMG submission 203099) | Salt marsh sediment microbial communities from the Plum Island Ecosystem LTER, Massachusetts, United States - Salt Marsh Sediment SW1601-40 ... | reverse complement strand
GATTGAAACCTCCCCGCTTTGAAGGCTTCAATAGCGTCCTTTATACTACCCGAAACACCGGTGATTACTTGAATCCCCGCTGCTGAAAGGGTCTGGTAAGCGTTGGGACCACAATTACCCGTGAGCACGACCTCTGCCCCTTTGCTGGCAATCATCTGGGCAGTACTGATGCCTGCCCCACCAGCAGCCATAGCATTAGAGTTATCCAAGGCCTCAAATTCCATGCTCTGGGGGTCAATGATGATGAAGTATTGACACCTCCCGAAACGAGGGTCTACCTCGGCATCCAAGTCAGGAGCTGTTGCTGATACTGCAATTTTCATGATGCACCCCTTTCTAGTTTATTCCGTCTCCAGTTCCTTTATTCTAGCATCTATTTGCTCTAATTGTCCCTTCATTGCTTCCGCCTGGCTCTTCAGGAAATCAAGTTCCTGCTCCCGGGTCATCTGTGGAGCATACGGACTGACTCCTGGCACCGCCCCCGTAGGTGCCCCAGCATAACCATATGGTGCAGGCCCTGCGTAAGGCATGCCCATTCCAAACCCGTATCCCCTGCCAAAGCCATATCCTCGCCCAAAACCATATCCCCTGCCGAAACCATACATGCGCCCTGTACTCCAAGGGCTGCAAAAACCTCTCCCGCCTCCCGTCATTGGACCCATTCCACGAGGTCCTGTTCCATCAAATCTTGGCATAATTCACCTCCTTAAAAAACTTTAAAACTTACCACCAAGGGTACCCATAAGCTCCCCTTCTCCACCAACCACGACCAAAGCCACGACCAAAGCCACGACCGAACCCCCGTCCCCACCTAGGCCATACCGGCGCTAAATGAGCGTAACCATAGTGGTAAGAGTAAACAGGCATTGGGCTGGCAAAGCCTGGCCTGGCAAAACCAGCACAAAAGCCAGCCCCCCTTCCGGTCATTAAACCTAGGCCTATCGGTCCAGTTCCATCTCCAAACGGCATCTCCATCACCTCCTTTCTTTTTATTCTTCACCATCGCCTGCCACCGCGAAATCCTCTGCCGTATCCCCTGCCTGCAGCAAACGGAGGCAAAGGCGTAGGCTGGATATTCCCACTTAAACATTTCGGACAGGACAAAGGAAGCCTCTGTGCCATCGCCTCAAAAGGTACATTCCACTCATGTCCATCATCGCCACATCTAAAGCGACGCTGGGGGAGCTCAAAGTTGCCCCCTTCGATTTGAATTGCCTTGCCATTAATCAGAGCATCAGCCAGCTTCTTCCGAGCGGATTCCAATATGCGATGGAAGGTTGGCCTGGAAATGTGCATCTGCTGCGCGCACTCCTCTTGCTCCAGTCCCTCCAAATCCTTAAGACGGATAGATTCAAGTTCCTCAAGTGAAAGGCGAACACCCTGCAATGCACTTGCAGGAATGCCCGCTGGCTTAAAAAATCCTACATTTGGTAACTGAGCAACACATCGCAACTTTTCTGGCCTAGCCATCAAAAATCACCTCAATTTCGCTATTAATTATGAACATATGTCAATAATAATGATAATAGAACCTGTCAAATTTGTCAAATTTTGACCACGGCCACCGCTTGGTGGTACAAATTAAAATATGGATGGCGTTGAGCTTTTTCCCAGCCTCTACCACTGTATAGAGACTATAGCCCGAGAAGAATTCTGGAACTCCGTAAACCAATATATGGAAGGTGAACAGAATGATGAAAAGTTTGAGCGGAGAATTGACCTTCTAAAATCCTTCCTTGAATCAATGGACTTTAAAAAGCTCCGCAGCCAAAGCGAAAAATACTTAGTAGAAGGCAAGCAGATTAAATTTGTAATTTCCTGGAAAGATGATAAGCCGAGTTACGAAATAGTGGTGACTAAAGCTACAGATTGAGCGCTTATTCCTTCTTTCCTGCCGATGAAGCCCAGACCGTTGTTTGTGGTGGATTTGATCGTTACCTGTGTTGAATCTATGCCTAAGGCCTGACCTATGTATTTTCTCATCTCAGGGATGAACGGCGAAAGCTTCGGGCTTTGCGCTATGATGATAACATCCATATTAACAATTTTCAGTCCTTTGGCTTTAAGCAGGTCACCGGTCTTGTTTAATAAAATCAGGCTCGAAATATCTTTATATTCGGGTTCCTGAGAAGGGAATAAGCTTCCGATATCGCCCAAATCAGCAGCACCACATAAAGCATCTATTATGGCGTGCGTCGCCACATCAGCATCGCTCCAGCCCGACAAGCCCTTGCTATGAGGAATATCAACACCTCCCAAAATTAGCCTTCGCCCCGAAACCAAGGGATGGCTGTCTGAGCCGATGCCGATTCTTAATTCTTCTCTTTCCATTTTCTTGCGATAATCCGGGCTAATTCCAAATCTTCAATTGTGGTCACCTTTATATTTTCATAATCGCCCATATACAGCCGCACTTTGTATCCCGAGCGTTCCACCGCAGTGGCATCATCGGTAACTTCTGCTGTGAGGCTATCATAAGCCATGTTTATCACATCAAAGCTGAATATCTGTGGCGTTTGCGCTGCCCATAACCTATCACGCTGAAGTGTTTCCCCAATCAATCTTTCATCAGCAGCAAGCTTGATGGTATCTTTCACCGGCACTGCGGCTATAGCACCCTCACTCTCCCCAACTATCTTCAGCCCATCCTCTATCAAATCTGGAGTCAAGAAAGGCCGGGCTCCGTCATGAATCATGACTAAATCACAATCCCTTATTTTTCTTAGCCCTTCCCTCACCGAATCCTGTCGCCGTGCGCCACCTGGGCATAAAGTGACTTTAGACCAGCCCCTCTCTTCCTTCAATTTCTGCCCCCGAGCCAAATCTTCATGGTTCAATACCAGGACTATCTGCGGAACCAATCTGTATCCCTGACAAGTATCCACGGACCAAGCCAGCAAAGGTTTTCCTCTTAGAGGAACAAAGAGCTTGTTGATACCCGCCATCCGCTGGCTGGCTCCGGCGGCGACTATAACCACGCCTAACCTACTACCTTCATTCTTGCCCGGTATTTTTGCCCTTTGCATTTTGTACTTTACATTCCCTTGTAAGTCCCAGCCTCAGAGCTTCAGCCACCGAGCCAACCTCGATTAGGTGAATATCCGCAGGGTGAAGGGACTTCTTCATTTCACCCGCAATGACAGGGGAAAGTCTAGGCATAAGGCAGGATTTAAAGCCTAACCTGTTGGCCTCGGCGATTCTTCTATCTACGTGTGATACCCCTCTAAGTTCTCCATTCAACCCCACCTCTCCCAAAGCAACCAAGCCTGAAATTGGCTTTGCATCACGAAAACTGGAAGCAATGGCCGAGGCGATCCCTAAATCAATCGCGGGCTCATTAACCCTTAATCCACCAGTAACATTGACTATAATATCATGGTTGAAAAGCTTTAATCCGGCACGCTTAGTAAGCACAGCAATTATCAACAATAGCCGATTAAAATCAACGCCGTTAGCGATGCGCCTTGGTGGAGTATAACTATTAGGAGTAGTCAAAGCCTGAATCTCTACCAACAAAGGGCGATTCCCTTCGAGAGTGGGCACTACCACTGAGCCCATAGTTCCATCCTTGTATGCGGATAAGAAAACCTGAGAGGGATTATCTACTTCATTTAATCCCCTATCGCTCATCTCAAATATTCCCACTTCGTGAGTGGAACCGAAACGGTTCTTTACGCTGCGGAGCACCCGATAACTACTAAATGGTTCGCCTTCGAAGTAAAGCACCACGTCAACGATATGTTCCAGCGTTCCTGGACCTGCGATGGCCCCTTCCTTGGTTACATGCCCGGTGATTAACAGGGGCACATCATTCTGTTTCGCCCACCTCTCCAACCTCCAAGTACATTCCCGAACCTGGGAAATACTGCCCGGCATCCCAGCTACATCCTCTAAATACATAGTCTGAATGGAATCGATAATCGCCAACTCAGGCGACAGTTCTTCCAAGCATTCTAATACGGCAGCTAAATCGGGCTCAGAGAGAAAATATATCCCTTTGCCCCCTATACCGAGGCGCGCACTTCTAAGTTTAACCTGATTAATAGATTCTTCACCGGAGATATAGGCGACAATTTTATTATTCTCAGCCATCATCGCCGAAATCTGGAGTAAAAGCGTAGACTTGCCTATCCCCGGCTCGCCACCAACAAGCACCAGAGAGCCTGGAACCAAACCACCTCCCAGAACTCGATTCACTTCAGCAAAACCAAGGTGAAAGCGAGGAAAGTCACCCTTCTCTACTTGGGAAAGTTCCTGAGGTCTATTTCCTATAGAGGAAAGCTGGCTGGGAGTGCGGGATAAAGTGACCCTGGTTTCTACGAAGCTATTCCACGCCTGACAATCAGGGCAACGTCCTAACCATTTAGGACTTTCCTTGCCACATTGCTGACAAATGAAAACATTTTTGAATTTGGATTTGCCCTGATTGCTAGATTTCAAGTCCCCTGGCCAAGATGCCTAATACTCGATAACGGCTATCTTTTCCCCGGTCTTAACTACCTGTCCCGGTGAAACTGCCACTTCGATAACTGAGGCTTTTGCTGGAGATAATATAGGATTTTCCATCTTCATAGCTTCTATGGTGCAAATCACGCCACCCTCCTCAACTGTATTCCCCACGGTTACCTCAACATGTATTATTTTTCCCGGTAGTGGCGCCTCGATTATTTCTTGAGCCATATTTATACAGCATCCTTAATCAAGGGTCTCATGGTAATTTTCTCCTCGACACAATCCACAATCACCGTGTCTCCAGGCAGGAATTCACCACGCAGTAAAGCTTCGGAGAGCTGATCCTCGACCATATTCTGTATAGTGCGACGTAATGGGCGAGCTCCAAAAACAGGGTCGTAACCCTTGTTGCCTATAAAATCCTTAGCTTCATCGGTTACTTCTAAAGTAATATTTTTCTCTTCAAGGGAAGTGGCAACTTGGTTGAGCATTAGGTCAACGATCTGGCGAATATGCTCTTTGTTTAAAGCGTGGAACACGACCGTAGCGTCAATGCGGTTAAGGAACTCGGGGCGGAAGGCTTTCTTCATCTCACCCAACACTTTTTCCTTCATCTTCTCGTACTCCACTTGCTGTTTTCCCTCGCCATCGATATGGGCAGCAAAACCAATGCTCATATCACGCTTAATAAGCTCGGCACCGGCATTACTGGTCATAACTATGATGCTATTACGAAAATCAACCCTTCGCCCTTTAGCATCTGTCAAATGACCATCATCGAAAATCTGGAGCAGGATATTAAATACATCATAATGCGCCTTTTCAATTTCATCAAGCAGAATAGCACAGTAGGATTTCCGCCTTACTGCCTCGGTTAATTGACCACCTTCCTCATAACCAATATAACCTGGTGGTGCTCCAACCAAGCGAGCTACAGTGTGCCGCTCCATAAACTCCGACATGTCAAGCCTGACTAAAGTATCTTCGCTACCAAACATGAACTCGGACAAGGCCCTCACCAATTCAGTTTTACCCACTCCGGTGGGGCCTAAAAAGATGAATACACCAATGGGTCGCCTCGGGTCTTTTAACCCGGCACGGGCCCTCCTTACCGCTTTGGCTACTGTATTTATGGCCTCATCTTGACCAATGATGCGGCTGTGTAAAGCCTCTTCCATCTGTAAAAGGCGGCTCGTTTCATCAATAGTCAGCTTTATCACAGGAATGCCTGTCCACATACTGGCTACCTCAGCAATATCCTCTGACGTAACTATAGGTCGGCCTTGCTCCTTTTTAACTTGCCACTCCTTTTCCATTGTCTCGATTCTCTCCGTTAGCTGAAGCTCACGATCACGCAATTCACCTGAATACTCATACTGCTGAGCTGCCATAGCTGTTTCTTTTTCTTTGCGTACACTTTCCAAAGCACGCCTTGCCTCAGCCAGTCCAATAGGTGCACTACCTCGTTTAATGCGTACTCGAGAACTAGCTTCATCTATCAAATCAATGGCCTTATCAGGCAAAAAACGGTCCGCTATATATCTTGTAGCCAGCGTAGCAGCTGTCTGTAAGGCTTCGTCGCTTATGTCCAATTGGTGAAATTCTTCATATCTATGTTTAATGCCCCGCAATATTTCCAGGGTTTCCTCCATGGTAGGTTCAGCTACCAAGACAGGTTGAAACCGCCGTTCCAAAGCCGGGTCTTTCTCCACATATTTGCGGTAGTCATCCAAAGTGGTGGCGCCGATACATTGAATCTCGCCACGCGACAATGAAGGTTTCAAGAGGTTAGAGGCATCAACCGCACCTTCAGCTGCTCCGGCACCCACAATAGTCTGCATTTCATCAATAAATAGAATGCAATTACCAGCCGTTTTCTCTTCCTCAATGACTCTCTTCAGCCTCTCCTCAAATTCACCACGGTATTTTGTTCCTGCTACTAAGGCACCTATATCTAAGGCAATTATTCTCTTGCCTTGTAATACCTCAGGAACCTCCCCGGCTATTATGCGCTGTGCCAGCCCTTCAACAATAGCTGTTTTGCCTACACCTGCTTCACCTATAAGTGCGGGATTATTTTTAGTACGACGACTCAGTATTTGAACTATCCGTTCAATCTCTTTGTTACGCCCGACAATGGGGTCGAGTTTATCCGACTTGGCCAGGGCAGTTAAATCAGTACCAAGTTGGTCCAGTGTTGGTGTGCGTGTGGCAGCGCGACCTGTAGTACGAGTTCGCACAGCTTCCTGCTTAGCAACTCGATTGACTTCATCACGTGTTCGTTCCAAGGTAATACCAAAACTCTCTAAAACACTAAAAGCTACTCCTTCGCTTTCACGCATTAATCCGAGTAAAAGATGTTCAACACCTATATAACTCGAATTAAGACGACGCGCCTCATCCACAGCAAACTCGATGGCTCTTTTTGCCCGCGGAGCAAGGTCAACCTCCCCCTTGGTAGCTCGTCTCTCTCCTTTTCCAATCACAAATTCTACAGCTGCCTGTATTTTACTTACCGAGATACCAAAATTACTTAAGACTTTGGCTGCAATACCCGACTCCTCCCCCGCTATACCCAATAATATATGCTCGGTATCAATGTAATTGTGACCCAAGCGTTGTGCCTCACCTTGAGCTCGAGTCAGCACCCTACGAGCTCCTTCAGAAAATCTTTCAAATCCTGTGCTCATTTCAATCCTATTCGCAGCTTTACCCTAAAGTATAGAATATACTACCCTTTCCGTCAACAAGCCTGGCTTACTTGAACTAAGCGATAGCATGGTAATATACTATAATACCACGAAATTATATGGAAGGTTAATAAGAATGCGGGTCAGCGGTGGCAAAGTAAAGGGAACTCGGTTAAAAACTCTGCCGAAACGCACGGTTAGACCGACAACCAGTGTGGTAAGGCAAGCTATATTCTCTCTTTTGGAGAATAGAACTACTAATTGGCATCGTGTTCTTGATTTATACGCTGGCAGTGGAACTCTGGGTATCGAAGCTCTGAGCCGCGGGGCAGAATGGGTCGATTTCGTTGATTATAGAAAGAGTTGTTGTGACCTCATAAAAGCTAATCTGGAAAAAATAGGGGGATTAGAGTGGGCTCACATTTATTGCTGTAGCGTAAGCAAAGCAATTACCTTCCTAGACAAGAGTTATGACATTATCTTCGTAGACCCACCTTACTCCAATTCTACTACAAGTAATTTGCTAGTAAATCTAGCTAAGTCGAAATTGCTGGGGGGAAATTCTACAATCGTGCTTTGCCACGCAAACCGTTTCCCCTTAAACTCCGACTATGACGGTCTTCATCTTATTGAGCAACGCCGCTATGGTGATACTTTTATTTTCATATATCAGAAGGAGGTTTAAATATGGACGTTGCAGTTTATCCAGGTACATTTGACCCCCTCACCTACGGGCACATGGACATCATTGAACGAGCAGCAGCCCTGGTCGGTAAGCTCGTTGTAGGCATTTATGAGAATCCTACCAAACAACCGCTTTTTCCTCTGGAGCAAAGGGTAAGTTTGGTGGAGGAGGCAGTAGCTGGATTATCAAACGTCCGTGTTAAGGCTTTTAAGGGACTGACTGTAGATTTTATACGACAGGTTGGAGGAAAGGTCATGGTCCGTGGTTTGAGAGCAAATTCTGACTTCGAGAGGGAATTTGAAATGGCGTTGATGAATAGAAAACTGGCGCCAGATATTGAGTTACTTTGTTTAATGACTAGCTCGCAATATCAATTTCTTAGCTCTTCCTTGATCAAGGAAGTGGCCAAATTAGGAGGCTGTCTTGAAGGCATGGTTCCTGAGCATGTAGCTGTAGCTCTAAGGGAAAAATTCTCTGTGCCTATGGAACTTGCCACTGGCGATGGTAAAATGTAAAATTAGGAGCTAAAAATTAAGGAGGTAATCGAAAGATGGCATACGAGATTAATGAAGAGTGTATTAGTTGTGGTGCATGCGAACCAGAATGTAAAAATGAAGCCATAACTGAAGGGGAAGAAATTTATATAATTGACCCAGATAAATGCACTGAATGTGTCGGCTGGTTCGAGACACAAAAGTGTGTTGAGGTTTGCCCGGTAGATGCCTGCATTCCTGACCCTGATCACAAAGAAACACAGGAGCAATTGTTGGAGAAATGGCGCAAGCTACATCCCGGTGAGACACCGGTGGGCAGCTAGGAAGCTCAGATAACGCCCATAGGCTATTTAAAATGTATTATAGAGCTCTGGTCATATGGTGCAACGTCTTGAAGGGTGGCACTACGAAATTCGAGAATGAAGAATTTCCGAGAAAGATGAGGTAAACCTGAATTCGGATCCCGCACGAAATTTGGTAACCTAACTTGCTGAGCGAACCGATAAATATAGACTTAGTTCTACATATGTAAGATAGATACTAGAAATGTGGCTGGCTCATGTCGCTGTCGGATTGTCAATTGCTAGCTATACAGATGGTGTAGAAGTTATGGTGCTGGCAAATGCATTTCACCACCTGCCAAGTGTGGATCAATTAATAGTTGACACAGGATTGGCAAAGAAAGAATTCCATGATGCTGAACTACATACTCCCTTTTTTGCACTCGGGGTTGCAGCAGTCGCTGCATTGTTTTCCTGGAAATATGCTTTGCTTGCGTTGATTTGCATTGGTACACACCTCTTAATGGATCTACCTACAAACACTGGGCTAATGTTGCTTTATCCATTCAGCAGAAGGCGATTCACGCTGAATCTGTGGAAAGACACAGGTGGATGGGGGGTTAAAGGTTTCTATCAGCAAAAATGGGCAATTGCTTTGGAAACTCCGATATGGCTGTTTGCTCTTTATAGATTAATAATCACTCTTGTTTAGGCATTACAAAGAGGATACTTCAAGAGACTCTCCTGCAATGCCTCCTTAGTGACAAAAACTTGATGGACAGCAACCTCAAACTCCTATTTGAAACCATTTCTTATACAGTTACATAGTGCCGACGGAATGGTTAGTAAATGTCTCTCAGTGAAGAATCATTTGGCGTATGTATGTAGGGAGATTTCTTGCATGACTTAAAAGCGACATCTCACTGTAGGACCTTATAGCAACATAACAATCACCGCATCGATTAGTTCGGGAAAAATCCTCTATCATCTCCTTTTGAGTAACATATTTCCTACGGTGTAGTGAACAGGGAACCAGGCTCCCGTCGGGCATTACGACAAGAAATCTTATGCCTGCCTGACAATTCGGCATATATCCTTGTTCAAAGAATTTTAAGGTGTCTCGGAGTGTGAGCTCTGGGTTAACTAGATTGGTGCCCTGTTTCTTTAGTACTATTAGCTCGTTGATGGCTCGGTGTAAAATTTCCAAATCCTCTCCATTATTGAGACCATAGTCCTTATTCCCTGTTCTCAGCGCAGTGTATGCACTGTACGATATGTCTACACCCCACTCAGAAGCCTTTTTTGCTAGGGGCAAGATTTCCTTCAAATTTGCCTTAGTTATAGCTGTGTTCAATATAATATCCCGAAATCCAAGCTTTGCTAACCGGGGAAGACTCTGCTCCAAACGCTTATAGAGACCCGGCCGTTGCCGAAATTCGTCATGCCGTTCATCAGGGAAGTCAAGTGACACCGAAAATTGGTTCACTCCTGCTTCACGTAATTGGAGATAATTGCTCTCGTTCAGCAGCACCCCATTAGTAACGAGTATCACATATTCTGGTCCGGCCTGCTGAATAGCCTTGACAATGGCTGCTATATCTTTGCGTAGAAGTGGCTCTCCACCAGAAATCTGCGCTGCAACTGGTTTTAGTTGCCGAGTTAAGACTCCATACTCTTCTGGCTTAATTTGCTTTTCATCCTTTATGATACCGCCAAGGTCACAGTGACGGCAATTGCAGTTACAGGAAAGCGTTACTTCATAAGAAACCACTATAGGGCGATCAGTCATGTAGTTATGTATTTCCTTCGCTGTAATCTTAATACCTTGTAATAAAGAAATGTTTGCCATTTATTATCCTTCTATTTGAAACCAATCACTGTACAATTATCTAATCTTGAGGAATATGCTAACGATAGTTCATTCATGATTTTACCTGAAGTGGAACTGGGATGAAATCGACCTTTTGCTCGTTCATACTTTCTCAGATATTTGAGCAGCGGTATAGCCAGCATGGATATACTTATATATTCTTTATAATTGGTGGAAAATACATTATTGAATCCAGCGCGCTTCAGCATATCTGTAAGAGTTTTCGCCGTAAATTGATTTATGTGCAGCCTCCTCAGACTCCACCATTTTCTTCGGAAGATTTTCGCCATTATGCTCTCAATATCTGGAGTTGATGTTACCAGCAACCCTTCAGGCTTGAGTATTCTGTGAACTTCTCTGAGAACTACGATTGGGTGTGGCACGTGCTCCAAAACCTGCCATAGAGTGACTACATCGAAGTAGTTTTCCGGGTATTGCAGCTCTTCAAAGGGCTTCACTTCTACATCCAAGCCAAATTCCCTTCCCGCATATTCTGCCGCATATTGCGATATTTCAATCCCTTTGGTAGTATATCCGGCCTTGGAGGCATTAAAAAGAAAGAAACCTTCTCCACAACCTATATCTAAGAGTGTTGTACCGTTCTTGTGCTTCTTGATTAATCCCAATTGTGATTTGGCTGCGCGCAAACGACTTCTCCGAATGATGGGAGCATCGTTATTTTCCATCTTAGAATAGTCACCATTGATTTTGCTCGCTTTCTCAATGGGATTCACATATATGAGATGACAATTCTTACATTTGACGTACCTTCCGTGTGTATTTTCCCATAGCATATATACGGTCTTTATGCCTTTTTGAAGGTCGGCTTCCTTCATATTGGAGTCAAAAATCACAGTGGAATCGTCCTCTCCACAGTTAGGACAGTTGCGGAATTCAAAGAATAAATCCATCTTGCAGAACATTTAAAGACGTTCAGCTTTCTTATGCGCAGCGTCTACAGCCTCGATGATAAGAGAGCGGAATCTCCCCTTCTCTAACTGAAGAAGAGCCTCTGTAGTTGTTCCCCCAGGCGAAGTAACCATGTTCCTCAAATCGGCAGGATGTTTACCTGTCTTCTCAACAGTGCGTGTGGAGCCAAGTATAGTTTGTATCGCCAGTTCTTGGGACAGATCGCGAGGCAAACCAATATGAACACCAGCATCTATGAGCGCCTCGATAAAGAGAAAGACATAAGCAGGACCACTGGCGCTTAAAGCAGTGGCCATATTCAAATATTTCTCATCGGCAACATAAACCTCTTTACCCAGAGTTCCTAGTATAGTCTGAGCTAACTTCTTTTGCCTCTGCTTGGTCTCAGTAGTTGCCGTCCAGATAGTCATTCCTTCACTAATTTGCGCTGGCATATTGGGCATAGCTCTAATTATGGAAGAATGATTTAGACCATGGCATAAACTGGACAGAGTGGCCCCAGCTACTATGGATAACACCAGCTTTCCAGGCACCAACCCTTTTATCTCTTCCATTACTTGGGGCAAATTCTGAGGTTTCACTGCCAGGATAATCAAATCTGCATTTGTCACCGTTTTCTTATTATCGGCTAAAGTGTTCACACCATATTCCTTGTTCAATAATTCACGCCGCAACAGACTGATATCACTAACCACAACATCTTGTGGCGCAGCCACTCTTTTAGCCAAAAGGCATTTGACTATCGCTTCTCCCATAGCACCACCGCCAATAAATGCTATCTTCATTTTTCCTTGCTCCTTTGTGTTCATTTCACGAAGCTACAACTATATTCACCACTCGTCTGGGGGCATAGATGACTCTAGTGAGTTTCTTGCCATCAATATAGGCCTTCACCCGCTCTCGATTCAGTGCTAATTCCTTGGCTTCAGCTTCGTTTATGGAAGCTGGTACAAGCAACTTATCACGAAGTTTGCCATTTATCTGAATGACTAGAGTAATTTCTTCTTCCTTAGCTAACTCTTGGTCATACTCAGGCCACGGTTGATTATGAATGGTACAGGAATGCCCGGTTCTGGTCCATAATTCCTCAGCAAGGTGAGGAGCAGTGGGGGCAAGGAGAAGCAAGAAATGACTAATAGCTTCCCGCCATAGAGAATCGGACACCATCCCACGCTCTTTAACTTTGGATAGATAGTTGCTGAATTCCATAAGGCTGGCCAGCATGGTGTTAAAGCGGAGCCTTTCTAAATCAGCAGTCACTTCCTTAATTGTCTTATGCATTAAATGCAAGAATTCTTTCTCAGTCTCAAGATCAACAACACGGCTAGAATAGTCTGTCGTCGCTAAGCTCCACACTCGGTTTAGCCACCGACTGACTCCCACAAGACCTCTATCATTCCATTCCCCCCCCAGTTCCCAGGGACTGATAAACATGAGATATCCTCGAACGGCATCAGCTCCTACCTCAGCCACGTATTCGTCAGGCGCAATTACGTTTCCTCTAGATTTACTCATTTTATCGCCACTACAAATTATGGTTCCCTGATTGAATAAACGATTGAAGGGTTCATCGAAATTGACCAGGCCCATGTCTCGCAATGCTTTGATAAAGAAACGAGCGTATAGGAGATGCATGACTGCGTGCTCAGCACCCCCGGTATATAAATCCACAGGCAACCAATACTTCACTTTGGCAGCATTAAAAGGGGCATTACTAGTTTCTGGACTAGTATATCTTAGGAAATACCAAGAAGAACATATAAAAGTATCCATAGTATCGGTTTCTCTTTTTGCTGCCCCAGAGCATTTGGGACAGGTCGTATTGACGAATGATTGACAATATTTCAGGGGAGATTCACCAGTAGGTTTAAATTCCGCATCGGGAGGCAGCAGAACAGGTAAATCCTCTTCGGGTACAGGGACTATGCCGCATTTATCACAGTAAATCATAGGTATGGGCGCTCCCCAATACCTCTGCCTGGAGATAAGCCAATCACGAAGGCGATAAATAACCGTACGCTTACCCCATCCTTTTGTCTCAAGTAAATCACAAATTGCCTTATACCCTTGCTCACTGGGTAACCCGTTAAACTCTCCAGAACTTACCATTGTACCTGAATCAGTATATACTTCCGTCAATTCCTCCCCCGTCCAACCGGGAGGAGCAATGACTGTTCGCACAGGCAGCTTAAATTTCCTGGCAAACTCCAGATCTCGTTCATCGTGAGCAGGTACTGCCATTACTGCTCCAGTGCCATAAGTTGGCAATACATAATCAGTAATCCAGATAGGCACTCTCTCTTCATTCAGAGGATTAACAACATACCTTCCCAGAAAGACTCCGGTTTTCTCCTTGCCCAGTGCTAATCGTTCGTACTCAGTCTGCCGACGACACCAAGCAATATACTTATCTACTTCAGCTTTACACTCCGGTGTGGTTAATTTGGGGACTAATGGATGCTCCGGAGCCAGGAGGAAGAAAGTCACACCAAAAATAGTATCGGGGCGGGTGGTAAAAATCTTTATCTCTTTCTCTTCTGTAATTTCATTCTCAATCCTGAATGAAATTTCAGCGCCCTCGCTCTTGCCCACCCAATTCCTTTGCATTATCTTTATACGTTCTGGCCAATCTAGACGACTGTGATCGAGTAGTTCGTCGGCGTATTTAGTAATCCTGAAAAACCACTGCTCCAGCTCTTTTTTGGTCACTGGTGTGCTGCACCTCTCGCAAAAACCTTCTCCTACCACCTGTTCATTAGCCAGCACTGTCTGACATTTAGGACACCAGTTAACAGGAGCCTCAGCCCGATAAGCCAGGCCAGCGTGATAGAATTTAAGGAAAAACCATTGTGTCCATTTGTAGTAATCTGGTAGGCAAGTGATTACTTCACGGCTCCAGTCATATATTGCCCCCATACTCTTGAGTTGCCGGCGCATATTCTCTATATTCCTCATAGTCCAATCATAGGGGTGGATTCCATGATTGATGGCGGCGTTTTCTGCCGGTAAACCAAAAGCGTCAAACCCCATAGGGTGAAGCACATTATAGCCCTGCATCCTTTTAAATCTGGCATAAACATCTGATGGTGCCATTGCATACCAATGGCCAATGTGCAGGTCTCCCGAGGTATAGGGGAACATAGTCAAGGCGTAAAATTCAGGGCGCTTATTATCTTCTTTTACCTCATAGACATGATCAGCCGCCCACTTCTGTTGCCATTGCCTTTCGATTTCATGAGGATTATATTTCTGAGCCATATTTGCGAAATTTTAACTCAAGTCAGGATGAATTAAAAGTCCCCCTCTTCCAATACAAGATATGCCTGGAGAGAACATTGACGTCTAGTGCTGGATGAGCCTAAGTAGAAAAGCATCTGGTTTATCATTAAGGAGTGCAACCGATCATGAACGATTAAAAACTAACCACACCAGAACACGTTAAACACATCTCTCGACATGCATAGCGAGCTGACTAAGCCTCATCCACATAGTACAAAGACTGACGGGCATCTTCCCGATACGGGAGGTCGAGCCAGAGAATAGGACATCATCCAAACTGAAGGTTGGGGTGGAAGTTTAGCCGACACTATCCTCCAGTATCATTTTAATAGCGCCTCTGGGGCATACCGCGGTACAAATACCGCACCCTTTGCAATAGCTATAATCAATCTCAATCTGATTCCTATTGCCATTCCTTGTTATGGCTAAGTCAGGGCAAAGAAATCGGCACAGGTCACAGATATGACACGTCTCCTGGTCTATTATTGGTATATGTGTTCTTCCTTCCACGGGGGTTAGCCTATCGCCTTTCCTTATTTATCTCCCGTGTATTTGATCGGACCTGGTTCTGCCCAGTCTGAATCCGATATCCATAGCTTTTAGATTCAGCTTTTTCAACCTTTCTGGAACAATTTCTCTTATTGCAGATTCCAGTGCCTTTTTACTAACTAGTTCGGTCATGTCTACGGCTGCGCTCAGAATGATTACATTGGCAACTGTCCCGTTACGGAGTTCCTCAACTGCTGTCTCGGTAGCGGGAATCCCTATATGTTCTAAGCCTTTCATCTCCTCAGGAATAACTCGTTCATCATAAATGACGACTCCCTCGCCAGGTTTAACCCGTTTGATATACTTGTCATACGCAGTCTGGTACATGGCAATCAACGTATCGGCGGCAATGACATAGGGAAAGATTATTCGCTTATCAGATATCACCACTTCGGCTCGACAAGCTCCCCCTCTGGCCGCTGAGCCATAGGAATTCGTGTTGCTAACCCATTTTCCATCACTGAAGGCTGCTTGACCTAGTATGGTGCCAGCCAGGACAATACCCTGTCCCCCAAAACCACACAATATGACCTGCTTAATCGGCCCCATTAGTGAACTCCCCTGTTATTATCTTACCCTTCAGTTCTTCTGGTGACAACTTCTTAGCTTTCTTCTTGGTGATGCACTTCTCCATCAGATCCTTGACCATAGCTACAGGAGTATCAAGCTGGTTGCGTCTGCCGAATTGGGTCGGGCAAGGTGACAAAACTTCGATGAAGCAGAAGCCATTACTCTGTAATGCCTTCTTGATGCTGGCTATCAGGGCAAAGGACTGAGTTACCGAATGGCGGGCGGCATAGGTGGCACCGGCAGCGATAACAAGCTTGCACAGGTCAAGTGGCTGATAACGATTTCCTTGGGTTGTTGTTTGCGTAAAGGCACCTATATATGTAGTAGAGGACATCTGGCCACCGGTCATCCCATAAACCATGTTGCTGGCACAGATGACAGTCAAGTCTATATTTCTACGCGCGGCATGAATAAGATGGTTTCCCCCAATATCCGCTAGATCCCCATCCCCACTTACAACCACCACCCTCAATCTGGGGTTAAACATCTTAGCTCCTGTGGCCGCAGGAATAGCCCTGCCATGTAGAATATGAAGAGTATCAGCATTGAAGTGGGGGCTTGGTATCCAGGCAGCACAACCTATACCGGAGACGAATAACATCTCATCTATGTTTAACTCAAGCTGATGGATTGCCCTTAAAATCAATCCCATCAAAATTCCGTGACCGCAACCGGGGCAGAAGGGTGTTGAAGTCAATCCCGGTCGCAAATACTGTTGCATATCCCTGGGCATTAGAGGTACCTCCTCAATTGCTCTATAATGGCACCAGGGTATATAACTTCCCCATTAGTCTGAGTGAACGCTACTACCTGACAAGAGACATATTTCCTTACCTCTCCGGCAACCTGTCCTTTGTTCATCTCAGGAACAAACAATACATCAGCCCTTGGGCCGATCATCTTTTTCAAGCTATCGGGAAAGGGCCACAGAGTTTTGAGCCTGAGCATCCCTATTCTTCTCCCTTCCGCCCGCAGGGCCTCAACGGCAAATAGCGAACTCCTTGCCGTAAAGCCATAACTGATAACAACTACCCTGGCGTCCTCCAAATAATAATCCTCGTAGTCAATGATTTTTTCCCTATTGTTTATTATTTTCTCATTTAGCCTTGAAACCAATCTATCCTGGACTAGTGGGTCGTCAGTTCTTCTGAAACCATAGCTGTCATGCGTCGAGCCAGTCACCAGCACTTTCGCTCCCTCACCAAAAGTGGGCATGGGTGGGAGGCCATCCTTTTCCTCATTACCGAAGGGGGCTGCACCTGGTTTCTTCCTGCGGTTGAATATCTCAATATCTTTCACCACGTCTATTCTCTCACGCAGATGACCGATTGCTTCCTCAGTAAGCAATAGAACAGGAACCCGATATTTCTCAGCAAGATTGAAGGCACTGATCGTTTGTTCATATGCTTCCTGTACCGACCAGGGAGACACGGCGATAACCTGATAATCTCCAGACGAACCCCATCTAGCCTGCATTATGTCTCCACTTGCCACCCGTGTCGCCTGTCCCGTACTGGGACCTGCCCTTTGAACATCCACGACCACGATTGGTGTTTCTGTCATAGCAGCATATCCAATTCCCTCCTGCATCAAGCTGAAGCCAGGCCCTGATGTAGCGGTCATGGCTTTAGCACCAGCCCATGATGCCCCAATAACTGAGCAGATAGCGGCAATCTCATCTTCCATCTGCATAAATACACCCCCGATTTCGTTAAACCTGACCGAAATCCTCTCCATTATTTCGGTTGAGGGCGTAATGGGATACCCAGCGTAGTAACGACATCCTGCCCTAATGGCACCCTCGACGATTGCCTCATTCCCAGAAAGATAATACTTTCCCATGTTTCTGCATTGTATTCTTATTCCCGATGTCGACAAAATCTCTTCTAGCTAGCATTGCCCCCGGCGCACAGCATCTTCAGCAAATGCCTATAGGATCTCGAATTAACTCGTTTCGGGAACCTCGAG
>Ga0315553_10001758_pt1 | contig 17773 bp, 12 predicted proteins | sample SalMarSW160140MG_FD_203099 | JGI IMG/M metagenome (GOLD analysis project Ga0315553, IMG submission 203099) | Salt marsh sediment microbial communities from the Plum Island Ecosystem LTER, Massachusetts, United States - Salt Marsh Sediment SW1601-40 ... | reverse complement strand
GCGGTGCGCGGCAGGATGCCCATGATCGCCTGCGCCGTCACCGATTTGCCGGAGCCGGATTCGCCGACGAGGGCGACGGTGCTCCCCAGCCGGATCCGCATCGACAGCTGGTCGACCGCCTGCACACGTCCGGCGAGCGTGCGGAATTGGACCGAAAGGTCGCGAATCGTCAGCAGCTCGTCTGGGGTTTCGGCCCGCTCAAGCACGTTCATGTCTCCATGGGGCCACGGAATCGTTGACCTTGCAATGACACTAGTCGGCTTATTGTTATCGTCCGCCTCCACCTTCAGTGGCAAGCTCGCCGACGATCCGTGCGGTCGCGGCGGCGCCGGCGATGTCGACGGGGAGGGAGGCGGCCGGCCTCTCCATCGCCGAGCGCACCGCCTGCGTGATGCGGTCGGGTGAGAGCTCGGCCGCCGGGACCAGCGTCAACAGCCCCTTTTGAGCCAGTATCTCCGCCCGCCGACGTTGCTCCGTCTCGCCTTTCGCCTCGTAGGGGACGACGATCGCCCGAGTGCCTGCGGCCAGGATGTCCATGGTGGTGTTGTAGCCCGCCTGCGAGATCGAGAGCGAGCACGTCCGCAGGCGGCTCGCGAAGTCGTCGCGAAAGCGCTCGACGATGGTGCGCTCGCTTGAATGCAATGCCAGTGCCTCGAAGGCGTCGTCGTCGAGGTTCGGGCCGGTCAGAAAACGCCAGACATGTCCGGCAAGCGCGGTATGCGGCCTTGCCGCCATGGCGGCGGAAAGAAGCGGCGCGCCGACCGCGCCGCCGCCCACCGACACGAGGACCTCGCCGGCGCCGTCGCCGGAGCCGCTGTCGTTCGGCGGCGAGGCGACATAGCCAGTGTAGCGGACGAGGTCAGAGATGCGGCCGGCCTCGGAGAAGGTCTCGTCGAAGCGGATCAGCGCCGGGTCGCCGTGCACGAGGACGGCGTCGAAGAACCGGCGCAGCGTCTGCGCGGCCTCCGCCGCGCGCGCCGGCGACTTGGCCACGAGGATGTCCCTGACCGAGCAGGCGACGCGGGGTCGCCGCTTCTCCGCGTGGATTGCATCGAGAAGCGGCAAAAGCTCGAAGCGGAATTGGCGCCTGCCGAACGGGAAGAGCTCGATCAGCACCACGTCGGGATCGGTCTTGCGCCAGAGATCGAGAAGCGCGTCGCGCCGTTCCGCCTTCCATGCCTCGTCGACCGGCGTGCCCTCTTCGTCGAGGAGCGTGGAGAAATCCTCGCCGGCGATGGTCGCAGCCGGCAGGCGGGCCACCGTCGCGCTTTTGAACGGAGCCTCCCGGACCGGGCGACCGCCGAGCGCCACGGTCACGTCGAGCCCCGTCTTCGCCATCGCCTCCGTCAGGATGTCGGCGCGCTTCAGGTGGCCGATTCCCAGCAGGTGCTGCACATGGAACAGGACGCGCTTCTTCATGATTCGCGCGCCAGCGGAATATTGAGCGTCTCGACCTCGGGCGCGCCGCCCGCGGCGATGCGGAAGGCGTGCGCTGCGCCGTCGCGAAGCTTGTCCGCCGCTTTCTCCGTCATGTTCCATCCCGTCGCCAGCGCATAGAGCGCGCGAAGGACGCCCTTATGCGTAACGAAGATCGTCGGCCCCGAAAGGCTCTTGAGCAGTGGCCCCAGCCGCTCCTGCACGTCGCGCGGGCTCTCGCCGCCGGGCGGTCGGAAGTCGAGGCCGCGCGCTTCGTTCGCCGCCATCGCCGCACCGAGCTCCCCGCGCAGCTCTTCGAGGCTCCGGCCCTCCCATTCGCCCCATGCCATCTCGATGAGCCGTGGCTCGGGCGTCGGCTCGAGGCGTAGGAGCCGTGCCGTCTGCATCGTTCGCATGAGCGGGCTCGCCAGACACGTCGCGTCCTTCCGGCCGCGGGGAAGCCGCGAGGCGCGGAGGGCGGCGCGTCCCTCGTCGCTGAGCGGTCGGTCGGTGCGCCCCTGGATCAGCCCCGCTGCGTTCCAGTCAGTGGGCGCGTGGCGGATGACGAGAAGGGGGATCATCGCTCGACCAGCTTGCGGAGATGCCGGTCGAGCGCCGCCGCCGCCGAAACGATGTCGTGCTCGCGCTCGGCCTTGCGCATTGCGGCGGCTCCCATCGCTTCGCGGCGCGCCGGATCGTCGAGAAGCGCCACAACCGCCTCGGCGAAGGAGACGGCGTCGCCCTCGGGCGCAAGCAGGCCGGTCTCCTTGTCGGCGACGATGGTCGCCACGCCGCCGCTTCGTCCGGCAACGACCGGAAGACCGGCCGCCTGCGCTTCGATGAGCGCCATCCCCCACGCCTCCTTGATCGCCGGCCAGACGTAGAGGTCGGCGGCGCGATAGAGCTGCTTCAACGTATCGGGCGCCACGGCACCCGCCCAGCGGACTCGCTCGCCGATGGGCACGAACGCTTGGTGGACGTCTCTTTCGCCCGGGCCGCCACCGGCGATGATGAGCTGCCACCGGCGATCGGTGACGCGCGAGAGCGCCTCGGCGAGCACCCGATACGAATGAAGCTTCTGATCCTCGCGCATCATGGCGACCGTCAGGAGCCACGGCTCGTTCGTATCGAGGCCGAGCAGCTTCGCGGCCGAAGCGCGCGCCTCGGCGCGGTCGGGCAGGCGGAACGGTGCCGTCTCCACGAACGGGGCGAGCGGCACAAGCCGCTCGGGCGAAACGGCGAGCGGGCGCACGCAGTCGGCGTCGGCCGGGTTCGGCTGAAGGACTAGGTCCGCCCGCCCGATCGCCTCGGCGCTGGCGCGATGGCCGATGTCCCAGGGCCCGCCCGCTTGCTTCGGTGCGAACGACGCTTCCGCGAGAACGTAAGGAATGCCCAGTCTCTCCGTAACGAGCGGGCCGAGCCAGTCCGGTGCCTTGTGGTACAGGTGGTAGGTGAACCAGAGGTCGGGGCGCTCGGCGCCGTTGGCGATCTTGCGAAGATAGCGGTGCGCGAGCTTCCGTCCCTCTTCGCGAACGCGCATCTGTCGTTTCGCGTCGCCGCCATCGAAACTGCGGAAATGCGAAGCGATGGTGACGTCGTGACCGCCGAGCGTCAGCGCAGCGACGAGCGCGCGCGCCATGGTCCGGTCGCCCGAGGCGACCGGATGGTCGGGCGGCTTGAGAGGAGCGTAGAAAGCGATGCGCATCCGTTTCGGAGTCGCGCCGCCTTATTCGGCGCGAAGCAGGACGTGCCCCGACTTCGGGCAGCCGGGCGGGCGCGGCAGGTCGGTGAACGCGCCCTCGAGCGGGCGGTCGGCAAGCACGATCGTTCCGGGCTCCGACCATTTCGCCACCAGCGGCGAGAGCCAGGCGCGCGTGATCAGGTCCTGCGTCGGGTCGCCGGATCCGAGGTCGACGTGAATGAAAGCGGGCTTTGCCGGAATGCGCGGCCCGCAGAACTCCAGCGTCTCGCGGATCTCCCCGAGGATCATGTGGTCCCCGTCGGGGATGCACTTCGGATGCGCCGAGATTGCGCGGTCGAAGGCGAATATCTCGCGGCCGGGCAAGAGCTGGCGGAGGTGGTCGAAGGTCCGGCCGCTGCCGAGGCCAAGCTCGAAGACGGGGCCGGGTCGGTCTGCGATCAGCCGTGCCGCTTCTTCCATCAGCGTGCGCTGCGCCGTCAGCCGGCTGATCATGAAGTCGAGGCGGCTCATATTGTCGGCCCGCTGGGGTCGCGGCGAGCGGTCACCCGCCCGCGCCGACGATCGAGAGCTTGCGAGAGCGCACCGCTGACGTCTTGTCGCCGAGATACTGGTCGACCAGGCTGTTGATGACCGAGAGCCCGTCGAGCAGGCCGGGGATGTGCACCTTCGACGGTCGCCGCCGATAGGGAAGCGCCCGCATCGCTTCCACGAGCTGTCCCGGCTCGGTCGTATCGTCGGGCATGAACATGGAGACGAGGTCGAGCTCGGCGGCGCGCGCGGCACGGATGAATTGCTCGGCACGCGGCGCCGTGCGCGGCAGGATCAGCGCTCGTTTGTCGAGCGAAAGGATTTCGCAGAACGTATTGTAGCCGCCCATGCCGACGACCGCGAGCGCGCGCTGCATCAAGGCTTCCATGTTCGCCTCGAACGCGATCGCTTCGAGATGCTTGATGCGCGCGGCGCGCTCCATGAAGCCGGTCTGCTGGGTCGTCCCCATGAACGGCCCGAGCACGATCTTGGCTGGCATGTCGAAGGTCGGATCGAACTCGTAGGCGCGAAGTACCCAGTCGACGAGCATGGCGCCGTCACCGCCGCCGCCCGTCGTGACCAGATAGAACGGCTCCTCGATCTCGTGCGGCGGGGGATAGAGACCCGACGGCGTCTTGCCGCGCCTCAGATAGCCGGTGAACCGCGTCTTGTGCTTGACGGAGTCGGAGACGTCGATGCCCTGAAGCGGGTCGCAGATTTCCGGGATGCCGTAGATCCAGATGTGGTCGTAAAGCTCTTCGAGCGCCGGCACGGCGTGTTTGCGGTCCCACTCCTCGGCGAGCCGCGTCGGCTCGTCCATCACGTCGCGGAGACCGAGCACGAGCGTCTTGCCCTTCTCCTTCAAGAACTCCAGCGTCGCGCCGACCTCGCCGCGCAGTCCGAGCGGCTCCTTGTCGACGAGGAAGATGTCGGGCTCGAAGATGCGCGCCGTCTCCAGGATGATGGCCGAGCGGATACCGATCAGATCTTCGATGCTGAGCCCGGGGCTGTGCGGCTGATAGCTCTCGTTGGTCAGCTTCACCACGCCCGGGACGCGGATGAACTCCACGTTCGGCGAGAACGAGAACGCGCCGACGATCGGCGAGCCGACGATCATCATGATCGACAGGTCCTCGCGATAGGCGACGAGCGATTGCGCGATCGCGCGGCAGCGGCGCAGATGCCCGAGCCCGAAGGAATCGTGGCTGTAGATCAGCATGCGCGGCGGACGGCTGTTCATCGGGTCCTCTTCGAAGGCTCATGATCCGCTGGGCGCGGAGGATCGGCATTTTCGCGCCCGGTGCAAGCGGAGATATGCGGGGGAGGGCACGGAGGTCCGGGGCGGCCACCTGCCTGCTATCAGTTGGATTCTCCGAGCATTTTTCGCAAGTCCGCTTCGCGCTTTCGTGTCTCGCGTCGTTGGTGCCGTCTCAAGGCCGAGGGCCCGACGTCGACCGCGCACGGCGCCACGCAGCGCGGCATCGCCAACGTCGTGAGCGTCTACGCGATCCCGCCGGCATCGTCGCCCGGTAAGGTTTCCTAAACCAACGTTCTTGGTGCTCGCGACAAAGATGGGAGAAAAAAGGGGCTTCCTAAAGTACTGGTAATGTAGCCCGGTCATGACTTCTGGGTTTCATCGGCGTCAGGTCAACCAATGCCCCAAAGCAGCACTGCACGACGGACTGAATCGCGGCGGACGAGCACGGACGTGCTGGGCCAGGTTTACGGTGTCAGCGGCTCGAGCGTGACCGTCCGCCTGGACGCGGCCGCCCTCGCTAACCGGGAAAATGTCGTCACCGTCGGAAAATTCCTCAAGGTTCATGCCGGCAGCTTGATGCTCGTGGGCGTCGTCACCGATGTTTCGACGCGCAGCGACCCGGTCGAAGGCGACCAAAGCTACCGCGTCGTCGCCGAAGTCGATTTGCTGGGAGAGATTGACGAGAGCCGTCCCGACGAGCCGGACTTCCGCCGCGGCGTCCGCGACTATCCAACGATTGGGGACCGCGCCACCCCACTGACCCCCGAAGAGCTGAGCGTCATCTTCGGCAGTTCGAGCCGACAGACGATCGGCATCGGCACCCTCCAGCAGGATTCCACGGTTCCCGCCTGCGTCGATGTCGACGAGATGCTCAACAAGCATTTCGCGGTGCTCGGCTCCACCGGCGTCGGCAAGTCGAGCGGCGTCGCCCACATCTTGATGCAGACGATGCTGGCGCGGCCCGACCTGCGGATATTCCTGATCGACGCGCATAATGAATACGTTCGTTCGTTCGGGAAGTTCGCCCACGTCGTGAACCCGGGCAATCTCCGGCTGCCGTTCTGGCTCTTCAACTTCGAGGAGATCGTCGACGTGCTCTTCGGCGGTCGCCCCGGCTTGCAGGATGAAGTCGAGATCCTTGCTGAGATCATTCCATTGGCAAAGGCCAACTACGCCGCGGTTCGAGCCGACCGCCCGGGCTTGAGGAAGCTGGATTCAAAGAGCATCGGATACACGGTCGACACGCCGGTTCCCTATCGGCTCGCCGATCTGATCTCGATGATCGACGAGCGAATGGGCAAGCTCGAGAACCGCTCCTCGCGAATGATCTACCACAAGCTCATCACGCGCATCGAAACGGTGAGCAACGACCCACGCTACGTCTTCATGTTCGAAGGCGCGAATGTCGGCGGCGACACGATGGCCGAGGCGATCAGTCAGTTGTTCCGCCTGCCGGCCGACGGGAAGCCGATGACGATCATGCAGCTCGCCGGCTTCCCGGCGGAAGTCGTCGACGCCGTGGTCTCGGTCCTTACCCGCCTTGCCTTCGACTTCGGCTTGTGGAGCGATGGGTCCAATCCGCTCCTGTTCGTTTGCGAGGAGGCCCATAAATACGCACCCGCCGACCCGACGGCCGGCTTCACTCCGACCCGACGGGCTATCTCGCGAATTGCCAGGGAGGGAAGAAAATACGGGGTCTACCTTGGCCTCGTGACGCAGCGTCCGGCTGAGCTCGATCCCACCATCATCTCTCAATGCGGCACGCTGTTCGCCATGCGGATGTCGAATGACCGCGATCAGGCGTTCCTGCGGGCCGCGGTCGCAGACACCACCGCCAATCTCCTGGCTTTTGTGCCTTCGCTCGGCACCCGAGAGGCGCTCGCTTTCGGCACCGGCATGCCGCTGCCGACCCGGCTGACATTCTCCGAGCTTCCCGACGACAAGGTGCCGAGGAGCGAAGCCTTCGCCAAAGGCGCCCGAATGGAGAGCGGCGACGGCGATTTGAGCTTCATCGCCTCTGTCATCGAGCGCTGGCGGACGACGGGCATGAGCTCAAATACGGACACGTCCATGGCGAAAGACGATCTGGAGCCGGCGCCACATCCGAGTGAGCGATCGGCGTCCGCGGCGGCTGCCGTCGACCCGCACCGTCTCGGTCTTCTAAGGAGGCCCGCGGCCGAGCAGCCCGATCCGTATGCGAGATTGCAGCGGCCGACTTCCGCGCCACAAGGCCGCTAGAACCGCGCCCGGCTTCTCCTGAGGCCGGTCACGTCATCCGGCGGAGCGCGCCGCCACCGTCAGACGGGGCTGCGCCGCGCTCGCCGAGCCTGGTTGCGCCCGCCTCGCTTCCCGGACTCTCCCGATCAGGCCACCGGTTTCGCGAAGATCCTGGATGTAGAATGGCTTGGCGAAATAGAACCCCTGAACCTGGTGGATGCCGGTCGCGGCCTGCAGGTAGGCCAGCTCCTCGAACGTCTCCACGCCTTCCGCCACGACTGTCATGCCGAGCGCGCGGCCGAGCGATTCGATTGCACGCAGGACGCTCTGGCTGCGCGGGCGCTCGTGTATCGCCGAGACGAACGACCGATCGATCTTCAGCTCGTCGGCGGTGATGTCCGCGAGCGCGCTCAAGGATGAGTAGCCGGTCCCGAAATCGTCGATAGAGACGCGCACGCCGATCTCGCGAAGCAGCGGCAAGATCTGGTGCTGGAAGGTTCCTTGCGCGACGAACGCTTCCTCCGTCAGCTCGATCATAATGCGCTCGGCGCGCTTGCTGTCCTTCAGCGTCTGGATGACCGACCGCATGAATACCGGATCGTTGGCCTGCTTGGCCGCGATATTGACGCTCACGCACATTCCCGGCGCGAACGTCGCATCCAAGAAGTCCATCGAATCGAAGACCTCTTGCAGGACCAGTTCGGTGATGGGGTTCATCAGGCCGAGCTCGATCGCGAGCTCTATGAACTCGCCCGGAGGATTGATCTCGCCGTTGGCGTCCCGCCAGCGCATCAGAGCTTCGAACCCGACGACGTTGTGGCTGTGGAGCTCGACCTTGGGCTGAAACGCGCAGCAGAACTCGCGGTCACGCAGCGCCAGCCGCAGCCGCTGCTCGACCTCCATGCGCGCAGTCATCGAACGCGCCATGGCCAGGTCGAAATAGACGGCGTCACCTTTGGCGACCTGCTTGGCGCGATACATGGCGCTGTCGGAGTTGCGCCGCAGAGTCTCATAGTCGCGGCCATGGTCGGGGTAGAAGCTGACGCCGATGGAGCACGAGCTGAACACCTCGTACATGTCGATATGAAATGGCCGCTTGATGTCGCGCTGGATGCCGTCGATGAGCGACCTGATCTCGTCTTCGTTGTCGACGGGGTCGAGGAGCAGCAGAAACTCGTCGCCGCTGATCCGCGCGAGCTTGTCTCTGGGGCGGAGCCGGTTGGCGATCCGCTGGCTGATCTTCACCAGCAACGTGTCGCCGACATAGTGGCTGTAGTAGTCGTTGATGTGTTTGAAGTTGTCGAGGTCGATGAACGCCAGCGCGAAACGAGTGTTCCCCTCGTCTTGGGCGATGATCGTTTCGACGTGCTGCTCGATGAGAGCGCGGTTCGGCAGCGACGTCAGTTCGTCGATATGCGCGCGTTCGGCCAGCCTGCTCTCGAGCTCCTTGTAGTGGGTGACGTCGACCGAGCTCGCGACGAGCAGCGTCTGATCGTTGACCCGGATCGGCTTGTGGGAAATGAGCCAGGTTCGCTCGCGGTCCTGGTCGGGGACGATTGCCTCGACTGTCACGACCTCGTTCTGCCGAATGATGTCCTGCTCCCATTGGCGACGGCTGGCGGCGTCCTCCTCCGGCAAGAAGTCCGCCGGCGATGCTCCGATCAGATCCTCCGGGCGCATGGAGAGATTTGCGGCCGCCGCGGCATTGGCGACGATGAAGCGCCCGTCCTCGGATTGCACGGTCAGGCCGATCGGCATGCTTTCGATGACTTCGCGAATGATCCGCTCGTCAGCCTGCTGCCGGGCGCCACGGCTTGACGGCTCCTTATGCCTTCGACCGGAACCGTCCATTTCGCTCGTCATCCTCGCTAATGCCCGGGCAGCGCGGCCAGACCGATCGCAGTCATTGCGGCGGCCGGGTCCGTCGGGCTCAGAGGGGATGATTAGTAGCCGTCGGTTAGCAAGCTGTGGGGGCTAACCGTTGGCAATCGTTTATGGTTTGCAAATTATTTGCGGCGGAACCGAGGCCCCCGGTCGAGTGGTGAGGACATCGTGCGGCATGTCCAGCCGCACGATTCCGTGAAGGTGTGGTTCGTCGCCCGCAGCGCGCGCCACGGAAGCCGAGGCCGCCGCTATTCGGCGGCCTCGGGGAGGGGGAGGGCGCCCTCGTCGGGCGTCTCGCCCCCGCCTTTGGACGCGGCGCGCTCCGCCCTTCGGGCCGCGCGTCGATCCTTGCGCCGCTGTCGCCAAGCCGCGAGGTTGGCGATCGCCATCAGCGAAGCCGGCGTCACTACCAGCGTCAGGACGGTCGCGAAGCCGAGACCGAAGACGATCGCGGTGGAAAGGTGGATCCACCACTGCGTGGAGGGCGCGCCGTAAGCGACCGCGCGGTTGACGAAGTCGATGTTGATGCCGAACGCGATGGCGAGCACGCCGAGCATGGCGGTGACCGCCGTCAGCACCACCGGCCGCGCGCGCTCGCGGCAGGTCTCCAGGATCGCTTCGTAGGCTTCGCGGCCTTCACGTCGTAGCCGGTCATAGGTGTCGATCAGCACGATGTTGTTGTTCACGATGACGCCGGCATTGGCGATGACGCCGACGCCGGTCATCACCACCCCGAACGCCTGCCCCATCACCATCAGCCCGATCAGCACGCCGATCGTGGAGAGGAGCACGGCGGAAAGCACCAGCATCACGCTGGAGAACTTGTTGAACTGCGCGAGCAGGATCGCGAAGATCAGGAAGAGCGCCGCGCCGAACGCCTTCATCAGGAAGGCGCCCGCCTTTTCGCGCTCCTCGTCCTCACCCTTCATCTTATAGGTGACGCCCTGGCCGAGATCGGCGGTCTTGAGCGCGTCGAGAACTTGGCTCTGCACCACCGCCGACTGCACGCCCTCCGCCACGTTGGCGGTGACGGTGACGACGCGCGAGCCGTCGACGCGGTTGATCAGCCCGACCTTCGGCGCCGCCGTGCGGGTCACGAAGTTGCCGATCGGGACGGCGCCGGCGCTGGTGTTGACGGTGAGCTGGTCGAGCTCGTCGAGGCTCCGCCGGCTCTCCGGAAAGCGCACGAGGATGTCGACCGACTTGTCGGTGTTCGACGGGCGGTATTCGGAGACCTTGACCCCGTTGGTCACCAGCTGAACGGCAGTGCCGACGGTGATCGGGCTGGCGCCGTATTTCGCCGCCTCAGCCTTGTCGACGTCGAGCTTCCAGTCGATGCCGGGAAGCGGCAATCCGTCGTCGACGTCGCGCGTATCGGGGTTTTCGGCGACGATCGCGGCGACCTTGCGCGCCGCCGGGTAGAGCAGGTCCGGGTCGACCGAGCTGATCTGGAGCGTCACCGGCTTGCCCGTCGGCGGGCCGGCATTGGGCTTCGTCACCTCCACGATCGCGCCGGGGATATCCTGCGTCTTGGCGCGGATCTCGTCGAGGATGACGCCGGCCTTGCGCCGCTCCTTCCAGTCGACCAGCTCGAACTGCACGGTGCCGACGGTGTCTTCAGTCACCTCGTCTGAGCCGCGCTGGTTTTCGCCGGAGCGCGCATAGACGGTCGCCAGCTCCGGCATGCCGAGGAGTCGGTCTTCGACCTGCCTTACCAGGCGGTCCTTCTCCTCGATGGAGAGGTTGCCGCGTGCCCTGACCTGCACCAGTCCGTAATCCGGCTCGATGTCGGGGAAGAACTCCACGCCGTTGCCGAACGTGCCGTAGGCCTGGATGACGCCGACGAGGATTGCGGCAGCAACCCCAAGTGTCGCCAACGGATGGTGGAGCGCCAGCCGCACCACGCGCATGTAGGGGCTACGGTCGCGAAGGTGCGTCTCTTCGGTCGGTTTGCCGGCGCGCCCGAGGATCGCACCGAGCGTCGGCGTGAAGAAGAGCGCCACGGCGAGCGAGGCGGAGAGCGTCGCGATCAGCGTCAGCGGCAGGTATTTCATGAACTCGCCGACGATGCCCGGCCAGAAGAGCAGCGGCGAGAAGGCGGCGACGCGCGTCGCCGTCGCCGCGATCACAGGCCCGGCCATGCGCTTCGCCGCGAGCGAATAGGCGGCGCGAGGCTCCATGCCCTCCGACATGCGCCGTTCGGCGAACTCCGACACGATGATCGCGTCGTCGACGAGCATGCCGACGGCGAGGATCAGCGAGAAGAGCACCACGATGTTGACGGTGAGCCCGGCGAGATAGAGCCCGAGGATGCCGGTCAGGAACGACGCGGGGATCGCGATGCCGATGAAGAGCGAGGCGCGTCCGCCGAGCACCGTCAGCATGATGACGACGACCAGCAGCACAGCGGTGATGACGCTGTTCTGCAACTCGTGCAGCATGGTGCGGATGTCTTTCGACTTGTCCTGCGTGAAGGACACGTCGACGGTCGACGGCCAGGTCTTGGCGAGGTCCTCGACCACTTTGCGCGTCTGGTCGACGGTCTCCACGAGGTTCGCCCCGGTGCGCTTCGACACCTCGATGGTGATCGCCGGCTTGCCGTTGACGCGCGTGATCGTGGTCGGGTCCTTGAAGGTCGGGCGCACCTGCGCCACGTCGCCGAGCGTCACCGTCGCCGCCCCGGAGGAGGCGACGGGGAAGTTCATGATGTCTTCCGGCGTCTCGATCAGCGACGGCACCTTGACGGCGAAGCGCCCCGATTGCCCCTCGAGCGCGCCGGCCGCGACCAGGCTGTTGCCGAGGTTGAACGACGAGATCAGCTGAGAGAGCGGCACGTTGTAGCTTTGCAGGAGCGTCGGCTCGGTGATGATCTCCACCGCCTCGTCGCGCGCGCCCTTGAGCTCGGCCGAGAGCACGCCGGGCACCTGCTCGATCGCCGTTTGCGTCTGCCGTGCCAGCTGCAGCAGCGTGCGCTCCGGCACGTCGCCGCCGAGCGCCACGACGAGCACCGGGAAGAGCGAGAGGTTGATCTCCTGCACGTGCGGCTCGTCGGCGTCGCTCGGCAGATCGCTCTTGGCGTCGTCGACCTTGGCGCGCACGTCGGCGAGCGCCGCGTCGGAATCGAAGCCTGCCTCGAACTCCAAGAGCACATAGCCGCCGCCCTCGAACGCCGCGGAGCGCATCTCCTTGACGTTCTCCACCGACTTCAGGCTCGTCTCCAGCGGCTTCAGGATGAGCCGTTCGGCGTCCTCCGGGCTGATGCCGCGCTGCGTGACGTTGACGTAGACGATCGGGATCGTCACGTCCGGCTCCGCCTCCTTGGGGATCGACACATAGGCGACGAACCCCGCGCCGAGCAGGAAGATCAGAATCGCGATCGTCAGACGCGCGTGATTGATCGCGTAGTCGACGGGATTGCCCATGAAAGCGCGCCTAGGAGCTGGAGGTGAGCGCCGCCGGCGCGTCGGTGATGTCGACCGGCTCGACGTGCTGGCCGTCTTTCACGAAGTCCTGCCCGCGCACGATCACTTGCGTCCCGTCCTGCGGCCCGGAGAGCCAGATGTCGTCGCGCGCGTCTTCCACGATCGTGACCGGAACGGACGCGACGATGCCGTCGGCGCCGACGGTGCGCACGCTGAGCTCGCCCGATGCCGAGAAGGTCAGCGCCGAGCGCGGGACCCTGACCGCCGCGACCGGCGCCAGCTGGAACTCCACGTCCGCGGTGACGCCGTCGGAGATCGCGTGATCGGCGTTTTGAAGCGCCACCTCGACGCGATAGGTGCGCGTGCCCTGGCTTGCCGTCGGCGAGACGTAGCGCACCTTGCCGGTCGCCACCTGGCCGGTGACGAGATGCACTTTCGCCGTGTCGCCGACGCGGATCTGCCCGAGCTGGCGCTCGGCGACCTCCGCGACGGCGAGCATCGGGTTGAGCGCGATCACCTCCGCGACCATGTCGCCGGCCTGCACGGCCTGGCCGGTCGTCATCGGCACGTTGGAGACGACGCCGCTGATCGGCGCGCGCACGAGCCCGCGCTCGCGCTCGGCCTTGGCCGTCGCCAGCGCCGCCTCCGCGCTCCTGAGCTCCGCTTCGAGCTGGTTCTTGTCGTTCGCCGCCAGCACGCCGCGCTGGATGAGTTGCATCTTGGAGTCGAGGTCGGCCTGCCGCTGCTGCACCTGCGCCTCGGCCTGCAAGACCTGCGCGTCGCGCGCCTCGTCGGAGAGCGTGGCGATCACGTCGCCCTCTTTGACCTGGTCGCCGCGCTCGACCTTGAGCTCGACGATCGAGCCGACGGCGCGCGCCACGGCGCTGGCGCGGTTGTCGGCTTCCGTATGGCCGGAAAGCGTCATCCCGCGCGAATGCTCTTCGACATGCGCGGTGATCACCGCAACCTGGAAGAGCTTCTCCGCCTGCTCGGCGACTTGGGTCTTGGCTTCGTCCGGCGTCTCGGTGCGGCCGAAGACGCCCGATCCGATCCAAAGCGTGGCGGCGATGACGATGACCGCTGCCAGGATTCGACTGAACGTCATGACGTGCTCCCGGAAGCGGAAGAAGAAGAACCGGACGAAGACGAGCTAGGTGGAAATTTCACCGAGCCGTTCAAGAGCGCGCAGATCACTGCGAAGACCTCGTTGATCTCGCGCTCCGCGTCGAAATCGGCAGCGACCGCGCGGCGCACGAAGAGTCCGTCGCCGAGCTTGCCGATGATCGAGGCGATGGCGCGCGTATCGAGATCGGAGGGAAGGCCGCCCTTTGTCTTGGCGGCTTCGAAGGTCTGCACGAGCTGGTCCTCGAAGGTGCAGTCGAACTCCGTCTGCAGCTCCGCGACGTCCGGATTGCGCGTCGCCTCCGCCCAGATCTCCAGGCAGAGCCTCGCCTTGTCGCGCATGTCGTCGTTGAAGTGGCGATGACCGAGCGCGCGGAACTTCTCCATGAAGTCGCCGCCGTCCTCGCGCAGAGCGGCGAACTCATGCGACAGCCCGGCGCGGTCGCGCTCGCAAAGGCCGGCGACCAGCGCGTCCTTGGAAGGGAAGTAGCGATAGAGGTTGCCGGGGCTCATCCCCGCTTCCGCCGCCACGTCGTGCATGGTCGTGCGGTGGAAGCCGGCGCGCGTGAAGCTGCGCTCGGCGGCGTCGAGGATGTGCGTGCGCCGCTCGGAGGGAAACTCCTCCGCGAGCACACGCGGTGAAGGTGCGTTCATCGGTCGTCTCGAGTTGTCGGCAAAATATATTCATTCTTGCGAATGAATGAACGTTTATTCTCACCACATTTTCAGCGTCTTAGTCAAGACGGTTTATCGCAAATGCGAATGGCGATATTGCGGCGCAATAGTTGGGCGCTGTCAGCGTTTTAAACAATCGTTTGAATTCCCGTGCGGGCGCAGGAAAAGCCGCAGGTTGAGACGCGGTGGGACGCCAATGGTCGTCTTCTCCCTGGACTTCAGGGGGGCCTTCCGCCCATCTCCGGGACTAGGGCGCGGACTCATTAACGCGCACCCAAAGCCGAATCGCAGCGAGCTTGACGAAGGCGAGGCAACCCTATCGCAGCAAACGTTTAAACGCGGCAGCAAGCCAGACGCGATAGTCATCGCGGCTAGCGCCGGCAGGTCCGGCCCACAACAAAAACAACTCCGGGCTTCCGAGAGACCAGACATCGGTGGTCGCAGTATCGACATCCAGCTCGTCACTGAGGCCGCCGACTGCTTTCAGCCGGTGTACGAACAGCGCCAAGTTCCTGCGCCGGGCCGCGTGCAATTCCAGATAGAGTTCGTGCATCTCCTGATCTGTTTCCGCCGCGCTGCGAACGGCAGCCAACACGGGCGCGACCCGGCTCAGGAGGGCCGTCAGGTCGAGGGAGAATGCCTCGATCATCTTGTCTGGATCGGTCTGCTCATGAACAAGGCGCCTTTCGGCCTGTTCCATCATCGGGACGTTGGGCTCGTTGCCCCGCATAGCAGCGACCACCATGGCCTGGGCCATCGCCCGCTTGTTGCCGAAGTGGGAATAGACCGTCTCTGTCGCCACGCCGGCCATCTTGGCAATCGCGGCGATGGTCGTAGCCGACCAGCCCTTTTCAGCAAATAGCGACCGGGCGGCTTCCAAGATAGCGGCGCGCGTCGCTTCTGCCTGCATTTGCCGGCGTTCGGAGATGTAGCGGCGTTTTCTTTTGACAGCAGGCATATTTTGGATGCATATAACCAGTATTGAATTTATCAGCAGTGTATCGGATGGATTGCCGGCTGTGAACCGCCGACGTCGCCGGCCGTGATGGTTGCCAGTGCGCCAGATACCCGGTCTTGGAGGACCGCCGATATGCATTCCCAAGCAGCACCCGTTACCGCAGATCGCACCTTTCCACTCTTCAAGCTTCCGCCACCGATGATGTTCGGCGTCGCATTCGCGCTTGGCGCCACTGTCCATCACTTTCTTCCGCCGCCCGACCAGCCACTCGGCAGATCAGCGTTTCTAGCGGGCGTTGTTGTTCTGGTCATCGGCGTATCCATGGCTGCTTCCCTGGCCATCAGCTTTCTGGTGTGCCGTACGACCCTCAACCCGTTCGCCGAACCGGCGCAATTCATGGCCCGCGGACCGTACCGGATTTCCCGCAACCCGATGTACTTGATGCTGGTGATCACCTATCTCGGCGGCACCCTCATGCTCGGCTCGGTGTGGCCGCTGCTGACCCTGCTTGGCCCCGTCGCGATCCTGTCGCGTATCGTCATCCCATTCGAGGAGGTGCGCATGCTGTCGAGGTTCGGCGACGGCTACCGGGACTACTGCGGCCGCGTCCGACGCTGGCTCTGAGCGGCCCGCCGCTACATCAGGGACGGCTGGCTTCGGACCCGGCATGATGAGATGTAGTCATGGACGCTTACGTCAGCTACTGGCGCTTCTCTGCCGTGGTGGCGCGACCAGAGGACGTCCGGAACACGACCGAAAGCGGCCATTAGAGCGAAACTGGGCAGCCGCGACGATTTAATGAGTACGCGACCTAGTCGCTAGCCAAGGCGCGCAAGCAGGATTTGAGCCCGGCGGAGAAGCGCAGCGTGCGCGAGCTGACGGCGATCCTCAAAGGCCGCGACGGTGAGGTTGGTATGGGCAAGTTCGCAGATGAGCTGATCGAGAGCCTGAAGCAGGGGCTGACCATGCGAAGGAAGCAAGGTGCGCGGGATGCGCCTCACTCCGGTCGAGCTTCCGAAGGTCGTCGCCCCTGGCGCACCGATGGCGCCCTCTGCCGTCGTCGGATGCCCGTTTCCGGCGCATTTTCCTCTGAGGCATGGCTGACCCAGACAAAGAAGCCCCGCCGACGTGATACCGGAGCCACGGCGAATGAAAGCCGCATCAGTCCGGTGATGACTGAAGCGGCTTTCGGCTTCTCGGCTGACTTGGGAGGAAAGTGAAACAGCCGAGTGGGCTGCTACTGTCTTCACAGATCGCCGGTGCGAAAGCTGAGCAAGTTTGCTCACTCCGCCTAAACAGGCGCCTCGCTGTGGATAACCCCGGTCGGAGGATGCAAGGCGCCTTTGTGCGCTTGGTCACAAACGCCGCGGCACGCCGCGCGTAGGTTTGGTGGGTTCCTGCCCACCAACCCGAAAGGCTGCGACCGTGATCCACCAGCGAAAGGTTCCGCCGCGAAGGTCATCGCCTCCCACACACCGAAGGTTGTCGCCCCTGGCGCACCGATGGCGCCCTCCGCCATCGACAGACGGCGGCTTTCGGCCCATTTTCCCGTGAGGCATGGCGAATCCCGACAACGAAGCGCTTCTTTCCGCGCGCCTTTTCCAGTCCAGCAATCCGGAGGTCGGCCGGCGGCTCGCTGGCCTGCGTCTCTCCGCCCGCGCCTATGCGCCGGGCGAGGCGATCTTCGAGGCCGGCGATCCGGCCGATTGCGTCTTCCTGCTGACCGCCGCCAAGGAGACCGGCGAGCGCGCCTCCGAGCCGCTGGTCCAGGTGCAGCTTTCCGCCGACGAGTCTTCCGCCCGCAGCGGCCGCGCGGCGCGTCTCACCCGCGTCGTCAGGAGCGACGTCTTCGGCGAGACCGAGCTCCTCGCCGCCGGCCTCGATCCCAAGCCCTCGACCCGCGTCAGCGCCGCCCGCGCGCTGACGCCGGCACGCGCCGTCGCGCTGCCCTGGCGCGAGCTTGCCGAGCTTTTCGCGCTCGAGCCGGCGATCCGCACGCGCCTCGTCCGCCTTGCCGCCCGCCGGCTCCTCGACGCCGTCGCCGCCGAGCACAGCCAGAGCCGCGAGGATCCCGACATCGTGCTCGCCGACTGGCTGGTGGAGCTCGCCGCCGATCTCGGCGAGGCGCATTCCAACCGCGTGCGCTTTCCGAAGAAGCTGAACCAGACCGAGATCGCCTCCGAGCTTGGCGTCAGCCGCGAGACGGTGAGCCGCCGGCTGAAGGAATGGGAGCGCGCTGGCCTGATCGGCTCGACCGCCGGCGGGCTTGAGATCGCCGACTACCGCCGCCTTGTCCGCATCGCCGGCCTGCGCTCCGGCCGCGACCGCGCGGCGCTGTCGCGCGCCGTTGCCGACGTGGCGGCCGAGATCGACCGCGGCGACCTGATCGCTGCGCGCAACATCGGCGCCGACATGCTGCGCTGGTTCCCGTCGAGCCCCGAGCTTCTTCATCTCGTCGCGCTCGCTGCGGCGCGAAGCGGCGACCGCGAGGAGGCGATCGCGGTGCTGAAGGGCGCGCGCCTCACGCCCGACGGCGACCTCGAGGCGCTTCGCGAGCGGGTCATGCGCGCGCTCAAGAACCCCTTCGTGAC
>Ga0315553_10001757_pt1 | contig 17779 bp, 10 predicted proteins | sample SalMarSW160140MG_FD_203099 | JGI IMG/M metagenome (GOLD analysis project Ga0315553, IMG submission 203099) | Salt marsh sediment microbial communities from the Plum Island Ecosystem LTER, Massachusetts, United States - Salt Marsh Sediment SW1601-40 ... | reverse complement strand
AAGGGGGGAGCTTGTCTATACAGCAGAAATATTACAGAAGATTTTAAGAATATCGAACCAAATCTGATAACACCTTTTTTCTCGGCTATTTTTTCCTTTTCTGAAAGCGTTATTTCTAAAGAAACACCCGAAATTCTTGAAATGGGTGGTTTTAGAATAGTTTTTAAAGTAGAAGGTGAGCATATTTACGCTATGTTAGCAGATACAAGCGCTAATATTTTGTATATTAACTCTAGATTAGCTAGCATCATTCAAATATTTAAAGAATTCCTTTCTTTAAACATTGTTGAAGATTACGAGGAAATCCACAATAGCGATTTCGATTCTAAAATTGATTCCATTATAAAAGGGGAAGATGAATTAACTTCAAATCAGCCATTATATAAAAAGATAATCGATCTCATTAAAAGATTAACCCTTGAAAACGAAATTCTAGGAGCAGCATTATTTTCTATAAATGGAAAGATAATTTTTTCATCCTTACCGCATGATATCTTATTGTCCTCTCTAAAAGAATTAGAAATTAGGCATATTGTAGCCAATGAATACTCCCTAACATTTTATAGTTTAGAGAACAATCAAAAAGTATTTTCGAGCATAATAGATATTCCCTGGAAGTTAGATCCGTTATTGATTGTAGTGTTATACGAGTCTTCGGTCCCTCTCGGGATGGCAGAAGTGAACTTAGAAAAAATAACAAAAACGATTCAAAACATTATATAGTTTTTTTCTCATTCTATCCTTTAACCAGACTTCTAAGATTCGGAAAAATAAAATAACCTTTTTTTATGGTTAATGATTTTGGAACTTTATGTATGATTTTATTGTTATTGGTGCAGGAATTTCTGGAGCTTCGTTTGCTCATAAAGCTTCAAAGTTCGCAAAAACGCTTCTTGTCGAATCACAAGATTACGATCGAGAAATACCTGTGCGAACTAATATATTTGCTGAACATAATAAACCTTTTGTTGATGATGTGTTCTGGAACGATGACTCAATTTTTCCGAGACCATTTCTTCAATTAAATTATAAAAGTGAAAAATACGATGGACTTTTAAACTCAAAGGAGTTTGGAGCACCATTAGGAAAAATTTCTCATACTGAAATATTGATTCAAAAAATCATCGATAAATTTAGAGATCAAGGGGGAACTACACTTTTCAATCAAAATGTTTCTAATGTAGTTAGACATTCAGATTATATTGAAGTTATTAATAACAAAGGAGAATCTTTTTCTACTAAACTTCTGGTTCTAGCTACAGGCTCTCGGGGTTTTCCATTGCAAAAATCTCTTGGTTTTGAAACTCCCGATTCGTTTATGGGAATTTATACTAATATTCTCGCTGATGAATCCCTTCTAAAAGAAAATTTCAGTTTCCAATACATGTTTCATTTAAATCCTAATATTAGCCAGAACGGTCCTTTTTTCTTTAATGTTGGAAAAGGAAGAATTGCAGCAGGATTCTTAGGGAATAAAGAAAATCCCGCAGAGCTTAAGGATAAGTTATTTAGAATCCTCAAGAACTATCAAAAAATTCAACCTTTTTTGAAAGGCATAACATGGGACGAATCTATTCCAACTATAAGTGGAGGTATTTCGAAACATCCAATACATTCCTTTTCAAAAGATCGCGTTATCGTGTTAGGAGAAGCAGCAGGATTAGTTACTGCTTTTTTTTACGAAGGAATCTTATGTGGATTGGCTAGTGCTGATATTGCAGCGAAGTTATTAAAATCTTTACTTGCAAATGATTCGAATTTTCCAAGAGCTGAATTAAAGAAATATGACGACGAAGTTGCCCGAGTCTTATTCACATATTTTAGAAATGGCAATGCCTGTGAATATCTCTTCTATAATGAGAGTTCTTCAACCAAGACATTATGGGATTCTTATACAAACTTATTAAATACTAATAAAACCGTGAGAGAATATGTTTACGAAGCACATATTAACCAAGATTTATCAACTCATAATACTGACAACGACAGATGGGTAGGAGAAAGGCTTTTCGCTACAATACCGGTTCTTTCTAAAATGACGCTATGGCCAAAGTTTCTGAAAGCAATGAGCTTTTAGTTTTTTTTTTTAATCTTTTTATTTAATAAACTACTTAATCGTTAAATTAGTGTTTATTAAAGCTTTTTTTACATACTGTGAATAATTATTATATGGTAAAAAGCATTATTTATTATTGAACTTCTCTAATAAACCTTTTTGAAGCTTTTCTATTGACTTTTTAATGTTATCAATAAAAAGATTAATCTCTTTTCCGAGATCCGGGTTAATATCAATTGCTTTCTCGAGGTTTTGAAGTGCTGAATAGTAATCGTTCTTATCTAAATAAGCGTAACCCATAAAAAACCAAGCGAGTGCATGATTGGGGTCTATTTCTGTTACTTTTTTATAGGATTCAATTGCTATATTATATTGTTTCTCGTGTTTATAAGCGTTTGCCAAATTATAATGGGCTAAAGTATAAGTGGATTCAAATCCAACAGCAATTTTATAAGAATCTATTGCTTTATCAAATTGATCTAATTTTTCGTAACTAAAACCCATGTGGTTCCAAGCTTTTGCGTGATCTGATTTGAGATCGATTGCTTTTTTGAAGTACTCAATCGCATTGTTATATTCTTTTTTCTCATTATTTGCGATCCCGATATAATAATATGCGTCGATATGTGTACTGTCTAATTCTATCGTTTTATTACAGTCTTGGATTGCTGTATCATAAGCCTTCCTTTCAATTTCTAATTTCGCTTTATCTATCAACTTCAATTTGTACTCATAGTTTATAGCAATTCGGTTTTTAAATTCTGGACTTTTAATTGATTCATTAATTGCAATAGCATTTTCGAATTTTTCAAACGATTCTTTAAAGCTTTTGCTATCAGCTAATTGAACGCCCTGCTCTACTAATAGTTTAATTTTGGAATAAAATACCTCGTCAATAGATTTTTTGATCTCCTCCATCTCTTGGAATTTACGAGTAGGGTCATCTATTGTTTTTGCATAATCCATTTTTTTATTTAATTTATCTAACTCCTTTTCAAATTTCTGGAGTTCTTCAGATAAATCCCCACGATCTACTAAGTCTTTTAATTCTGCTTGATACACCAACCCTTTTATTCTATTAATTTCTTCTTCCATTTCTTGAGTTAGGTACATTTTATTGGTCATTTCTAATGCTCTGTTAAAGCTCTTAATAGCTTCGTCGTAATTTTTGCTCGCTAATTTATCATTTCCCTCGATAACGACTTCATCTATCTGAGCCAAATACACTTTGTTGACTGTATTTTTTAAATCTTCTAAGTCTTCGTTAATTTCGTCAGAGATGGGTAATCTTTTTGCTACACTAATTGCTGCATATAGATCATTAATAGCTTTTTCGTAATCTCGTTGCCCAATTTTTTGAATAGATTTTTCTTTAATAAATTTGATTCGAATTTTGCAAGTATTAATAATAGAATTAGTTATTTCACTTAATTTTTCGCTTTTCTCATTTGAATCTGCCATTTGATTTGCCAATTCTAGGGATATGTCAAATAAATCTAACGCCTCATTCACTACAACTATATCTTCTTCAAAGTTATCTTTTATAATTAATTCTCTTCCTTTATTAAAGATGGGTTTAATTTTCTCCAAATAGATAGGATTTAGCACTATTGATGCCATTGAATTAATTCTTTGTATTTCTGATTTCTTGTAGTCTGTGTCGTACATATTTTTAGAGATACTTATAGCCTCTTCGAATTTTTCAGCAGCGTTCTCAAAAGTGTTTTCTTCAAATAGTTTTTTACCGTCTTCCATGATTGCATTTATTTTCTCGGAGTATAAATGATTAATTAAATGTATTAAATTCTTTTTATCTGTGTTTTTTAAATCAGAATCAAAATACTTATCCACTAGTTCCAAAGCAGTCTGGAATTCTTCAAGAGCCTTATCAAGTTTATCATTTTCTTTATATTGGTCAGCAGTTTCAATTAAACTGGAAACTTTTAATGAATAAGCTTGATTAATAGTATCTTCAATTTTTTTAATCATTTGATCTTCTAGATCTTCCATGTAAAAATCTTTCGCAGCGTTTAGCGTGTCGTATAGCATGCTTATGGCTTTATCTAACTCCTGCTTATTCTTCACTAAGATGGCTTGAAAGAGAGATTCTTCGATCTTTGTTTTATTTATTAGATAACTAATCTCTTTAATTTCATAATTTTTCATATCTTCATCTACTATCTTGTCAGCAATTCTCGCTGCTTCGTCGAATGTAGTGAAAGCTGAATCAAAATCTTTATTTACGATGAAATTTCTTGCCTCGTCAGTGATATCAATGATTTCTACAGAATATATTTGATCTATTTGGGATTTAATGTTTGTTGTTTCATCTTCGCGCTCTTCTGGTTCTTTAACTGTTTCTTCAACGAATTTTAGAGCTTCTAAATACTTTTCGACAGCTTTATTGTATTCTTTAAGGTTTTTAAATTCATTCCCTTCTTGCATGATGGAATTGAGTTTCTTTAAGTCAGATTTCTTTACCATATTCTATTCGCCAATTTAAACTATCAGAAATATTTCATTTTTAGTATTAATCCTTAGAATTAATCTAAATTTTTTAAACTTTTCTTATAAAAGTTAAATCTAAAACATCATTTGGATTAAAGGTGTTAATATGTAGAGAAAGTTTTAAATTGTATTTAGGTAAATTTTAATTAAAATAAGAAAAAATTAGGTAATTTTAATGATTGAAAGAAATGTTGAAAACAAAATCTTTTTTGGGGGCTCTATTATAACCTTAAATGATAAGCACCCAGTAGTTGAAGCAGTAGGTGTAATTGGAGAAAAAATCAATTCTGTGGGAAGTTTAGAACATGTTAAAAATAGTATGGAAAATGATTATACTTTAGTTAATCTAAATGGAAGCACTTTACTACCTGGATTTATTGATTGCCATCTTCACCCCATAATTTTTGCTTTTTACTTAATGAATCCTGATTTAACTAATGTAAATAGTCTTGAAGACTTAAAACAAGTACTTAAAAATGCTTCCGAGACTAAGGGAGAAGATGAAATACTGATAGGTTTTAATTTAAAGGAAGAAAATTTTGATAACCCTATTTTACCAACTAAGTGGGATTTAGATGATGCTTGTTCTGATAAACCCATTTTCATTATGCGTTATGATGGACATATTGGGATAGCCAATACTAAAGCATTAGAATTAGCAGGTATCACATATGATAGTATTGCACCAGAAGGAGGAGAAATACGCAAAAATGATAAAGGGGATTTAACGGGGATAATATCTGAAAAAGCATTGGATTTAATCTTATCAAAAATTTCATTTCCGGGACCCAAAGAAATCAAAGGTGCTGCAGAGCAAGCTTTTTCGATTTTAGCTGAAAAGGGGCTAACCTCCCTTCATGGTGTCCTTAGCACTGATACAAAGGGGGAGTTTGGTGGAGCTGCCGCAGTTGAAATGTCCATATATAAAAGTCTGCTCGATATTATACCTCAAAATTGGTATGCTTTAATTAATACCGATAAACCAAAGAAATTAGTACGATTAAAAAAACCTCCGCTAGATGATTATACTAAAGAAAGTAAATTTAAAATTAATTGTTTAAAACTATTTTTAGATGGTACATTTGGAGCAAAAACAGCCTGTATGCATGAACCATTTTCTGATGCCCCAGATATGTGTGGTTTTTGTGTTGTTGATGAAGATGATATCTATGAAAAAATGAAAATTGCTCATAACAATGGCTTTCAGATTGGTATTCACGCAATTGGAGATAAAGGAAATCGGATTGTAGTTGATTTATATATACGACTTTTAGAAGAATTTCCTAGAGAAAACCATAGACATAGAATTGAACACGCTTCCATGTTAACACAGGATGTAATACAAGATATGAAGAAATATGGAATAATTGCATCCTGTCAACCGCCATTTTTAAATTCAGAGTATACCTGGTTAGAAAAAAGATTAGGAAAAGAACGTCTGAAGTACACTTACCCATTTAAATCTATTATAGATGCCGGGGTAGTTCTAGCTTCAGGTTCTGATTGTCCGATTGAGGACCCTAACCCTTTACTTGGTTTACATGCACTTATTAATCGAAATGGATTAATAATTGAGGAATGCCTGTCTGTAGAGGAGGCTCTGAAATCATATACTATTAACGCCGCCTATGCTGCTTTTGAAGAAAATATTAAGGGAAGTATAGAAGTAGGAAAACTTGCTGATTTTGTAATACTAAATCGTAATCCATTAAAAGTTCCGAAAAATGAAATTAAAGAGATACAGGTAGTGGAAACTATTATAAGAGGTAAAACGGTTTTTAAAATAAGTTAATACTTAAATAATGTAAATCTAATCAGTAAAGTAAAGGTGTTCGTCAAATCCAGTTTCGCCTATAAGATCTTGGCCAAGTTTTTGAATGGCTTTCTTGGATGGATTTTGTAATATGCGTCTACAAATGTTAACAACTTTAGTTAATTTAGCATCTGAAAAATCTCGTATAATATTATCGTATCTTGAAAAATCTATTCCTGCTGTGTAAACTCCAGCACTGGAGTGGTCTGCAGATGATGAAACTTGCCAATGCTCTACTTTTAACTCAATTTTTGAAAGTAATAAACTATCGGTAAACCATTCAATATACAATTCCATTCTTTTCGATTTTCTTTTTGTTGTTTTAAGTATTTTAAGCACACGAGTTAACCTATCGGGGTGCATTTGTCTAAATACTTTCTCTTGAAGTTCAGATAGACTCTCTTTAACATGAGCTTTAATTTCTTCGAGAATTAAATTAACTTTCTGCAATTTTTCTTCAGTAATATCTTGGTGAATTGTTTGTATATGTTGTGCAATTGATGCGTCTAAATCATGACTTTGGTCTATCGAAGATTCTTGAGGACTTTGAGTAGATGTTGGAGGTGAATTCTGTATTTCGGATGGCAAGTTATAAATCTCTCTCTGTTGAATGTTGAACAATGTCTCCAATTTTGTAGGATCTTGCCTAACTTTATTAAATTTCTCTTGAATTTCTTCTCTAGAATAACCCATGTTCATTAAATAAAACGCAGCGCTTGCTAATTGATTTTCCAAAGCTTCAGAGGCGTTATAACTTCCTGTTCCACCAAATTGTTCTCTTAATCGATCGTCCGCGATAACACTTATTCTTTCTTCGTTGATTTCATCTATTTTGAACGATTCTATTTTAGTAAGTATGTAATCTATTTGATCGCTTCCTAAATAGCTAAGATTCCCGATAGGACCAACCATATAAGCGACTTTCTCCATCTTCTTTAAGAGGTCGGCTACATCGCTCTGAGATTTCCCTTTTGTAACCATTAAAAAATGCTCCAAGAAGTTCTTATTAAATCCAGCAATAATTTTAACATTATTCTCATCAAATTTATTAAGATGATCATCTAACCCATTGCCCTGGAATTCTGGAGGTAGATTAATATTATAGACAAGCACATTATCTAAAATCATGTATTTATAATCAGACTTGTTCATGAGAGTACTTATCGGTTAGAATTGTTAATCTAATTTTATTGAAATTGTATTTATTGCAACGCAAATTTACTAAACTAATAAAATTTGTACAATAAATACTTTACATTATCGGATCATTTAATACTTTTTTGCCATTTTTCGAGCAAAAATCATTTGTTCTTTGGTCTCAAGACTGCATGGTCTGTATTTTCTTATCCATTTTACGGGATCCATTGACTTGGGGATATAACCATTCTTTGCACCCCATGCGACTAAAAATTGTCCAGTTCTTCCACAACCTGCAACACAATGAACCACAATTGATTCATTGTTTAACCCATGTTTATCACAGATGGCTAAGAAGGTTTCGATTTGATTTTCTGTAGGTAATCCGTAATCTGGAACATTTATATGATAATAATTAAATATATTGGGGATATCTTTTCTGTTATCAAATTCCGAACAATTGATTATAACTGAGATTCCTTCTTTTTTGTACCTTTCAAAAACCGGCGGATCAGGCCACCAGCTTGCTGCCATTTTTTCCTTAACAATCCATGTAAATGGTTGCGTTCTTTCGGGCATCCCACCTCTAGGCCAATACCAAGGGCGAATATTTAATTCCCTCTTACATTCTATTAATTATTATTCTTTAAATTCTAACAGTTTAACTCAAAGTTAATAGTAAATAATCTTACCACAAACAATAATAATAAAATAAGAAAAAAAAAAATTTAATTGTTGTTTAATTTATATCGCTTTTTAAAAAGAATTATTGATACTATGCAAATCATGCTTATTACAACATAAAGATTATATCCTGGAATACCGGGCGGTGTTGGCTCCGGTTCAGGGATTTGCACAACAACTTCGATGCAATTTGATAGAGTATCACCATAGGCGTTATGTGCGACAACAATAAAGTAATAAGTTCCATCAGTATAACCACTCAAAGCAAGAGAAAGATCTGTTATTCCAGCTCCTAAAAGGGTTAAACTTCCATTGATTTCAGTGATATAGCTAGAATATTGATACACAGAGTAAGTAAGAGCTCCCACTGCACTCGTCCAAGATAAATCAAACGCACCATTATCATCGGGAGTTCCTGCATTTGAGGATAATACGAAATTACCTGGTGGTGGTGGGATTTGCACAACAACCTCGATGCAATTTGATAGCGTATCACCATAGTCGTTATGTGCGACAACAATAAAGTAATAGGTTCCATCAGTATAATCACTCAAAGCACGAGAAAAGTCGGTTATTCCATCTCCTAAAAGGGTTAAACTGCCATTGATTTCAGTGATATAACTAGAATATTCATACACAGAGTAATTTTGAGCTCCCACTGCACTCGTCCAAGATAAATCAAACGCACCATTATCATCGGGAGTTCCCGCATTTGAGGATAATACAAAATTACCTGGTGGTTGCGGAAGGATTTCTACAACAACTTCGATGCAATTTGATAGCGCATCACCATAGGTGTTATTTGCGACCACAATAAAGTAATAGGTTCCATTAGTATATCTACTCAAAGCATGAAAAAGGTCCGTTATTCCATCTCCTAAAAGGGTTAAGCTCCCATTGATTTCCGTAATATAACTAGAATATTCATACACAGAGTAATTTTGAGCTCCCACTGCACTCGTCCAAGACAAATCAAACGCACCATTATCATCCGGCGTTCCTGCATTAGACGATAATATAAAATCACCGGGAGGAATACCTACAACAACCTCAATACAATTTGATAGCGTATCTCCGTAATTATTATGAGCTACAACTATGAAATAGTATGTTCCATCAGTATAACCACTCAAAGCAAGAGAAAGATCTGTTATTCCATCTCCTAAAAGGGTTAAGCTTCCATTGATTTCTGTAATATAGCTTAAATATTCATACACAGAGTAATTTTGAGCTCCCGCTGCACTCGTCCAAGATAAATCAAACGCACCATTATCATCCGGCGTTCCTGCATTTGAGGATAATACAAAATTACCTGGTGTTTGCGGAAGGATTTCTACAACGACTTCGATGCAATTTGATAGCTTATCACCATAGGCGTTATGTGCGACAACTATAAAGTAATAGGTTCCATTAGTATATCCACTCAAAGCAAGGGAAAGATCTGTTATTCCATCTCCTAAAAGGGTTAAACTACCATTGATTTCCGTAATATAACTAGAATATTCATACACAGAGTAATTTTGAGCTCCCACTGCACTCGTCCAAGACAAATCAAACGCACCATTATCATCCGGCGTTCCTGCATTAGACGATAATATAAAATCACCGGGAGGAATACCTACAACAACCTCAATACAATTTGATAGCGTATCTCCGTAATTATTATGAGCTACAACTATGAAATAGTATGTTCCATCAGTATAACCACTCAAAGCAAGAGAAAGATCTGTTATTCCATCTCCTAAAAGGGTTAAGCTTCCATTGATTTCTGTAATATAGCTTAAATATTCATACACAGAGTAATTTTGAGCTCCCGCTGCACTCGTCCAAGATAAATCAAACGCACCATTATCATCCGGCGTTCCTGCATTTGAGGATAATACAAAATTACCTGGTGTTTGCGGAAGGATTTCTACAACGACTTCGATGCAATTTGATAGCTTATCACCATAGGCGTTATGTGCGACAACTATAAAGTAATAGGTTCCATTAGTATATCCACTCAAAGCAAGGGAAAGATCTGTTATTCCATCTCCTAAAAGGGTTAAACTACCATTGATTTCCGTAATATAACTAGAATATTCATACACAGAGTAATTTTGAGCTCCCACTGCACTCGTCCAAGATAAATCAAACGCACCATTATCATCCGGCGTTCCTGCATTAGACGATAATATAAAATCACCGGGCGGATTTAGTTGTTCATAAGTAAAAAATATTGTAAAATTATCAGTTAAATCGTTTATGCCTTGATATGAGTTATAATATTGTACATCCGCGCCTAAATTTAACCCACATGTATATCCTCCACCTGTATAGCTAATATAATCATAATTAAAGACGATATCTCCCGATTCATATAATATTACTTCAAATGATCCAACCACAGGACCTGCCGAATAGTGATAGATATTTAACCATTCTGCAACCCAATAAGTGCCAAAAGATTGCACAAAAATGTTTCCACTTCCTCCACCCGAAGCTGGCCGTAGATCATCCCAAAATGGAGCGATTAAATAATAACTTTCAAGGTCTCCCGATGGAATTGGATCATTACTATATTCACTCGGAGAAATATCTGTGAAACTAAGATACCCGTTTGCTCCTAAATAGATTGTTGAAAAGGTTTCATTGTAGAATTGAAAATTAAATGGTAAAGGTTGGTTCGAATACCCATCATCACTTAATAAAAGTTCTGTTCCCCCTGAAGCATCGATCCAATTATATTCATAATCTATAATCATAGTATAATTATGAAGAGTGCTAAATATTATCAATTCAGTTGCAATATTGTCTACTATATGGGTTTCACCAGGTACAGGTGGAACATAAGCAGTGAAATTATAGGTTTTATATACATTTGGAGTCCACATATAATTAATAGTTTCATTCGCACCAGCAGGTAAACTTGGAAGAGTAGTTGAATTTACAAGTATGTCATCAAGGTATAAAAATAGATTAACACCAATTTCATCATTTATCCCTGTGTTAGTAACAGTTGCATCTACGATGTAGGTCTGAGAAATTTCTGGATTAGTTGGAACTTCTAATGACACACTCAAATCATGTGCAATAATCGAAGATGATATAATTGCGTTTCCTTCGCCAGAAATGGCTTTAGCGACTAAGTAATACTTTCCTGTTTCTGTTGCTGTATAAAATATAATCTCATCCGTTCCTAAGCCACTTGAAGTACTTGAAGCGACCATAATAGGTTCCCCTATTGAAGTAGGATTATTTGAGTATAGATGTAAATCGAAATCTGCCCCAACTGGAACATCCAAGGTAAAATTGTAACTTTTTCCTTCAATGAGGTTTACGTAACAACCGAGCCCATGCTTACTAAAAGGATTATCAAAACTACTTGCGATCCAAGCGTTTTGTGTGGAACCTAGAACTAATTCTTGGGTATACGCCTCTATTGCTATATCGACGTTAAGTCTTCCGTACCCTTCATGAACATCCTTTCCACCACGATTTAACTGCGGAGAGTATGTACCACTATCCATTTCTCTTAATAATGGATAGGTTTCGGTAGCTGACATTAATAATAATGCTTTTACATGTTTGGCTTCTGTACCAGTATAACTCCAACTTTGATGGCCACCCATAGCTTCAATAAGTAAATTTGAAGCTCCAGCGACAGCAGGAGCTGACATCGAAGTTCCTTGCATACCTGCCATATCATTTGCATATCCATCAGTTGGATATGCTCCTTCAGCATCGTTATCGTTAGTATCAGTAGAAAACATCTGTACATCGTAGAGACTTCCACCAGGAGCAGTTATATCAGGTTTAACAGTATTGCCCGTATATGATAATCCCCCCTGACTACTATAATCAGTTGTTTCGTCATAGATATTCATTGCGGCTACAGTTATTACATTGTCGGCATCTCCAGGAGATCCTACATTATTCCCTCCTGGACCACTATTTCCAGCTGAAACAACCGTAACAATTCCATTCTCGACAGCATTATTGACCGCGGTGATCATACCTAACTGCCCTGAGGAGCCTCCAAGACTTAAAGACATAGTAGTAATGTTATAAGCGTTTTTGTTTGTTATTACCCAGTTTATTCCATCAATTATATCTGAACTCCACCCAGAACCATATTGATCAAGTACTTTAACTCCTACTAAATGGGCATCAGGTGCTACTCCCTTCCATGCATCTCCGCTTCCAAAAAGATTAGGACTAAAAGGCCAATGCATTTCACTTCTAAACCTAAAATTGAAATCACTTACATAACCGTCACCAGTATTATCTATAAGATTCATAGAATATCTGAAAGAATAGAGTCCAAGAGAGCTACTTGTTGCTGTGTATGAAAGAGTATGAGACCAAGAGTCGGAAGCTACTTCATGCGAATCTACTATAGTTTCTCCATAATAAAGATAAGCCCAAAAATCAACATCATCTAAACCAGGTGTAAAATCATCAAATTCGCAGAAAAGTTCTATCAAACCAGGGTCAGTAACATTAAATCTTGCCCAATTATATAGATATGATCCTGGTGTTACATCCCAACCAGTATAATCCCATTCGTACGCAGCAGTAGCAACAGTTCGTCCAGTTCCGTCATAATTGGGACTACCCTCTCCTGCTGAGATTCCGGAACAATGGGAACCATGACCATTATCATCATAAGGACTAGTTAATCCGTTTACTTCATCTCTCCAACCAACAATTTTGTAATTAAAATCTGCATCGGCATAACCCGGAGTAGCGAAGTTATGTGAATCATCAATTCCAGTATCAACAATTGCAATTGAACTATATTCATCTCCATCATAAGAAAGAGTGTTCCACACGTAGGGTCTAAGATTCATATTTCGACCCGCATAATATAGTTGCGCTTCATAAACCATATCTTCCTCGATGAAAAACGGTATGCCATTTTGAATGAGTAAATCGCAAAATTCATTTAAAGGATTATAACTGATTCTGCCAGCAAACCCATTTAAAGCGGCTTTATAAGTAGATTTTATTTTTCCTCCTAATGTTTCAAAGAGTAAAGAAATTGAATTATAATCTCCATTAGGGAAATAGATAATTATGGGTATGTCATCTATAGTGATTTTCTCTGTTTTTTGAATGTCATTTTTGAATATATCATCATATATATTATTCTTGTCTAAATTTTCTTTATCTCTGTCAAAATTCTCTTCGATAAATCCAAATTCAGATAGCTCTTTTAGCCTAACTTCAAAGTTATCATCTATTCCATTTTCATTCTTATCTGCTTTTGAATTTTGCTCCTTCCATTTAGGAAGAGATTTTAGATCAAATTGCACATCGCTAAGGTTAAATTCCATCTCATCATTAGAAGATAATGAATCGTTACTCTCAAATATGTAAAAAGTATTTATAGATTCTAAAGAAGAGAATATAAAGAGCGATATATATAATATTAAAAAGATTTTTTTTTTTTTATTAAATTTTAAATATCTCATTTTAAATTTCGCCTTTTTTTATTTTTAATAAATCAATTAAAGAGATACAGATTAAATTCATTTTTTAATATTTAAATTTTTTCTAGCAAATGAGTAAAATTATATTGAAAAGATAAATGTAGATTACATAAAAATAACAATTTATAGTAGTAGATTCTAAAATTATTAATAAATATCATTAAAGTTTTTGTTTAAAATGGTAAATAATAAAAATTTAACCCCTTTCGACTTAAGGCATTATCCTATTGTTCCTTTAGTAGGAGTAGGCGTTCTATTGATTCGAGGTAATTCTTTATTACTCGTTAAACGAAAATTCAATCCAGATGCGGGATATTGGTCGATTCCAGGAGGCCACTTAGACCTTGGTGAAAGCGTACAATCTGCTGCCGAAAGAGAGGGTTTTGAAGAAACAGGTTTTAAGGTGAAGGTATCTAAACTAGCAGGTATAATTGATAAGATTATGTACGACACCAATGGAAAAGTCGAATACCATTATGTTTTGATTAATTATTTCGTAGAACAAATTGAGGGCGACCTAAATAAACCCCCTATACCAGATTCCGATGCGTTAGACGCTAAATTCGTGCCATTTGAAGAATTAAAAACATATAAATTAACCGAATCTTTAATTGAGCTTTTAAAGCAACTAAAACTGGGATTTTAATAAGTCTATTATTCGATTATTTTTAGATGATTATTAAAAAGTTTCTTGTTGTTGGTTTTTCGCTTTTCTAAACCCATAATATGTAGTACTAATTTTACGTAATAGTAAAAATTTATATACTATAATATTGCATTTTCAACCACAACGAAATCTATCTAAAAATTATTTAACAATTAAAAGAGGTGGTGATTATTACATTACTTTTTACAAGGAACTACTTTCCCCCAGAACAAGCTAGCAAGGTAGGAAAGAAATATATAGATTGGTTAAAAGACAATCCTCCAGATAAAACAGTAGATAAGACGCTTTGTATTTTAGTATTATCAGCTGAGGACGGAAATATCATGGTTGTAGGTATTGGTCAAATAGCGAAAGGAAAAGAAAAGGAAGCACTAATGGCAGCTACCAAGCAAAATTTGTTTTTAGCCCGGGAAGTTGAGGGTTTTAAATACAAATCAGAAGTTGTGTTAGATTTCACTGAAGCCTATAAGATTATAGGAATGGATGCTCCAGATATATAAATCCATTTTAATGGATTAGTAATGCAAGATTTAAAACATTTAATTCAAATATAACTTTTTTTTTTTAAATTTCTATTAAAAGAATTTTTTAATGAAATCTCCTATTTTATTGATCCCTTCTATACTTTCTGGTGCCATAACAGCAAATGCTTGAAATACATGAATCATTTCCTCCCAAATATCTAACTGCACTTCAACACCTGCCTCTCTAGCTCGTTTTGCTAATCGAGTGGCATCGTCAAGTAGAATTTCTGCGCTTCCAACTTGAATACAGAGCGGTGGAAGCCCTTTGAAATCAGCGTATAAAGGTGATGCATATGGATTTTTTGGGTCAGTTTTTCCTAAATACAATCTTGCATCGAACATTAATCCATCTGGGGATACGAAGTGATCTTCGTGAATCTTAAGGTTCATTGAATCTCCAGTTAACGCTAAATCTGTCCAAGGAGAAAGGCAAACTGCAGCAGCAGGTAATGAAACTCCTTGATCTCGTAATTTTACAAGAGTAGCAATTGTTAAACCACCACCAGCAGAATCTCCCGCAATAATTAAATTTTTGGGCTTATATCCCTCACTGTTTATTAGCCATTCATAAGCACGGACTGAATCCTCTAAAGCGGCAGGAAAGGGATGTTCTGGAGCTAATCGGTAACCCAATATCAGCACTTTCGTTTTTGAGACTTTAGAAATTCTTTGTGCTAAATCTTGATGAGTAGTAATCGAGCCTTCTTTATACCCCCCTCCATGTAAATATAATATCGCACGATCTTTAGCGACATCCGGTGTAATCATCCAAGCAGCGGGTACTCCACCTGCATCAATATTTTCTAATTTAGCATCTTTAAAGAGAGGTGTTAATCGTGCCATTTCTTCTAATCCAGCACGACTCTCTTCTACTCTTTTCTTTATCTCTTTCTCTCTATTTTTTTTTAGGATATTTATAACACTTTTCATGCCTCTACTTACCATGTGGTTTCACCTAACAACGGAATTTTAATGAAATTCAATAAGTTTAATGATAGTAGTTATATCTAATTGTATAAAAATATTATTGGATGGGTGATTAATTATTTTTTATTAAACAAAACAATTTAATTCAAATATTATTAATTTGCATTAAACATTTGATATTAAATTACAAGTATAAGTTTAATGACATTACGAGAAGGTTCTAAAATTTGTCTACACTAATGAAAATCGCACGTGAAGGTAAAATAACTGAAGAAATGGAAATTGTAGCTAAAAAAGAGCAAATTGATGTAGAATTCATACGCAAGGGAATAGCGCAAGGACGTATTATTGTTCCAAAATCCAACCAACGCAAAACTGAACCTATAGGGATAGGAGAGGGGCTACTTGTAAAAATCAACGCTAATGTAGGTTCGAGTAAACGAGTATGCGATATAGCGGGAGAATTAGAGAAAGCTAAAATTGCAGTAAAGTACGGTGCCGATACAGTAATGGACCTAAGCACAGGGATCAGTGAGGAAGATGTGAAACTTATAAGGAAACAAATACTAGATGAGATTAAGGTCCCAATTGGAACAGTTCCTATTTATCAATCAGCATTAAGAGCCCTAGAAAAAAAAGGTGCTGTCATTAACTTTGATGAGGATGATCTCTTTAATGTTGTCGAAGAACAAGCGAAAGAAGGTGTCGATTTTTTCACTATTCATGTCGGAGTCACAAAAAATATTGTTAATTACTTAAAAGATCATCCTAGAATGATGGGTGTTGTCTCTCGAGGAGGAACTTTTTTAGCAGCTTGGATTTTAGAGAATGATCTAGAAAATCCATTCAATCGTAATTACGATTATTTATTAGATATGGCTAAGGAGTATGATTTCACTCTTTCCCTGGGCGATGGTATGAGACCTGGAAGTATCTTTGATTCAACTGATTATGCACAGATTCAAGAACTTGTGGAAATATCTAAATTAGTAAAGCGTGCTTGGGCACAGAATGTGCAAGTTATGGTAGAGGGCCCAGGCCACATACCAGCTAATGAAATTGAGAGAAATATTAAAATTATGAAATCTCTATGCGATAACGCACCTTTTTACGTGTTAGGGCCGTTAGTAACAGATATTGCTCCCGGATACGATCACCTTGTAAGTGCTATCGGTGGTGTTATCGCGGGATTAGCGGGTGCAGATTATCTCTGTTACGTTACCCCCTCTGAACACTTAGCATTACCTAATAAGGAAGAAGTAAAGAGAGGCGTAATTGCTTCAAAAATCGCGGCTCACGCTGTAAACATCGCCAAGTACGGTAAAAAGGTATCAGATTGGGATTACAAAATGGATATCGCAAGAAAAAATCTTGATTGGGAAGGAATGATTAAACACTCAATCGATCCAGAATTATCCCGGGAGATCCATTATCGAAATGGAGAGATAGAGAATGATGTTTGTAGTATGTGTGGGGAATTTTGCGCAATTAAAATCCTGCAGGACGCATTAGATAAACGAGCGTCGAAAAAAATCCTGTAATAAAGCCAGCAAATATGTTCTAAAAATAATCTTACTGTTTTTCTATTGCTGTGATAATTTTTTCAAGTTTTTCTATCATATTTTTTGAGTTTTTCCCGAATAATCTGATAATTGGTTCTTTACCCATTGCCCCCTTATCCCATATTATATCAGGTATTTTTCCAGATCGCTCTACGCTTTCTTTAATTAACCATTGCATGGTAGAAAATTCTTTTTTTTTGATTTCGAGGGGTTGATTTTCCCTAATTATTTCTTGCAAATCTAAATCAGTGTTGTGTTGAATTGCTTTTATCCAATCTGGGTTGTACTTCAGATTCGTGACAAAATTAATCGATTTATCGTATTCTTTAGCAGAGAGAATCAAACGTGCAGTATGATCTGATACTCCGAATTTGATTTCTCCAGACGCTTGAGGATATCCATTGATTAGAGTTATTCTACCTTCTAT
>Ga0315553_10001755_pt1 | contig 17791 bp, 20 predicted proteins | sample SalMarSW160140MG_FD_203099 | JGI IMG/M metagenome (GOLD analysis project Ga0315553, IMG submission 203099) | Salt marsh sediment microbial communities from the Plum Island Ecosystem LTER, Massachusetts, United States - Salt Marsh Sediment SW1601-40 ... | reverse complement strand
CGATCAGGTCGGCGGGCAGCTTCTTGCGCAGCCGGCCGACGAAGACTTCGATGGTGTTGGAGTCGCGGTCGAAGTCCTGGTCGTAAAGATGCTCGATCAGCTCGGTGCGCGACACGACCCGGTCGCGGTGATGCATGAGGTACTCGAGCACCCGATATTCGTGCGAGGTGAGCTTGACCGGATTGCCGTCGACGGTGACGCGTCCGGCGCGACTGTCGAGGCGGACGGCACCGCATTCGATCTCGTTGGAGGCGTGGCCGGCGGCGCGCCTGACGAGCGCCCTCACCCGCGCCAGAACCTCCTCGATGTGGAACGGCTTGGCGACGTAGTCGTCGGCGCCGGCGTCGATGCCCTGCACCTTGTCGCTCCAGCGGTCGCGGGCGGTGAGGATGAGCACCGGCACGGTGCGGCCGTCGCGCCGCCACTTTTCGAGAACGCTGATGCCGTCGAGCACCGGCAGGCCGATGTCGAGGACGATGGCGTCGTAGGGCTCGGTGTCGCCGAGGAAATGCCCCTCCTCGCCGTCGCGGGCGGTGTCGACGGCGTAGCCCGCCTCGGCAAACGCGGCGGCGAGCTGGCGGTTGAGATCGGCGTCGTCCTCGACGACCAGAACCCGCATGAACCCTCCTTTGTCAGTAGCTGATGCTACCGCTGGCGCCGTCGACCTGCACGTGGCGGACCTGTCCGCCGATCAGAACGTTGAGAATGTAGACCAGCCGGCCGCCGATGTTGCAGAGTTGCGGCGACGACAGCACCTCGCCGCCGGTCATCGCCTTCACCTGGCCGATGACGCTCGACAGCGACACGACCTGGCCGGCCTGGACGGCGGCGCGGATCTGGCCTGCCGAATAGCACCCCTGCGCCGCGGCCGGGGACGACCCGGCGGCGACCGCGAGGGCGAGCAAAAACGCGGCGGCCAGTCTCTTCATGCGCGCCGACATAGCCCCCGCCGAATGAATAGGCGCTGAATGGCCCCTACCCCCGCCGCCGCATCATCGTGCGGGCGATGCGCTCGCCCGATTCCGACAGGAATATCGCCGAAATGATCCAGCCCGACCACTCGCCGATCGGGGCCGGCAGGGCCGCCACGTCCCACCTGAACCTGAAAAGCGAGTCGGCGATCACCGCCGCATAGTAAACGGCGAGTGGATAGGCGAAGGCCGGCCGCATCAGCGAGGTCACGAGCCGCCCCTGCTCGGCGAGGAGCACGTCGCGCTGGGCCTGGCGGTGGGCAAGCTCGGCCTTGACGTGCTCGATCGCCACCGTCGCGTCGATGCGCTCCCGCTCGACTTCCGTATCGGCCCGCGCCTGCAGCGCCGCCAGAACGCGGTCGAGGAGACCGGACGAGGCAAGCCTGAGCGCGGCGGCGAGGAGACCGGCAAGCATGGATCAGCCGCCGGGCCTCAGGTCGGCGGGCGGTATCTTGCCCTGCTCGGTCCACCGGCGGCCCGCGGCGATCACGCAGACCACGGCGTCGCCGTAGGCGAAATAAGCCACCCAGGCGCCGTCGCGATTGACGGCGATGTACGCCGGGGTCGGGGCCTCCCGAACCTCGACGGTCGCGGCGTAGCGGATCGTCAGCCCGGCCTTCGCGGCGAACTCCTTGAAATGGTCGATGTCGATGCAGGCCGCGTGCGCGGCCCCGGCGAACGTCAGGCTCGCCGCCATTGTCAGCGCGCCGATGGATCTGGCGAAGAACGTGGTCATGGCGTGATCTCGACTTGAAAGGGCGCCGTTAGCGGTCGCTCTTCCGCCCGACGGGCGTGGTGGTGAGGGCCCTCAGCACCGCCACCAGAATGGCCATGCCAAGTATGGTCGGCCCGACCTTCGAAGGGGGGACGATGGTCGCCCAGTCGGCCGTCTGCAGCACGCCGGCGACGGCGATCGCCAACGAGACGAGCATGGTTTTCCAGCCCTTGAGCGTCTGCCAGACGCGGCTAAGGAGGTGGTGCATGGATCGACTCCTGGTTTTGATGAGACGGCTCAGTTCCGCCCGGTAGGCCCAGGCAAACGTTCCGCCAGCGACAGCGAGAACCGCGAGGCCAACGACCGCGGCGATGAGGGCGGGGTTCGGCCAGCCACCCGAGGCCGCGGCCGCCCCGCCGGCGGCGGCAGTACCGAGCGCGCCGCCTACCGTTTGGCCGATGCGGCGGCGCGCAGCGCCGTCGCGGGCGAGCGAGGCCATTGTGGCCGGCCCGGCGATGCCGTCGACCACGAGGTCCGGGTGGCTTTGCTGATAGGCGCGGATCGCGGCCTTGGTCTTCGGCCCGGCGATGCCGTCGATGCCGCCGCGATACAAACCGAGGGTCGCTAGCGCGGCCTGCACTTCCCGCACCTCGGCCGGCGAGCGCGATGCCGCGACCCGCGGGGACGCGCCGGTCGATTCCGGTCCGTACACGCCGGTGAAGATGAGCCGCGCCTCGGCGGCGCGCCGACGTTTCAGGCCGGGGACGGTGCGGCCGCCGGCCTTGACCCATCTCATCAGGCCGACGCGCGCGCCAGCGCGATCGCCGGCGCGGAAACGCTTGACCCAGGTGGCGCTGTCGATCGCGCCGGTGTTGAAGTCGAACGATACCGCGCCGTCGAAGACGCGCCGATCGACGCCCGGCAGGGCCTTGGCGACACGCCGCTCGTACCGCTTGAGGTCGCGGTGGAGAATGGCGAAGGCCTCATCGCGGGTGACGGTCATCCCGAGCCTCGGCACGGGCGGGCCGGCCGCGGCGGTGTGACCGACGCCGATCGTGAGTGTGCCGCCGACATCGCGATAGGCGCGCGTGACGACGCCCTCGTGCGCGGCGATGAACGCCGTGCCTCTGGCGCTGGTTTTCATGGGTCGACTGATTTGGCCCGGCGGCCGTCAGTGGTGGGTCGGTGTGCTGCGGTGACCGAATTGGTTCTGTCGGCCGTTGGCTACACCACCGCGACCTGACGAAACCTCAATGAGAGTCCCTGCGCCGCCTTCAGCGAAGGGCATCACAACGACGCGGCGACTGCGCTCATTGCGCGGGGCATCGTCTCGCCGGATCAAGCCGCCTGGAAGAAGCGGCGACGTCGGCATGGTCGTTCGGTGTGCCGCCCGTAAAGCTCGCTGTCACGTCGAGCGGCGTTGCGCCCGCGTCATCGGCCGGCAGCGCGCTAACGCAGCGAAACCGTCGCCAGCACTTTGCGCGCCGACACATTCGTGCTGGAAGATTGGACTATCTGGTTGTCGTCGACCGTCACGCCGGCGAAGGTCGGCGGGTAACCTCCGCCGGTGGCGGAGACCGTTCGACCACTTTCGGACGCGAGGTCGGCCGTGTGAGCGCTCGCCTGGCAATAGTCGTCGGCGTCGCGCCAGTAGTAGATACCGCCAAACACCGCACCGCCGGACGCCACGTCGACACTGGTCGAGGCGTCACCGATTTGCGGGTCAAAGTCGGTGTCGTAGGCCGTGAGATCGCCGTTCGGAAATGTCAGGCCCGTGAGCCGATACCACATGATGCCGCAGAGGCCTGTCGTGGCGTCGAAGGTCGCCGTGATGTTCGCGGACGTGGTGGCGGCGGAGACCGCGATGATGTACCAGGCCGAACCGCCTGGAGCAGTCCCGAAATTCTCGGTGTGTGCGATGAGCGGTGTCGCGGCGCTGCCACCGACGGTCAGTCCGCTATGTTCCGGTGAGCCGCTCGAATACGCGTGGACCACATTGACCAGAACCCAGCCGTCGACGGCACTGCCAAGCGACTTGGTGCCGAAGTCGTATGTCGAGTGGTTGGAGCTGTCGCCATCCTTATCGACGTACTCTACGCCGACGGCAGATGCGCTCTCTGTCCCCCAGCCCACGACCGGCACGAGCAGCATCGCCCGCTTGGCCTCGGCCCGGGTGAGCCGCTTCGAGCGGACGAGGTCGGCGATGACGGCGCGGCGCTCCGCCCGCGTCATCGGCCGGAAGGCACCCGGCCCGAGCAGGCTCACCTCGGCCGGGCGAATGACTGCCGGCTTGGGCGGCAGCCAAAACGGCGGCGGTGGAAGGTCGAACGGCACCATGCCTTACCTCGCTGCGATGCCGAGCTCGGCCTTGAGGTCGTCGACGGTGAGGCCGTAGTCGGCGGCGAGGCCGGCGAGCTTTTCGGCGGGTGTCGGCTCCGGAGGCGGCGGGGGCACGTCTTCCAAAGGAGCGCTTTCGACCGCCTTGTCGGTCGCCGGATCGTAGGCAAGCGTTTTCTCGCCGCTCACCTGCTTGCCGGCGGGGACCGTCAGGAGCTCGACGGCGACGATGCGGTAGGCGTCGTCCTCCCAGCCGGCGGCAGCGCCGTCGACCCTGAGTACAGGGCCGATCTTGGGATCGCGCTGTTCGATGCGCCGGCCGGCGGGAACCGCCGTCAGGACGACTTCGTCGGACTTGCGCACGAGGGCGAGGCGTTCGCTCATCGCTCTAGGTCACCTTCCTGATGGTCATCGACGAGAAGTCGCCGACGACCGTGCAATGGCAGAGGAATTCGGAGGTCGTCGTGGTGTCGAAGCTGTCGCCGCTAACGTCGTCCCAACCGCTCGTGGTGATGGCGCCGGCGCCGCTGGCATTCTTCACCACCAGGAGATAGCAGCCGGTGTTGGAGCCGTGCGGAGCGATGGTGCCGGCGCCGTTGTTGGTGATCTTCTGGATGGCGCGGTCGCCGGGGTCTGGGGTGATCGTCTGGCCCGACAAGTTGCCGAGGTTCTTGACCGTGACCGTCGCACCGCCGGTCAGGCTCTGGTTCTCGACGTCGCCCTTGAGGGTGTCGGCGTCGTAGGCCTGAACGTCGGAGCCGATGGCGACGCCGAGGTTCACCCGTGCGGTGGCGACGTTGTTGAGATCGGCGAGGTTCGAGGCGATCTTGAGCTGGGCGTCGTTGGTGACGCCGCCAAGGCCGACGTCGCTTGCCGACAACGACAAGTCGACTTTCAGCTCGGCCATCGTGCGGTTCGTCCACGCCCCCGCCTTGCGCTGAACGACGTCGTCATTGGACGGCGTCAGCCCCGCGATCGCCGCAAGGTCACCGTCATACGCCTGAACGTCGGTACCGATTTCGAGGTTGACGAGCGCCTTCAGCGCCGCCTCGTTGGCGACGGCGGCCAGCGAGCGTCCGTAGGCGGTGAAGTCGGCGAGTGCGGCAGTGCCCGACCCGGTGAAGTAGGGCGCCTTGTCGGCGGCCGAAGCGAGACCGGCGAGCGCCGTGAGCTCGCCGTCGAGCGGCTGGTAGGCGCCGTCGTGGTCGTGCCCCGCCGTGGCGAATGCCGAGGCCTCGTTGCCGTCGAGGGTGTCGGCGTCGAGGCCGTTGCCGGCGCCTTCGTCGGCGGTGGTGAGCACCCTGGCGCCGCCGGCGTTGACGACGCCGGTGCCCTTGCCGGCGAGATTGAGATCGATGTCGGCGTCGTCTCCGGCGGCGCGCACGATCGGGCCGCCGCCGGTCGCCTGGTTCTCGATCTCGACCTGATTGACCGCGGCTGGGTCCTCGACGAACGAGATCAGCTCGCGGGTGCCGTCGCCGATGGGGTTGCCGTTGACGTCGAGCTGGCCGCCGAGCTGGGGCGATGCGTCTTCGACGACGTTGTTGATGCCACCGCCGCCGCCCGGCAGGTTGCCGACGTCGAACTTGCGCAGATCCCCTTCGGCCGTCTTGCCGTAGAGGAAATCGCCCGAGGCTGGCCCCGGCTCCTCCGTGTCGAAAGCGGACGTCGCCAGCTTGCCGTCGAGGGCGGTTTGCTGGGCGGCGGAGACCGGTTTGTCGGCGTCGGCGGTATTGTCGACGTTGCCGAGGCCGACGTCGCCCTTGGTGAGGGACAGGTCGGCCTTGAGCTGCGCCGGCGTCCGGTTCGTCCAGGCGCCGGCCTTGCGCTGGACGATGTCGTCGTTCGTCGGCGTCAGCCCCGCGATCGCGGTGAGATCGCCGTCGGAATCCTGCTTGCCGCCGACCGCGCCGTCGAGTGCGTCGAGCGCCGCGGCGACAGTTGCGCCGGCGACGCCGGAGTCGTTGTCGACTTGGCTGGCATCGTAGTCGCTCGCCGCGGCGGCTACCGCGCCGGTGCGGCCGAAGACGCTGTCAACGGCGCCGCCCCCACCGACCGCGGCGACCTCGTCGATGGCGTCCTGGACGTTGGTCGCGGTCAGGCCGGAGGTGGCGTTGTCGTAGAGGATCGTCGGTAGGCCGGTGTCCTTGTCGAGGCGGATCGCCTCGGTCCAGGCGCTGCCGTCGGGCGACACCTTGAAGACGAAGTCGTCGTCGCCGACGAGGCCGACCTCGGCACGGCCGGAGAACCCGGTCTGGAACAACAGTGAGGCAGCGTCGGCGACAGCCTCCTTGTTGACGACGAAGCGCACGTCGCCGGTGCCGCCGCTGGCGGCATCGATGTTGGAGAAGAGCACGGCGTCGGAGCGCACCGACAGCCGGTTGGTTTCGTCGGCGGTGGCGTTGACGCCGAGCTGCGTCACCGAGGCGAAGTACGCCGAAGCCGGCTCCCAGCCGCCCGCCTGGCGCACAAACAACGTCGCCGTCGCCTCGTCGTAGGCAAGCCAGCCGACGTCCGGGGTCAGGAATTGCCAGCCGCCGTCGACGTAGACGGCGACGTTGTCCTCCTCGCCCGCCCACGCCCCGGTCGCCGTCGCCGCGACGATGTAGCGGTCGCCTTCGGCCGGGGAGCCCGGCGGGGCGGTGAGACTCGCATCGATCACCGACAGCTGGACGAGCGTGTCCAGCATGCGCAGCGCCTCGTTGTGGGTGACGTGCTTCTGCGCCTGGGCGGCGGCGAGATACGGGATCTTGAGATGGACGGTTTCGAGGGGATCAGACATGGATAAGGTCCGTTGCGGCGATGCCCGGTCCCTCGGTCGGGCTCACCTGGCTGATGGCGACGGCGATGTCGGACGGTGGCGCGCCGAAGTCGGCGGTTTGGTCGGCGGCGGCGTAGATCGCGGCCGGCGATGTCGCCGACAGCGTGCGGACGACGTCCGGGCCGTCGAAGATGTCCACCTGGTAGGCCTCGCTCGCCTCGCCGAGCGGCACCTCGATCGGGTCCCAGGCGTCGCCGCCAATCCGGGTCTGCCGTATCCACGTGAACGTCACGTCGCCGGTGCCGGCGTCGCGCGAGCCGTCGATGTGGACCGGCGCAAGGCACGTGAGGCCGCGGCGCGAGGCCCCGAGAACGACGTCGGTGAACACGTTCGGGTCGTAGACGGCGCCCGCCGGGCCCGCACGCACCGTGAGACCGAGGCCGGATTCGGCCTCGCTCAACGCCAGCGGCTCGATCGCGCCGTCGAGGAGCACGAAGCGTGCGCCGGCGGCGTGTCCGGTTTCGGCGATGTCGACGGTCCCGGCCTGGCCGCGCAGGAGGCCGTCGAGGCGCCACATGTCGGCGCCGATCAGCGTCGCGTTCTGGAACTGGATGACCTCGTAACCGGTGGCCTCGGTGCCGATCGCGGCGACGTTGGCGCCGTTGAGCACCGCCAGTCGCGGCTCGCCGGCGAGCGCCCCACCGTAGAGCTGAACGTCGATTGCGTTCACCCGGTCCCAGCGGGCGACCGGCCCGCTCGCCAGTGGTGCCGTGAGCTCGCCTATGGTCGCGCGCCGCGTCAGCGCCTGACGCGGCACGAAGCCGGAGTCGGGATCGCCGAGCGAGACCGCGATCGCCCCGGGCCACGGTTCGGCGAAGACGGCGATGCGTGGGGCGTGCGGCGGTTCGACGCCGGTGATCAGCGGCAGGTCGAGGAGCACCACCTCCGGCGGCGAATCGAGCCCGGCGGCGCGTGGCGCCAGCGCCCGTGCCACCGCCGGCACCGGCGCCAGGATGTCGGGCTCGACGGTGCGGGCCTCGATGCGCCTCAGGCCGGCGTCTTCGATCCGGGTGACGATCGCGGTCCGCGTGCCGTCGGCAGCGGCAATCGCGCAGACGTCGGCGGGCTCAAGGGCGAGCGCCCGCTGCGGCAGCGCCAGGGTGATGGTCTCGCGGCCGGCCCACATATCTTGCAAGACCGTGTCGGCGATGCCGGTAGCGGTCGCGTGGCTGAGAACCGCGCTGGTATCGAACGACTCGACGCGCCGGCTGCCGCCGATCAGGCGGCGTGACGACACCGACGTCGGCCGGTAGTCCGCCAGCGCATCGGAAAAGCCGATCGAAATCTCCGCCGGCAGTTCGGTTTCCTGGGCGCGGCGGACGACGAGCAGCGCGCGGTCGCCTTCGGCGACCAGGTCGTCGTCGGTGAAGGTATCGCTGACGCGCCGCCCGCGTCGGACGATGCGAAAGACGTCGTCTGACTCCAAGCCCTCGAACATCAGAATTTGCGACAGCGGTTCGAGCACGCTCCGCGCGGAGGCGATGCGGTCGATCAAGTAGCCGTCGATCACGCCGTCGAGGTCCTCGACGACGCCGGCGCCGGCGCCGAAGTCGGCGAGGAGCTGGCCGACCAGAGCGTCGGCGGTCAGCGCGCCAAGGCGCCCGTTCAGCCAGTGGCCGGTCTCCCAGTTGCCGCCGTCGGCCCACACGTCGGTGAGGAGCGGGAACGCCGGGAACGGCCGCGCGTCCCAGGTCCACAGATGGATCGCGTCGACGTCGACCATGCGCTCGCCGGTGACCGACGACGCCGGATTGGCGGCCTCGTCGAAGTCGGGGTCGTCCGGGTCCCAGTAGCGGAGCGTCGCGGTGACGAAGCGGCGCTGGACGAGGTCGTCGCGCACCCCGGTCGAGTAATACGGCAGGCCGCCCGCCGTCGACTTGGGGTCGGGGAAGACGTTCGGCTGGTTGGGGCCCTTGTCGACGGCCGGGCAGCCCAACTCGGTGAAGCGGATCGGTTTTCCTTCGGGCGCCCACGCGGTCGGGCTGCCGGCCTCGATGCCGCCAGGGCGGTCGTAGTGCTCGTTCGACCACCACGCGATCAGGTCCTTCGGCCGGAACACCCACGGCTTGCCGTAGGCGCCGTCGGTGATCGGCGTCCTCACCTGCGCGTCGCGGTCGGCGGCGGAGGCGTAGTACCAATCATAGTATTCGCCGCCGGCGATGTTGGCCCTGAGGTAGGCCGCGTCGCGCCCGGAATCCCAAACCGCCGCATCGAGATGGTCGTTGCCGTCGCGCCAGTCGGAGAGCGGCATGTAATTGTCGATGCCGACGAAATCGATGTCGTCGTCGGCCCATAGCGGGTCGAGATGAAAGTGGACGTCGCCCGAGCCGTCGGCCGGCTGATGGCCGAAGTATTCGCTCCAATCGGCGGCGTACGAGATTTCCGTTCCGGCTCCGAGAACCGAGCGCACGTCGCCGGCGAGGTCGGCGAGCGCGGTCACGAACGGATAGGTGCTCGCGCCCGACCGCACCGTCGTCAGGCCGCGGAGCTCGGAGCCGATCAGGAAGGCGTCGACCCCGCCCGCCGCCTTGCAGAGCCACGCGTAGTGGAGCACCAGCCGGCGGAGCGACCATTCGTTCGGGCCCGAATAGACGACATCGTCGCCGCTGATCGAGAAGTCCCCCGGCGCGGCCGTGCCGACGAACGCGGCGATCTCGGTCGCTGCGGCGGCGGTCTTGTCGGGCGATCCCGGCTCGCCCGGCGCGACCGACAGCGTGATCGACCCGCGCCACGGGTAGGCCGCCTGCTCAGCCCCACCGTACGGATCGGGAAGCCCGTTGCCGGCCGGCACGTCCATCATGATGAACGGGTAGAAGGTGACGGCCAAACCGCGCTCGGCGAGGTCGCGGATGGCGCGCACCACCGAGCCGTCGGACGGCGTGCCGCCGAACGCCGGTTTGCCGTCATAGGTCGAGATGAGGCGCGCCGCCGAGCGGCTCAGCCCGGCGGCGCTCCACGCCGGCGTCGTCGCCGTGGTCGCGTCGACCACCCCCGGCTTCAGAGTGCATGTGTCGGCGCGGAGGTCGTCGCCGAACCACGAGACCACCAGACCGACCCGCTCGACGCCCGGCGAGATCGCCTGCAATTCGTCGATCGCCGCCTGCCAGTCCGTGTCGGCGCCGTCGACGTGACGGTTGACCGTCACCCGGTTTCCCGGCGACACCGCCTCGGTCACCGCCTCAGGGTCGTAGCCGTACTCGGTCGAGCCGGGGATGATGGTGACGGCGCGGACCGTCTGCTCGATGCCGGCGACGGGGCGGATCACCTCGAAAGAGAGTTGCGGGATGCGGTTGCCGAAGTCCTCCAGCGGCAGCCGCTCGAAGACGATCACCGCGCTGTCGCGGTAGGCCGGCGCCTCGCCGCCCTGCTTGGCCTCGATCAGGCTGTCCGCGAGTTGCGCACCGTCGCCGAGATAGAGGCGATACGTAACTGCGGAAAGATCGAACGGCTTGCCGTCGGCCCACACCCGGCCGATGCGGGCGATCGGCCCCTCACAGAGGCCGATGGCGAAGTTGGCGAAATACGAATACGTGCGAACGGTCGTGCCGCCGGAGCCGCCCTTGCCGCCCTCGCGGCTTTCCGACACCACCTCCTCGAACCGGGTTGCCCAGATCACCTGGCCGGAGAGGCGCACGCGGCCGTAGAGGCGCGGGATCGGCGTGCCCTCGCGCGAGGTCTGGACGTCGAGGTCGGCGAGCCGCGCGCCCTCGCGCACGCGGCGGTCACCGAACACGGCCTGGTCGACCGCGTAGCCGGCCAAGCCGCCGACGGCGCGCCCGATCGCCGTGCCGATCGGCCCGAACAACGAGCCGACCGCGGCGCCCGCCGCCTGAAGGACGAGTGTGGCCATGAGAAACGTTTGGGTAACCGGATCGCAAACCTTGGGCTTGCGACCACCACTCACAAGGGTATCGTCGTCCGCTATCTATCGGAGGGAGCGGTCTTCCATGAAGAAGCTTGTTCTGCTGCTCTTTGTAGCGGCAACGGTCATGCCCGCCGTGGCCAACGCCCACGGCGGCGGCTGTCGCAAAAGTTCACCGCCCGGCCAGTGCTGCCACATGGACAACAGCGTCGGCAGGGTCCATTGCCACTGATCGGGACCACTCTTTCGGACTTGTCGGGCGTGCCCAGCGTCAACTGACGCCAGGTCCTCAGGCCCCCGGAAACCGGAACGCGTAGGCGATGCGCCGCCGCCACCATGGCGTCAGCGCCGCGGTCGAAACCGCCGCGCCCTGCTGGGCGTGAACGAAGCGCCCACAAGAGGCGAGGAGGACGGGAAGCGATCCGCGCTGTCACGCTGCAGTCGCGGGTCTCTTGTTAACCGCGGCCCAACGATTGGACCGCAAATATGTCGTTGCGCGTTTTTGGTTTGTCGGCCGTCAAACAGATGTGAGGCCGCATGTCTCTCAAGGCGACCCGCCATCTTTCGAGTGCCCGAAAGCGTGTGCGTTCGATTTACAACACTGTGCGCGCGGCGGGTGTCGCGGCAGCTATCGTCCCACTAGCCGCATGTGGCTGGTTCGGTGACGAGAATACGTTTCGATATCGGTTGACTGTTGCGGTCGAGTCCGGCGGCGAGGTGTACGCCGGGTCGAGCGTCATCCAAGTGGAGGTCGTGAGGCAAGAACTGCGACTGCTCTCACAAACGACATGGGCGTCAAAGGTCACGGGTGATGCGGTGGTGGTCGACGTCCCCAAGCATAACCCGATCTTCGTTCTCCTTTCTGCGAAGACGGCAGACTGGGATGCTGCGATTGCGTTCAAGATGTTTCGACAGCGTCTGCCAAATCCGCGCGAAAGCGTAGCAACGCGCGACAACATGCAAGTGATGACGGCGTTGCGAGAAACGGCGGAGATCCCCGCGGAACTCTACCCGACTATCGTCGGTTTCGGTGACCTGAGCCGTCCGGAGACTGTGTACGTGCTTCCTCCAGACGACTTGTCACGCGCTCTTGGTAGCGGGTCTCGCGTCGTAAGAATGACCATTGAGATGACGGACGATCGGGTCACGACCGGCAAGGCTGATGACAGACTGCCGTGGCTCGCCGAAATCGCCACGCATTTGGACGGCGATCCTTACCAGACAACGGGCAAGGGCTTGGCAAATACGCTCAGCCAACTTGATTTTCGCAAGCGGGGGATATGATGGCCACCGTTCAGCTCAACACCCCCGGAAACCGGAACGCGTAGGCGATCCGCCGTCGCCACCACGGCGTCAGCGCCGCGGTCGAAACCGCCGCGCCCTGCTGGGCGTGAACGAAGCGGTCGCTAGGTAACATTATGCCGGCATGCTTGGCCGGCAAATGATTGCGCCAGCGGAACAGCAGCACGTCCCCTGCCCCGGCCTCGCCGACCGCGATCTCGACCAGATGCCGCCCGGCCGCCGCGGCCAGCGTCTCCGCCCCGCGCGCCTCCGCCCAGTCGGGGGTGTAGGCCGGCATGGCCTCGGGCTCGGGGCCGTAGCAGGCGCGCCAGACGCCGCGCAACAGACCCAGGCAATCGCACCCCACGCTTTTCAGCGATGCCTGGTGCCGATACGGCGTCCCCACCCACGACAACGCCTCGGCGACGATGGCCGCGCGGGTAGTCTCGGCGCGAATGGATGACGCCGAGCCCTGCGATATCGGAGACATCTCTGATATTCCTCTAACCTCGGACGACGGCCAGGTGTGGCGAACCCGGGCCCGAGTCGGCGAAGCGCGTGCAGACCGGGAGACCGGCGATGGATCAATCCGATGTTTTCGTGAAGCCCGGCGAGGCGGACTGGGTGGAGGCCGCTCCGGGCGTCCGCCGGCGGCTGCTCGGCTTCAACGGCGACCTCATGCTGGTCGAGTTCGCGTTCGCGCAGGATGCCGTGGGCGCGATGCATTCGCATCCGCACGTGCAGTCGAGCTACGTCGCCTCCGGCCGGTTCGAGATGACCATCGGCGGGCGCACCGAGATCCTGGAAGCCGGCGACGGCTACTTCGTGCCGCCGAATGTCGAGCACGGCTGCAAGGCGCTTGAAGCCGGCGTGCTCATCGACGCGTTCGCGCCGCGCCGCGACGATTTCCTGACTTGAGCGGCATGGCAGTGGCTTCCGTCTCGTTGGACATCAGCGTCGCCAATTGACACCTCCTCTCCCATGGGGAGAGGGCTTCGCGCGTTAGGAGCGAAGCGAATTAGGCGCGAAGGGTAAGGGGTCAGGGCCTGTCCGGAGAGGGCTATATCCCCTCACCCGGATCGACCCTCACTGCGTTCGGCTCGATCCGACCTCTCCCCATGGGAGAGGTGAATTGTGCGGCACGCTCACCCCACCACCGGCCCGCCGTCGTTGACGTCGCCAGCGCGGGCGTAGGAGAGCGCGAAGTCGTTGCCGGGCATGTGCGGGAAGCCGCGGAAGTTGACGGCATTGTCGAACTTCGCCTGACAGGTGGCGAACAGTTTGTCGCAGCCGGCGGTGACGGTGAAGGCGTCGTCGACGGCGACGTCGAAGTGCATCGGCTGCCAGAGCTCGATGACGACGAGGCCGCCGGAGGCGCGGTGGGCGCGGACCTCCATGGCGCGGCCCGCGTTGGCGCCGCTGGTCCATTGGAGCCGCCCGCGCTCGAACCAGCCGGCGGAGTACGCCTCGAGCCCGCTCGCGGTGAAGCGTCGTCGGTCGGTTGCCGCAGTGACCGCGCCGTCGGCGCGAAACACCGGGTCGTCGAGGTCGACGCCGCAGCGGTTGTCGCCGAGGTCGGCGTCGCAGGTGTGGCGAAAGACGCGGCCCTTCGGCTCGTCCAGCTCCGCGGCGAGCCCTCGCACCTCGGCGCGGAAGGCGCCGTCCTCGCGGGTCACCTCGCCGAGATGGCCGAGCCGCATCAGGTGGCGCTCGGCCGGTGTCGTCCAGTTGACCAGGAACACCGCCACCTCCGCGTTGTCGTAGAGGCCGGCGGCGAGGTCGTCCGCATCGAGGCGGTCGGACGACAACGCCCCCAGCGCCTCCAACCCGCCGACAACGAAGCCGGTGGCGCTTACGTCCTCCGAGGCGTCGAAGCCCGACTCCGGCTCGTAGGTGACGCCGTCGAAGGCGATGTCGCGGTCGTGGTCGGTGAAGCCGAGGACGACGCCGTCGCCTCGCGTCACCCGCCAGCAGCGGCAAAGGGTGGTCACGCCGGCGGCGAGATGCGCGGCGAGACCGGGATCGATGGTGCGCATGGGTCCGGTTCGCTTTCTTGGGCCCGCCCAGCCGGCACGACCTCCCAACGTCAGCCGTTTCGGCGCAGAAACGTGTTTCTGGCCGTCGCGTTTCGGACTACGGTGCAGGCGCGGCGTGCGGTGAGTTGGCGACGAGTTGCACGGCGGGGTGCTCGGTTTGCTTAACCCTTCCGCTTACTGCCTTCGAGGGTGGGTCGGAAATGACACACGGACGATACTGGTTGGGGCCGGCTGTGTTCGCCGCTGGCCTGTTTGTCATCGTTGGCGCGTCAGCATTGCCGCCGGCTACGACGGTCGCCGGTTGCACGTCAGCATGGAAGCTATGCTTGGGTGACTGCAAACCGGACGCCGGTATGAAGGACTGCATCGAAAGGTGCGACGTCATCAGAGCAAACTGCAACGACTGCGTCATCAACAACCTCGGTTCCAATCACATATACAAGGGATACTGCGAGCGCGCCGGCGCTGCGACGACGACGCTCATGCCGACGTCGCCAACGCCCCCGCCGTCGCCGCCTACATTGCACGGGCCAGGAGGCGGAGACCTACGGGTGCCCCAGTGAGCCGATAGACGCTGGTGTTGCCTCCCATCACACCCTCACCTCCACCAGCGGGATCGACGGGATGTCGCCGGCGGCGAAGCTGGTGAGGTTGATGTCGAGCCACTCGGTGTCGAAGCGCACCGGCACGTCGAATTCATAGCCGGCGGTCACCGCCGCGCCGACGCCGGGGATCGCACCGGCCTCGAACGTCACGATTCCGGTCGTTGCGTCATAGGTGAAGTCGGTGCCTTCCACTGCCGGCGTCCCGTCCACCGCGACGAGCACTGTTCCCGCGACCGGTTTCTTGATCTCGCGGACGTAGGGCGCGTGCACCGCGCCATACGTCTTGACGAGCTGGAACGCGTCGTTCACCCCGTCGCCGGTGCCGATCGCCTGATCGGTGGCGGCGGGGTTCTCCGCCGGCGCGCATGACTTGAAGTCGACGCGGTCGAGCCAGCGGAAGCCGTAGAGCCGCCCGCGCCGCTCCTCGAAGAAGGCGACCACCGCGCTGAGATCGTCGAGCGAGCGCACGCCGTAGCCGGCGTTGTAGCGCCGGCGTGAGTCCGCCCAGCGGCTGTTGCGCTCCTCATGACCTGAGCCGAGCGTGACGATATCGGTCCGCCGCTCCGGCCCGCCGCTCGCGCCGAGCGCGATCGCGGTCGGAAAGCGCACCTCGTGGAACGGGATCAGCGCCGGCATGTCAGAGCCCACGCCTTCCGCGGCCGACGGCGCGCGCCAGCATCGCGGTCACCTGCGCCTCGGACTTGACGAAGCTTGTGGCGTCCGTCGCCGTCACGTTGAAGTTGACGACCACGGGCGCCGTCGCCTCGCTTCTCACCCCGAGCTTGCCGTCGCTGCCGCGGGCGAGCGGCAGCACCGCCTCGGGTCCCGCCTCGCCCATCAGGCCCACACCGCGGGCGAGCGGAAACAGCGTCGGCGCGTTCACCACGCCGCCTCCGGCGAACCGGCTGATGCCGCCGTCGGCGACGACGCCGCCGTCGGCCAGCCCGAACGCCCTGAACAGAGACGCGATCGCGCCGCCGATGCCGGTCGAGATCGGCGCCAGCGCCCGGTCGAGGGCGATGCCGGCGAGTCTCAGCGCCAGACGCTTCAACACGTCCTCGAAGTTCCGCCCGCCGATGACCGCGTCCTTGAAGGCGCGGCTGATGGCGGTCGAGAACCGTGACGTCTCGCGTTCGAGGTCGCGGAGCGAATGCCTGAACGGCTCGGTGTCCGCCGAGACGCGGACGACGACTTCGTCGATGGTGTCGGGCATCGTCTTACTTATCCGGATAACGCCGCATCAGATCGTCGAGCGCCGCACGGTCGAGCGGCGCCGCAATCGCGCCGATCCGGCCTTCGATCGCGGCGGCGAGCTCGCGCGGCGTCAACGCCCAGAACTCGCGCGCCGACAACCTGAGCGCGCCGAACCCGAACGCCATCGCCTGCCGCCAGGGGAAGGTGTCGTTGGCCACTGAATTCATGCTTCCGAATTGAACTCTTTGCAGACGCGCCTCCCTCTCTCCGGTGGGAGAGGGCTTTGAGCCTTATGAGCGGAGCGAATTAGGCGAAAAGGGTGAGTGGGCCGGAGACATTTCCGGAAGGTCTATCCCCCCTCACCCGGATCGAACCTTACTTCGTTCGGCTCGATCCGACCTCTCCCTGTGGGAGACGTGATGGGACATCGGCCGGCGCGCCCTCGCCCCCGAACGTCGCCGACAGCAGCTCAGCGACGATGGCGACGTAGCCGGCGGCACCGCCCTCGGCCTTCATGCGCGCCACTTGTTCGTCGTCGATGTCGTTGCCGGCGCCGCGGAGCCCCGCGCCGATGATCTTGACCGCGTCGGGCGCCGAGAGTTTCCCCTCCTCGAAGCGCGCGGCGAGACCCATCAGGTCATGCGCCGCCAGGCTCGCTTCCAGCTCCGCCAGCGCGCCCAGCGTCAGGCAGAGCGTCCACGTGCGCCCGTCGAGCACCGCCTCGACCTCGCCGCGCCTGCGGTTGACCATGGTCAGGCCGCCGTGAAGCCGACGGCGCCGGCCGACTCCAGCGCGATCTCGTAGGCGAGCTCACCGTCGTGGGCGCCGGCATATTCGAGCGCCGTCACTTGGAAGGCGCCTTGCAGCGTGCCGAAGTCCGGCACGATCACCTGCCAGTCGCGGATGGTGCCGTTGAAGAACACGTCGCGCACGGTCTCGTCGGCGCTAGCGTCCTTGAAGATGCCGGAGCCGACGATGCTGGCGCGCTTGACGCCCGCCCCTTCCAGGAGTTCGCGCCAGCGGCCGGCGGAGTCAGCGTCGGTCACGTCGACGCTCTCGGCGTTGAACGCGATGCGGCGCGAGCGGAGGCCCGCGACCGCGGCAAACGTACCGAGGCCGTCGGAATCGATCTTGAGAAGGAGGTCCTTGCCCTTCTGGGCGGTCATGGGTGGTTTCTCCTGGTTGTCGGCGGGATGCTCACACCGCCTCCGTCACGGCCCGAAACCGCATCGTGCCGCGGTAGGTGATGCCGTCGCGTTCGCGGCGGACGTCCGCCTCGGCGAAGCGCAGGTTGACGAGAGCGTGATCGTCGAGGCCGAGCGCGGCATCGTGCAGCGCCGCCTCGACCGCCTCCATGATCTCGTAGCACTCCCGCTTGCCGCGCTCGCGCGACCACACGTCCAGGGTCAGGCGGTGCTCGGCCCCGTCCTCGGTGCCCGTGCTCCAGTCGGCGACTCGGGTCTCGCCGATCGTCAGATAAGGGAACGTCGCGTCGCGCGGCGGGGCGTCGTAGATGCGGTCGCCGATCAACGCGCCGACGCCGGCATCGGCGATGAGCGCCGCATAAGCCGCGCTCTGCAAAGCCAGCGATGGATGGGTCATGGCGCGTCTCTCCGCGGACGCGTCACCAGGTACGCGCCCGGTCCCTCCTTCTCGACCCGCGCGTCCGGCCCCAGTTCACGCGCCAGCGCCTCGGCCTCTTCGCGCACCGCGCGGTCGACGGCGGGGCGCTCGGTCAATCGCGCCAGCACGCGCACGAGATCGTCGCGGGTCAGTGACAGCGCCGGGCTCACGGCGTCTCCTCCTCGGTCCTGGCGACCAGGTAGCGGCGGGTCTCGTCGGCATCGTGGACGGCGAGTATGCGGAAGGTGCGCCCGCGGTAGGCGACCCGCATGCCGCCGGCGATGTCGTCGCGCCAGCGCATGGTCACCTTGTGGGTGACGACGCCGGAGAGGTGACCGGCGACGAT
>Ga0315553_10001754_pt1 | contig 17794 bp, 36 predicted proteins | sample SalMarSW160140MG_FD_203099 | JGI IMG/M metagenome (GOLD analysis project Ga0315553, IMG submission 203099) | Salt marsh sediment microbial communities from the Plum Island Ecosystem LTER, Massachusetts, United States - Salt Marsh Sediment SW1601-40 ... | reverse complement strand
GGTTCTTCCTCTGCCGCATGGGTGTAGCGCCTGAAGATGTCCAGCAAGAAGTTGGCCACCCTGGCAAGATCCTGTTCGTCGATGAAATAGGTTGGCATCCGTTCAAATTCAACGCCATGAAATCCACCGTTGTGTTCTTCGACACGTGCCTCGATAGGGGCGTTCACATCTTGCTTGTAATTTTTGGCCGGGACATCAAACTCCGACACAAATACCCGCTGCGTCACCTCGATCATGATACCTCCTCGATACAATGTTTCAGTGCTTGGGCATTTTGCTTGGCACTTTGTAGGCTGTTGGTTTGGAACTGAATGAGCCGGGGCTGCAAGCTCTCGGCCACCGGGCAGGTGCCATCATTCATGCCAAAGGGTGCGGCAAAGGCGGGCTCCTGGTACGTCAGCCGCCACGCAGGATACGGCCGCTCACCGCCATGCCGCCCCATAGCGTCTAGCAGCCATAGCGCCCGTTCTGGTGTGTCAGTAGCCACGGCATATGTCCAGTAATCATGCTGCCAGCCATCGGGTACATGCTGCGGCGTGAGCCAGTCACAGTCCTGGACGGCGGCACAGTAGAGTGCCGCACAGTCCTGGCGGATCTCTTTGTAGACATCGACCATGGGCCGGTGATCGCCGCCAGCTGGCTTCAGTGCCTTCAAGCCATCATATGCCAGGGCTGATGCCATGCGATAATTCCAGCCGAGCGAATGGTGGCGGGCATGATCCGGGTGCTTCAGCACATCCTTGCGGATGCCTGGTACCTTCGCATCCATCCGGTAGCCCAGGCTTGAAAATTCGCGGGCCCGTACTGCGAGCGTTTCGTCATCCGTGACGAGCATGCCGCCTTCGCCAAGTGGCAGGATCTTCGAGCCTTGGAAGGAATAGGAGGTGAAGGCAAAGGCAGAATGCGGACGTAGCGTCTGAGCCGCATCGTCGATGGTCCAATCGAAATATGTACCCTGATAACGTAGTCCATACAAAGACACCGGGATGGTCCATGGTGAATTATCCACACCAGCCCGCATCAGCCACGTCTTTGGACCCACGTCCACGAACACCGGCACAGCGCCGGCATGAAGCACCGCTATCGACGTACTGGCCATAGTGAGCGGTGGAACAGCCACCCGGTCACCGGGCTTCACGCCAAGTGCGACAAGTGCTGTGTGCAAGGTTGCCGTACCATTACAGAGCGCAATGGCGTACTTGGCACCCACGTAATCAGCAAAAGCGGATTCAAAAGCGGCAATCGTGGTCATTCCCCGTACTCCATGCGCCGCATCTGGTCACCACATATGCGCCAGAATGTGTCTGTCAGGCCCGGCCCCCATTCCGTCCAGTGCGGCAATGAGTAGTCCAGGCTCGCATCGCGCACCCTCGGCTTTGACAAGTCCTCGATATGCAGCACTGGGAAGCGGTTCATCATGTCAATTGCGTCCCGCCACTCGGTACAGCACCGCTCGAAGTTGTTGAGATCATTGGCGTCCATGCCATCCAGTGGATCATCAGAGCCTACAGCACGAATCCATTTGCGCATCCGGTACCATTGGTGTAGTGAGCGAACCACGTCCCGCCCATCACGTACCAGGTGGACAACACGGTGGCCATTCGCCTCAAGTTCCTTCACGCGATGCCGCAGCCGGGAATCGACCACAATCTCACCGATATCCAGATAGTTGCCAGGCTCCCATGCTGCTTCGGGGAAGCCAAACACTTCGCGCATGATATGGCCGACCAGATGCGTGCCACTCCGGCCGCAGCCTGTGACAATGACGGGCTTAGTCATTCCCCAATAGCCTTTTCGTCGGATATAAATTCCGTTCCACAGGTCGGACAAATTGCCAGCCTGGGATATTTACGTCCGTGCGCCCATTGTAAGAACTGTCCCAATGTTTGATCGCCGATACTTTCCAAACCCAACAACTCTTGCTTCGATTTGGCAAACAACTCATCCAGCGTTAGCCCTATGCCGTACTTCTGTACTGCTCTTGTGAAAACACGATGTGCCCCCCTCGAAACCCCGAACGGCCATTCTTCTGGTGGAACAACGGTAAGCCACCACCCCTCTCCCCACGCATTAGATGGTTGGGCGACACGCAGTATTTCTCCTTCACGCTCCATATATATATTCATGGAGTTCATCGGCGGCTTACTAGACCTTCCCCACGGAAAAATTTTAGCATCCCGATATATCTTTCCTTTGTGATATGATTCTTGCCTGTCCGGTTTGTCCGCCAGCAGAATTAGATGGGGTCCAATGCTAAATTCCGTCATTCGACCCTCTCATAGAAGGCTTCCATGTACCGTGTCACCTCTGTATCCCATGGGATTTGCCGGCGCCAGCGTTCCACATAGGGGCCAGGTGGCACAAGATCAGACATCAGCACTTCCGGAAATGACTCGCAGAGAAGCGAGCCCGGGCCCGTGCCAACAAACGCCGCATTGTCCGTGTAGAAATATTGGACACCCGCCCTACTGATCCATGCCAGATAATCAGCCACAACTTCGGCGGGCATCTCACTCAGGCTATGGGCGGAAAACACCATACGCGGCCTGCCATCCCATGACCCGAGCTCGAAGTCGGGAACCAGCACGACATCCGCCATGGGCTTATCATCCCACCAGGATACGGGCCGGTCACTGGTGGCCGTCAGGTAGAACCAGGCGAGATAGAGCGTTTCCGGCAGATCGCACAGCACAACCTGGATGCCAACCGACCGGCTCAGTAGTTGGAGCGTCGTGCCACCATAGCCGCCACCAATCTCAAGAAGCACATCGCCCGGCGACAGGTAGCGCAGTATCTGTACGGCATAATGATCGTGGCGTGGTGTATCCATGGTAGCAACGACTTTGCCATCCATTGCCGGCGAAAGCGGATCGATCGAATATGAACCACAATTGGGGGATGGAAAATCCGCAGTCATCGCGCCCCATATGCCAATCATGCGCCGGACAGTCGGCTGATCTGGCACAACCTGGCTGGCTATCCCACCACAGAGTGTGAAGAATCGGGAAGACAGCGCCCGATCGAGTGCTTCTGCATCACCAGCCTCTAGCAGTTCGTGAAATTCCGTCCAGGCAGTATTGTAGAGAAAGCCCCATTCGCCGCCTGGCTCAGAGCGCCCATAACGGCGGTACCGTTCAATGATACCAGTGGCGATGTCACCCACCCCGCATCCTTTCCTCGATTGCCAGCAAATCAGCCTCGGTATCCACACTCCAAGTGCCCGGTGGTGCGGATGGTGCTGACACCGGGAACAGTGTGCTCAGGTGCTCGCGCTGGGCGGGATCCTTGGCAAGCTGTTCGAGCATGGACACTTGATCCAGTGTAAATGCTTCGCAACTGAGTTCGACGGGATGGCGTTCGCCAGCCGCCACGGCCTGCATCAGTACCGGATCCTTGAGTGGATCATCGGGTGTAACCCTGAGAATTACCGAGTGCGGATGCCAACGATAGGCGTGCGCACAATGGAAGAAGCGGCCGAGCACATCGTCTTCGGGGCCGGCCCACTCGAATACCCTGCCACCACAACTCTCGACTATGAAGTCCCGGAGCACGTGGTTCTCGTTGCTTGCTGGTATGGCTACCACGACATTAGCCTCGCCAAACGCCTCAATGCTCCGGCGCCAGGCATACCAGATCAGTGGATGGCCAGCGAGTGGCGCCATCATCTTGCCCGGAAACCGTGTCGATCCCATGCGTGCCTGTATGATTGCGAGCGGCGGGATCATGGCTTCTCCTTCATTGGCCATACTGGCACTCCAAAGCGGTTGGTGATATGCAAATGCCTGTGTATCTCGAAGCCATCGCCATTCTCACCGACAAACACACGCTGGCCCTCGCTGTCCATGTCACTGGTCCAGAGATAGCGCATCCAGATCGGATGATCCGGCCGGCTGATATACATGCGGGCCAGTGTGACAGCAGGCACTGTCTCAGTTTCGAGTTGGTAGCTGATCAGCTCTGGCGGGATACCATCATAGCCCGTAACTGCCGGGATCTCCGTGGGCAGGCATTCCGGCTCATCGGCATCCATGAATGGCTCATCGGCATACCAGGACTGGGAATAGAACATGCCCGGATTATTGCGTATCAGTTCGCGTAGTGTCATGGCAACCACCCCAGTTTACTCGCAGTCATATGGCCAGCAATAATGAGCGACCAAAGCAAAATCCCCACACAAGCGAGAACCATAGCCACTTCTACATAGGCATAGCATTTCACGCCATTGCTCAAAGATTTCCAATCACCAGAATTGAAAATCCGATTAGCGAGTCTTGCTAGGAGATAGATCAATCCAGCTATACCGGCAGTACCCAGAAGCAGTACGCCGATCCCGAAATACGTAGCAACAACTTCGCGTAGTGTCATGCTACCCCCTTCCGTTCGGGCCAGACACCTTCCCAGTGATGCAGGTAGGTGAGCCCATCTTCATAGCTGGCTACATCGCTGTATGCCTCGATCTTGCCGAGTTCGAGCGCGAGCAGATCAATACGCTGTGTGTCCATACCATCAGGTGCTTCCCACCATGGCGTATGATCGACCGCTGCCGCTTGAAGCAGGATCTCATGATCGAGTGCCCGCACCTTGAGTTCGTGGAGAAACGTCAGGTAGGCGCGTGGCATATGGTAGGCTGATGCCACTAGCATGAGCGATGTCCAGTCACGCTCTACAGCGATATCCAGCACATTCACAGCCTGTTCATGGGTGTTTGTTGCTACGGCATCAATCAGGATGCGTATGCTACTAATACCGCTGGCAATCACCTGCGAACGCAGCTCTTCAGCACCATGCCAGCGTGGCGGCTTGTGGATACCACCCGCAATCACGAACCAGGGCTCGTATTCCAGGCGCGGATTCATGCCGGCCCAGGCGTGGAGTTGCTGAAAGCGGCCAACAGCATGCCGGAGCCGTGGAACCGCGTCCTCGCCAGCCAAGAGTATCACGGCATTCGGTGGCAGGATTGGGCCAACCGCGAATGTCGCAATAAACAACTCGCGTGGTGAAAGCTCTACCGGTTGAATCGCGCGTTTCACATCGATATTCACAACAGGTGTGCCCTTGCCCGCGCCAGTGCTCATCGAATCCTCTCCATGCGACATGGGCCCGTCACGGTCACAATGCGGCCATCGGTGGTCTTGTATCGCCTTGTGTTAGTAATGAGGCCCCAACTTTCAATCCTCCCATATGCCGTATCGACCTGTGTGCCGCAGGTTATCTCCGTCACCGCTGTCCGTTGTTCGAGGCGTCGTTTGTGTTCTGGAATCACCACAGTGGCAACGAGGACGCCCATTAACGCAATAATGAAAAGCGAAGCAATCAAAACCACCCAATCTTCGGCAGTCTCTGGTATCAGGCTCATCGGCTCGCCTCCACGAGTTCCTTCAGTTGGCTGATTGTCAGGCTCACACCGCGTTCGAGTTCTGATGGCTCGTCATCCAGTTGGACATGGACCTCCACAATCTTGGCGCCCCAGGCAACCGCATAGAGTGGCACTGTCCAGTCCACGCCGTGATAGCTGAAGCCATCAAACACGTCCATGGCGCCACACAGCGCCCGGTAATCGGGCATCTCCGGGTACTGCGGATAGCCGGGTGGGCAGTAGAGTTGCGTCACACCGCGCAGATTCATGGGCTCGGGTGAGCTCTGGATGATTGGCTTGCCTGTGGCTATGACACTGGCACGGAAATCGGCACGCTCCCTGTCCAGGCTCGCCAGCTTGTAGACGGGACAGCCCAGCCCTTCGAGCAATGCGAGCGAGTCCAGGCCGAATACCGAGCTGAACCATGGCAGCCCGATATCGTCACATTTTGCCACCAAATGCGGGAACCACGAATGCGGCGTCTGTGCGCGGGTATAGAGATCATACATCGTGAAGCCTTGCGATCCCCACGGTTCCGGTGCCTGTCCATTACCACGGAGCTGAACCAGTTCGTCCGGTGTGTAGCACTGGAACTTGATCCAGTCTGCGCCGGCTTCTTCTACCGCGCCAATCAGCCGCAATGCACGCTCAAATGCACCATTATGCGCATTGCTAATCTCTGCTACGATGCCGCTAACCATTGTTCTTGGCGTCTTTCTTGGTTAGTAGGTTAGCTGGTCCAGCTTCTAGCCACTCCAGTACCCAATCCGGCCATGTTCCGGGATCAAACTGAGCCTTTTCCGCAGTCCTCTCAATGGTCAGGCCGTTAGACTTTAGAACCACGGTTAGTTTCATCATTTGCCCCCGATCAGTTGCCGCAATTCTTCGGCTGTCAGTTGTTCCGCTGTATCGCTACGGAGTGTCCAGCCATAGCGCATCCGTGCGGCCTTCAGCTCTGGCAGGTATTCCCAGGTGCGTTCTGGCTCAATGCGGTAGTGGCTGCCATGATCATAGGTGTCCCGGGCCTCGTCTTCGGTGATCAGCGTTTCGTGCAGCTTCTCACCGCGCCTGATGCCTGTCTCGGCCCACGGCACGCTTGGTGCCACAGCTTCAGCAACTGTCAGGATGTTGGCTGCCCGCACCTTGGGTACAAAGACCTCGCCACCACGACCCCGTGCCAATGCGAGTTCCACGAGTGCGACCGCCTGATCAAGTGTCATCCAGAAGCGTGTCATCCGCTGATCCGTGACTGTGAGCAGGCCACCCTTTGCCTGTTCACGGAAGAGCGGTACCACTGAGCCACGTGAGCCAATCACATTGCCATAGCGCGTAGCACATAGCCTTGTAGCCGTGCCGGCTGCATAGACATTGGCCTGGTTCCACAGCCGTTCGGCAGCCAATTTGCAGGCGCCATAATGGGTATTTGGTGCAGCTGCTTTGTCCGTACTCAGGAACACGGCCCGCTCGACACCCGCATGGATAGCAGCCAGTGCGACATTCTGCGTACCCGTGATATTGACTTCAGCAGCTTCTATTGGGTTGACTTCACAGGTGGGTATCTGCTTCATGGCTGCCGCATGGACTACCAGGTCCACACCCACCATGGCACGGTCCAGCCGCTCGGGCTCCCGTACATCACCAATGAAAAAGCGCAGCCTGGAATCATCATATCGGTGCGCCATATCGTTTTGCTTGCATTCATCACGGCTGAATACGACGATACGCCTGGCACCAACTTCCAGTGCATGGGCAACAAAAATGGAGCCAAAACTACCCGTGGCTCCGGTGATCAACACGCTACGATTTGTGAGTGGCGAGTGCTTAGCCTCCAGCAACACCCGACCTCCTTTTGTGGGTCACTATTGTCACCTACCCTTCACATAGGGAAAGATGCATGCGTTTAGCGTTTAGGTCAAGGCTGTTCGTCGTCCTCCGGTGGCAGCAGCGCTTCAAGATGGGCGGCAAGCGCAATCGCTATTTCTCCACCCATTCCACGGAAAACCTCTTCGGCCGTCGCATCTCTTTCATTGAACAACGCATCGGCCCATTTTTCGGCAATCCAATCCTGGAGTACCAAGAGCATATCCCGCGTGAAGCCGAATGGCTGGTTGACAAGACAGAGGGCAGCGAGCGCATGTGGCCGCCAATCATGTCTCGCATGATACATGTATTGGATACCGATCTTGGCCAATGAACTGGCCGACAGATACTCCATCCATTCCTCTTTTGTCAGTGCTGGCTTGATCTCGCTCATTTCACGCGCCCCCCTTATTTCCACGAATGAAGACAGAACAGTGAGTCGGCAGTAGTCTCCGCAGAAAGAAGACAACTTTCCCTGTGTTTGGCCGAAAAGGCAGCTAGAACCACAACAAAAACGATAAGGATGAAAATCCAGTACTCTACGAGCATAAAGTGTCTGTCCCCTTTCATACGTCCTCCAGCGGCAACAGCGCTTCGATGCGGGCAGCTATGCTTCTCAGGTGGTTGGCGTCATCGCTATCAGCCGGAGCCGCACATACATCATGCTGCGATGCCATGGTATCTACCACACACCTGGCCAATAGCTTGACATCTTTCCGTGTGAAGCCGAACGGCTGGTTGTGGAGACAGGCCGCAGCGATCTTATGGCGGTCTTCTGGGTGGTCCAGACACACTATCTGACCCATCCCATAACCCTCATCGGTCACAGTGATGGCTGGTATAATGGCCCTTTCCCCAAATGGCAACGGTCGCACATCCAACTCATATTCAAAGGACTTACGGATTCGCGCCCACTCTTCCCGCGTCAGTGCTGGCTTTACCATATCTTCCACCACCTCCGTTTCTTTGGCTTGTCTTCGCTAACCTTGTCTATTGGCCAGCCGAACCATTCCTTTGCAGCATCCGATCTCCACGGACACGGTTTTGGATTCTCGGGGTTGTATATGAGTGAGTCGTGTAATTCATCCGCTATTCGCTCACCTAGTGCTGGCTTGGTGCTCATGATTGCGCCTCCCTCTTGATTCGGATTGTGCCTTCGCGTGCTGGTGGTGGTGGATAGCCGGGATAGGACCTCGTGCGCCAGACTTCGGCTACTGTCTTTGCCTTGTCCTGCCAGTGGAGTTCTAGGGTGTAATGTGTTTTTGATGTTAAAGAATGCACCGTTACGCTCATTCTACGGCTCCTAGTGCCTTGAGTGCGGCAAGGGCGACGGCAAGAGGTGCGGTGTCGGATGATCCTTCATGATCTGGCCTTCCATTCCATCCGGTCATGTCATGGGGCGTGAATCCGGCGTGCCAATCGAGCCCGGGACGAAATGGAGATTTCAGCGAAAGCCAATATCCCGCCTGCTGCATCCGCTCGATCACCAGCCCCATGCCTTCGTAGGTCGTGGTGAAGTGCTTCGGGCGCCAATACCAGCAATCGTTGCTAACATCGAAATCCCTGAACCAGCTTTGAGGCTCTGGATCACAGGACTCGAAGAGCGTTTGGGCGCTGAGATGGCCGACTATCTTGATTCTTGCTGTTGGCGTTGGATCGTCAAACACCTTCTCGGCCACCAGCGCATCACGCTCCCGCTCGGGTAGTGCCAAAAACTCTGCTTCCGTCATCGTCTCCTCCTATGCCGCTCGTATAGATTCGATGCAAGCACGGATGATTGCGGCAACATCTAGATCCGCCGGTCCTTGAACAATCATCCCGCGCCCAATGTATTTATACCACGTCACCGATAGTCCACTTGGCTTATGAAGGAAGTTCGGTGCATCGCCACAACACCACTCGCATTCGTCTTTTTCACACCAACAATAGGGATGCATCATAAATTCGTCGTTCTCAAAGTAGGCGCCGTATCCAAATTCGCCGCCCAGGAATCCGCCGGAAATATCGGCACCCGCTTCAGAACAAACACGAGTAAGCTCCCGCAGCCCCTCCGATAGTCGATCCATAGAGTACTCCGGTAGTACAATCACCATAGCTTCCATTTTCATCTCTGCCTCCTATGCCGCTGTCATGCCCTTGAGAATCGCGCCTAGCTGGTTGCCCTTCATTGCTTCGGCCTTGCGTAAGTCGTCTCTGGCCAGGTAGTAGACATCGAATCGGCCAGCCTGATTGAAGTGTAGTCCGCATGTTGGCTCTGACGTGCGTTCGATGATTGCTTTTAGGGTACTGAACGCTTCACCCCTCTTCCACAACGCCTTCCAGATGGTGAGCTCCCTGGCCAGTGTCCACGGCCCACCCACATTCGCCCATTCCGGCGGGTCCGGCCCCTTCCACAAAAGCTCGCATCCAGTCGTCCGCATCCAGCCGGCAAAATCGCCCCATTCCCAGTTTTCCACATCGGCGTTTTCGCCAGAAGCTTTAGCTTCTGAAGTAGTTGCAGTAGCAGTAGCAGAAGCAGAAGCAAAAGAAGAGCCATTTTTTGCCATTGGCAGATTCATGGCACTGCCATTTTCTTCGTTCTCCCATCTAGCTTTTGCGCCAGCCTTGCCAGCCTCGCTTTTCGCCTTGCGGTGGTTGTCCTGCTTCCTGCGCTCCAAATCCAGGCGCGGATGATACCATCGCTGGCCCTTTTTTCTGAAGCATGGTTCGATGGCTGGCCAGAGCTCTGCCAGGTGTTCACCACTCGTTTTGCACATGGCGCCGAGTCGGTCCATATCATCCGGTATTGAACCGTGCAACCAGCAATGGTCAATCAGCCGACGGTAGGCGCCCTCTTCTTCCAATGTCATCGGTATCACATTCTCATCTGTCAGATAATCCTTTGGATACCATTGGAAGGCGGGCCGCTTGTCACCCATCATACGCTCCAAACGAAACCCACCCGGACGCAGACATGGTTTGTCGCGCCTCACTCACACAGGAGCTTGGCACCATGCTGGCCGGGTGGGCGTTAGGATTGTACAACGAACAAACTCCTGTGTACAGAGCGACGGCGCGACACCGTAACATACCGAACAGGTGCCGAAGGGTCAAGCTCATGCCACCCCCAGGTCCAGCACTCCTTGCGCCAGCCGCTTGGCCGCTATCTCGCAGGATGCTTCGTCAATTTCGATGCCTATGGCCTTGCGCCCGACATTGCGGGCAGCAACGAGCGTCGAGCCGGAGCCCATGAACGGATCGAGCACTGTACCGCCTGTCGGTGTCATGGTCAGCTTGCACAGCCATTCCATCAGCTTGGTCGGCTTCACGGTAGGGTGCGTGTTGTCCTCGCCCCGGTCTGCGCGTGATGCCTTGGCGGTATAGAAGAAACGGGAAGCGCCGCCGGAGTAGGAGTGATAGCCAGGGTGAAAACCGCCTCCATCGCCAAACCAACTACTGCCACCAACCAACACACCTTCCCTGCTGTTCCGATCGACAATTTCCCCGCTCATCTCATCGAGCAGCCGTGCGCTAGTCTCGTCTAGCACTACATTCGCGGGCCAGCGGCCGGAAGGTTTACCACCAACCATTGCCCTTTTTATTTGACCCACCTTGTCAGAAAAGTTTGAATCACGGCTCGTGTAGTCTTTGCCCAATCGTTTCGCGTTCGCCGGATCAATGCCTTTTATCCGGCATCCGTCGATATTCAGACCGGCTACGCCATGCTCTAGCGCGTTCTGGGCGAATGTGCCATCAAGCGGATTCATGGCGACGATCACGGGCTCGTATGCTGGCTTCAGTGCCGTCCCCCAGCCATCCCAGAGCTTGGCGGCATCGGTGGCAGGAGCGGTGATGTCGTGTCCATCCCGCGCCGTGAACCACCCAGCCTTCCTCGGATTCTCGCCCACCACTTCCCGTTCGGCTTCGATGCGTTTAATGAGTGGCAACCATTCATCCGACAGGCCAAGCATCGGCTGGAGGATGGCCCATTGCGCTAAGGTTGGAACATTGTGGCCCTTGGCCCAGTTTACCGAGGCACCGCCATGATTTAATGTCCCATAGAAGCCACCAGCGTCGCAGATAGCGGCATGAGTTTTGCCAGAGGCGCGTAATTTGTCGGCATAGTGGGCCGCAAATCCGTCAAACATGCCGACACGCGGGGCCGCCTTGTCGATAACCTTGCTGATGTCCAGGCTTTTAGGAAACCCGCTGCCGTAAATCCAGAACAACATCAGCGTATCGCGTATCTCGAAGCCCGCATCTTCAATGGCCACCATCAGCCGGTGGTGGGTGCGAGTGCCACCAAACGCCAGACACATCGCGCCGGGCAAGAGTGCCGCACGGATCAGTTCCCAGAAATGGACGCCAGGCACACCATGATCCCAGTCCTTGCCCATGAAGCCGAGCCCGTAAGGCGGATCAGTGCAGCACGTCTCGACTGGCCCGATCTCTGGCAGCACCTCGCGGCAATCGCCGTGGTAGATCGTCACGTGATCGTCCTGGAAATAGGGCCTCAACCCTCGTTCCTCTCTTGCAAGAGCGCCTCGAACTCGCCCAGGATGCGCTGTTCATCCGATGCGCCAAATGGCAGCTTCATGGCTAGTAGTGCCGTGGATGTCCAGACTTTGGCGATTGTCGGCCAGTGCTTGCGCGGGTACTTGGCGACATCCGCCATGAAGCCGGCTACCAGCTCTGGCGGGATCATGCGGCCTCCGTATCGCGGTTGAACAGCGGACAGTCCGCATCAATCCGCCGCCTGGCCATTTCCGCGTATTCCGGGTTGAGCTCAATACCAATGGCCGAGCGTCCGAGCCTGAGTGCCACCATGAGCGTTGTCCCAGCTCCGGCGAATGGGTCCAGGACGGTGCCACCTTTGGGACAGCCTGCCTTGATACAGATTTCCGGTAGATCGGGTGGGAACACCGCGAAATGTGCTTCCGGGAATGCCCTGGTCGCTATGGTCCAGACGGTGCGGCGGTTGCGGGTGCTTGGTCGCACGTAATTTCGGCCCCGTTCTGGAATCTGGTTCCCGGTTGGCTTCACGTTTGCCCCGTCTGCCTGATACGACGTGAAACCACCTATCATCCCAGCGGTTTCTGCTGGTTCAGAAATCGCCTCCGCATCGTAGAAGTACCGATCGCACTTCGAGAGCAGAAAAATGTATTCATGCGCCTTGGTTGGACGGTCGCGCACGCTCTCTGGCATCGGGTTCGGCTTGGCCCAGATGATGTCCGAACGTAGCCACCAGCCATCGGCCTGGAGCGCGAATGCCACGCGCCACGGGATTCCTACCAGATCCTTGGGCTTGAGGCCAGAAGCTCGTCCCCCGATAGCGTTTACCGCGTTAGCGGGTGCGTCACTTGGGTTTGATTTACCCGAACGGCGATTGAATCCGTGAGCGCGGTTGGACGACGCCGGGTTTGACACGTAACTATCCCCCAGATTCAGCCAGAGCGTGCCATCATCCCGTAGCACACGCCGGACCTCGCGGAAGACGTGCACCATGTTCTCAACGTATGCTTCGGGTGTCGGTTCCAGGCCAAGTTGGCCTTCATCGCCATAGTCCCGGAGCCCCCAATAGGGCGGGCTGGTCACGCAACAATGGACCGAAGCGTCCGGGAGCTGTGCGAGCCCGTCCAGCACATCAGCGGTGATGATGCGCCAAGAGCTCATGCGGCCTCGCTCCTGGTTTCCGCTTCCATGATGCGGCGGCCAATCCAGGTAACAACGGGCACTGTTACAGCATTGCCCATCATCCTGTAGCGTGGCCCATCCTTCATGCCGTCCACCGCCGTCCAATCGTCGGGAAATCCCTGGAGTCGTTCGCATTCCCGTGGCGTGAGTCGGCGGGGGATGGCTCCGACAATGGGCAAGCCGCGGCCGCATCCGTCCTCGGAAGAGTCGTATCTCCGGGTAAGTGGGTGCGCCACCGCCGGAGCGTGTCCGTGGGCGATGATCTGGCCGGATTCTGCCGCCTGCTGCGTGGTCATAGCGTGTCCGTGCTTTGGCTTGTGCGAGCAAAGGGGACCAGCCAGCGGATACGCGCCGTGGTTGTCTAGAATCAGCCCAGCATCATGTCCGTCCTTGTAATCACGGGCTTTCAGTGTGCCGGGTCCTTCTCGCCAGTAACTTGGGCCACTGGTTGAATAGACGAGCGGGTCTTGTCCCAGGCTTTCTCCGGCTCTCGCTGTCCCCCGGCCCGATGCACTAAGGCTTGGTGCAGTGCTTCGGGGAGTGCCTTCCCCCGCTTCTCGGCTCGGCGCAGGATGCCCGAACAGGCCTTCGGCGAGAGCAAGTACTTCTGGTCTGGGTTCGCCTCCAGAATGGCCGACAATGAACAGGCGGCGCCGTCGCTGCGCCACTCCGAAGTATTGAGAGTCAAGAGTAGCGTAGCAGACGCTATACCTGAGTTGAACAAGGGAGCCGATAATGGTGAGGAAGTCTCGTCCAGCATTGGAGGAAAGGAGTCCAGGTACATTCTCTCCGATAACCCAGGTGGGGCGGCACTCAGCAATGATCCGATGGAACTCCCACCAGAGCGCACCACGGTCGCCAGCCAGGCCGCCGCGCTTTCCTGCAACGCTGTAATCCTGGCAGGGGAATCCGCCGCAGATGAGGGAAACAGGCTCAAGGGCTCGTCGGTTGGCATGGGTATCCTGACTATTGCTGGTGGTACTCCCGCATTCGCCCAAGTTCGATCGTGGACCCCAGCCCGCAATGTTGGAGAAATGTCTATCTCCGCATCCGCTCCGTGATCTTTGCTGGTGAAGGCCGCCCACTTCTCTGACATCCTCGTGTATCTCCGTTTCGGGCCAGTGATGCCTGAGCACCTGGCGGCATTGGGCGTCAATCTCCACCTGCCAGGCGCACGTCATCCCGGCCCGTTCCAGGCCCAGGTCGAAGCCTCCGACACCGGCAAAGAGAGAACCGAATCTCATGCGGCCTTGCGTCCTGTCCTGATGCCGCGATTGAAGAATGCGCCCGGATCGTGGCCAGCCTGCCAGAGCAGCCAGTGGGCGAGCCGTGACGTGGCGCCCATCAGCTCCACCTGACGCACCCAGTCCCGGCTCAGTGCATCCGTGATGCTTGCCGGCACTTCCGGCTTGGTGCCACCCACGCGCTTCCATTCGTGCATTGCTATGAGACAGTCGGCGGCACGCATAACGGCACGCTGTTCGGCGTGAGAAAGGCCGTAGCCGCGTTTGATGGCTTGCCAGGGTATCGGCTCGGTGGCAGCCGCCCTTCTGCGACCTACGGCCACCTGGGGCCCGCTATGGGCATTTCTGCCGCATATCGCACTAACCCGCTGCTGACAGATGCCGAATCGCCCGCCAATCTCGGCTTGCGTCCAACCCTGCTGCCAGAGTCCGATGATCTCTTGGTTGCTCGGCCGCATCAGTCCTCCTGCTCCAGTTCGGCGCGGATACAACCCGCTGGTGAATACCACTCTCCGTCTGGAAGCCAATTCGCCACCTCAAGAATCGCCGCCTTGAGTGCCGCACGTTGCTTGTTGAGTACGCCCTTGACTTCGGTGGTGTTGTAGGTATGCCAATACGCATCGTCACAGCGCAGGATCAGCGGCTGATCGTCCGTATTTGGTTTGTTGCTCAAGGTGTCCACTTCTGGCAAGTTGTCGCCAGCTTCTGCGGCACACGGATAGCGGCAAGCGGCGAGCTTGCCCATCTTCTCTTCTGCCTCGCTGAGTGCATCTTCCCACCACTCAGTGAGCTTCCCGAGACGCTCATCCAGGTAGTCGAAGGTTACGAGGTTGGCATCGTGCGCTTCAAGTAGTACGCCAGATACCTGTTCGTGCGCCTTGGGGCTTACGGATTCCAGCGTGATGATCCGTTCCCGGAGATTGCTCACATCCTCTTCGAGTGCGAGACGGGCGGTCATTTCTGCATCAAGCGATTCCGCGATGTCAAGCACCTGTATCCGCAGCCGATCAAGTTCCGTGTTCATTCCGGATCCTCCTCCAGCGCCTCCGTGGCGATGAATTCAATAGCACCTAATTCGGGCGTGAAGTGTTCTCTCTTTATGGTCGCGAGGCCCAACACGATCCGCTCCAGTGCCTCACGGTAGCGGGTGGCCTTCCTGTCCAGCGGCACCCAGATCGTCTCTTGCTCGTGCTTCCACCGGGCGATGGCATCTTCCAGCCGCCGGATCTCTGCGAGTGCATCATTAATGGCGGCTTCGAGTGGTGCGAACGTCTTGTAGTGCCCACTAACTGTCCGACCAAAGATGGTATTCAGGTGATCGGCCACGCTCTTCCGCTCCACCACGCTCTCGGTGGGTGGCTTTGTGCTGGTTGTGCAACCCGGAACCCATAAGGGTGTGCCGTCAATCATCGTGGCCTCCTTCCGCCTCATCGAGGATGCGCTGGATGGCCTCAAGCATCCCTATTGGCGGGGCATGAAATACCTTGGCGCATTCCAGCATTTCCCGTGTCAGCCCTCCCACACTCACGCCTTGCTCGGTGTGGGCGATGGGGAGGAAGACGCCTCCGATGCCCGCTTTCAACTTGGTTCGGCCCTCGTTGAGGACCACACCAGATGTTCTACCTTGAGGGTCCAATCCAATAGCAGCGCTCCTTGCTCGCACCGGCCCTTCGTCACGCGCTTTCATCGGGGGCCTCGCTCTCCGCACGAATCATCTCACTCACCTCCACCAACTCATCAATGTCGATCCCCTTTTCCTGCATGAAACCCCAGAAGGCACCGTCCGAGAAATCGCTGGCAATGTCCATCATGGTTTCCACGTAGGCTCTTCGGTCAGCGTCCATCTCCCACCTCGCTCTCTGAGAGGATGGCGTCCACGGGATCGGGCGCTGAGGCGCACCAGCCATCCTCGCCCACGCCCTCGGTATACCACCACAGACCGGATCGCCTGTCGAGGCTTCCGCCCTTCTCCCGCAATCGTTCCCAAGCCAGCGCCTCCCGCTCCCTCGGCTGGGGTGCGGTATCATCCAGGGGCCATTCTTCGGAGATCGTATTCAGTGCCGCCCATAGCTCCCGATGGGCCACCTCAACGCCGATCGGATCTTTCGGGTTGAGTGCGTTTGCCACATAGGCACAACGATTCAGGACATCCAACCAGTGCGCCCGCTCCCGTGCGTTCATGATGCCTCCTCTACAATGCCGCGTTCTACAAGCCAGTCCCAGGCATCCGTTGTGCTGCGCCAGATCAGGTAGACGCCATTGTTCCGCTCGACTTCAGCGCCAAAGAAATGCTGCGCATCCGATAGCCGGCCCTTGGGTGTCTTGCATTCGATGAACAGAATGCGGCCGTGGCCCATCGCTATCAGGTCACTGAGTCCCGGCGTCTGTCTCGTGGCTCTGTTCTGTTCACAATCCCAGACCGCGAAGCCAAGCTGCTTCAAGAGCTCTCGTATCGCCCGCCTGATCGCTGCCTCGGGCTGGCGTCTCATGGGTGTGGCGCTCCCTTCAGTCTCCAGATTATCCGCTGGAAAATGTTCATATCCTCTGGTCGCATGAGTTTGGCCCTACACCAAGAACACGTCTCCCATCTCACATAACGGCCAACGACTGGACCTTTGAGATGCCAACCACACTCCCGGCAGATTACTTGAACATCCCCATCGCTATGCTTCTTCATGCCGCGCCCCTCGGGCCCCTGCTCTCGGCCCATTCCGCTAGGTCCGTGATGTCGAGCTGGTGTGGATCGACTAGTGTGAGCGATGGGCGGTCGTTGTCTTTCTTGACCCACCGCGCCAACCGCTTCCCTAGTGGCCAACCAAGCAACCCACCCAGAAACGCCGCAATGCTGAATGCCACGATGTCCATCGGATTCCCCTATCTGAAGACGGCAATAATCTCCTGTAGCGCCCAATATTCTGGATTCAGGAGTGGCGTTAGGGATTCGATTACAACGATGGGAAGCGCGACCGATGCTCCGAGGGCAACAAGGCCGCCAAAAAAGAAAATCGGTCCGGTATCACTGCTGTCAAAAACCTCCCCCAATGATCCCATTTTCTTCAACGCCCATCGGAACCAAGTGGCATAGGCCAAAATCACAATTAAGCAGAATACTGCGCCCAAAAGATGTTGGATGAATGAGACGGAAGCTTGCGCGACCAATACGTCCCAAAGACGCGTGGCGGTAACGCCAAGTTTCGCGGCCAAGATATCCAGCCTGGTGAAAACCTCATCTTGTAACACAGTCTGTAGCGTGTCCATACAAATCCTCCGTTCAGGTATCCCAAGTGACGGCTGGCCGGGTAGCTACTTCCCTGCGGCAGTGAAGAAGTTGCCAGCTTCGGTGTTTTCGGGACCGACACGCTTCCGCAACACTTCGCCGTCCACGTCGGATCTTCTCCGCAGCCGCCATCTGGTTGTGTGTTCAGGACAGCAGGAAATGCTTAACTGCCCAGACAGCAATGGTTATCAGGCTTCCCCAGAAAATAAGGCCGACAATCAACGCCACCGCTGCCATAATTCCGAATTGCTTACCAAAACCGTCGAACATGTCTCGCATCTCCATCTCCTTTGTGTGTTCATGGCTTGGGACTGGCCGGATTCCCCACCCGGCTCCATTCTTAGGCATCCTCGCTGGATTGCAGTCACTCGGACGACTTACAAA
>Ga0315553_10001753_pt1 | contig 17810 bp, 17 predicted proteins | sample SalMarSW160140MG_FD_203099 | JGI IMG/M metagenome (GOLD analysis project Ga0315553, IMG submission 203099) | Salt marsh sediment microbial communities from the Plum Island Ecosystem LTER, Massachusetts, United States - Salt Marsh Sediment SW1601-40 ... | reverse complement strand
CAATGGCGCCAATCGCAGAAAGCCGACGTGATCCAAACACTCAGGGAGGGGGAAACCCGGTCAGGAGTAGTTACCAGCCTGCGGGAGTTTGGAGCCTTTGTTGACATTGGTGGAGCGGATGGACTGATCCATATCTCTGAACTCTCATGGATGCGGATCGAAGATCCATCCAGCGTGCTTCAAGTCGGGGATAATGTGGAAGCACTCGTCATCCGTCTTGACCTGAAGAACAATCGCATTGGCTTGAGCCTCAAACGGCTCCAACCAAATCCCTGGGAAGCGCTCCAGGATGCGTTTGAGACCGGGCAGGTATTGCCGGGTAAAGTGACCGTGATTTCTTCCAGCGGAGCCTTTATCCAGGTCGCCGATAATTTGGAAGGGTTACTGAAAACTCCGGACGGCCAGGGTTCACTGGTGCCGGGGCATGAGATCCAGGTTCGAGTGATTGAATTCGATCCTGTCAAAGAGAGGCTGGATCTCGAACTCGTGGGGGAATAGTATTACTTCCACGGGTTTAGCTATCAACGGAGGGTGGTGAGTTTAATTGCCAACGGTTGTACTACGGCCAAATGAATCTCAAGAGAACCTGCTCAAGCGTTTCCGAAAAAAGGTGGCGAAGAGCGGTATCTTGAGCACCGTCCGTCGCAAGCGATGGTTCGTCTCGAAGAGCGAACTCCGTCGTATCCAACGCAAGAAGGCTATTCGGCGCTTGAAGCGTCGACAGAGGAAGGTTACATCACCCGGTCGCTAGGCATGGCAGACCGAGCCGGAAGGATACACTTCCGCCTCGGGACCTGCGGAGGAACGCATGGGTAAGAAAGAAGAGAAGATCGTCATGGAGGGGACCATTATCGAAGCCCTTCCGGGCACTCAGTTCCGGGTAGAGTTGGAGAATGGTCACGTAGTGCTGGCTTATCTTTCAGGCAAGATGCGGCGCTACTACATCCGCATCCTCCTTGGTGATAGAGTCCGGGTAGAACTCTCCCCCTATGACCTGACGCGCGGCCGGATCACGTACCGGTTCCGAAAACAGACAACTGCCTCGCGAGAGGAAGCCTAGCGAACACCCGATTGAGATCGTGCACCGCCCTGTGAATTTCACGGGGCGGTGTCTTATTCTTTCTTCAGCACTACCGCGCGCCACTCTCCCTGTCCCCGAATTTCGCTGTATGTCAGCCCCCATCCTGCAGCCTCCTTCAAAAGGTCGGGGAGCTGCTCTTCCAGGATGCCGGAAAGGATAAGCGGGGTATCGCCCTGGACAAGATCACCGAGGCCGGATTTAAGCATCCCTTGCAGGACAGGGGCAAGAATGTTTACGACAATCAGTGCTGTCGGGGATCCCCCATATTCTGCGAGTATCCCGGGCACGGCTTCCAGGCTGCCATGGAAGGCTCTGACCCGGTCAGCAACGAGATTGCGCTGGGCGTTCTGCTGTGTGATTTTGACCGCTTCAGGATCGATATCCAGCGCAAAGGCCATCTCAGCCCCTAATCTTGCAGCGGCGATGCTCAGGATGCCGGATCCACATCCCAGATCGATCACGCAGCCTCCTGGATGCATGTGCGCTTCCAGGAGCAGCAAGCAGAGTTGCGTGCTGGGGTGAGTCCCCGTGCCAAATGCCATCCCGGGCTCGATGATCAGCGGGTGTCGTCCGGGTGTGTCCTGTTCGTACCATGGAGGAAGGATCAACAATGAATCGCCAATCGGGATGGGGTGGTATTTCTCCCGCCAGGCATCTTCCCAATCCTGTGCGTCAAGCTCCGTAAAAGTGGCTTGAGGAAGCGGCCGGATCTGGCTCAGGTGCCAGAGGCCGGTTTCGATGGCCTCACGCAGGGTGCCGAGAGTATCATCTTGAGCAAGGTAGGCTTTTACGGTATGGGATGCCTCGGCGTCACTGGCATCATCTTCCAGTCGGGGCGCTTCTATAGCTACACCGCCATGCGCGTACCTGGCGAAGAGCTCCGCAACAGGCTCGGTTAACTCCCCATCGACCGAGATGGAGATTTCAAGCCATCTCAATCGCCCAGGCCTCCCAGTATGTCCTTCAAGCTGTCTAGGAAGCTGCGTTCCTGCGGCTTGACTTCTGTGCCGAGGGTTTCAGCCAGCTTCTCCAGATGTGTGCGCTGTTCGGGAGAAACCCGCCGAGGGATTTCGACCGATATCACGACCATTAGATCACCGCGGCCATTTCGATTCAGGCGTGGGATTCCATGATCGCGCAGTTTGAGCACCTTGCCCGGTTGGGTTCCGGCGGGGATGCTGAGGATTTCATCACCTTCAAGAGTGGGGACGCTAACGTCTGCACCCAGGGTGGCCTGAGCGATATTAATCGCCAGGTCAAGCACGATATCATCCCCCCTACGGCGGAAGAACCGGTGGCTCTTCACATGGATGACGACATACATATTCCCAACCGGACCGCCGTTTGTACCCGGTTCACCCTCACCGGATAACCGGATCTGGGTGCCATCATCCACACCGGCCGGTACTGGGATCACCTTTGAGATGTGTACCCGTTCGAGGCCGCCCCCATTGCATGTCTTGCAGGGGGTGCTGACCGTCTCGCCCCGTCCACCGCAGTTCGGGCACGTCCCAACATTGACCATCGAACCCAGGAATGTTTGGCGCACCTGGCGCACCTCGCCAGTGCCATTGCATGTTTGGCAGCGGACGGGCGTTGTGCCTGGTTCAGCCCCCGAGCCTTTGCAGCGTGAGCAGCCCTCGTGTCGGTAGAATTCAATCTCACGTTCTACGCCAAAGGCAGCTTCCTCGAACTCGAGGGTAAGATCGTAGCGCAGGTCGTTTCCCCGCCGGGGAGTGTTCCTGCGCCGCCGGCCTCCCATGCCGAAGCCGAAAAATTCTTCAAAGATATCTCCGAAGCCAAAGTCGAAGTCAATATTCATGCCGCGCAGGCCCTCATGACCAAAGCGGTCATAGGTGGACCTGCGCTCCGGATCACTGAGGACGGCGTAGGCCTCGTTGATCTCTTTGAATCGATCCCCGGCGCCGTCGGCTTTGTTTATATCCGGATGCAGCTGCTTGGCCAGGTTGCGGTATGCCCGTCGAATTTCATCGGACGAAGCCTCGCGTTTGACTCCCAGTGTTTCGTAGTAATCGCGTTTATCTGCCATTTTACCTGTACATGCGAAGACGCCCGGGGGCGCCTTCGGTCTTCATCAAGTTCGGGGGAGAGACTAGAGCTCTTTAAATTCCCCATCCACGACCCCGTTACTGCCAGCGTTTGGATCCGCCGTGCCACTCCCGCCACCTTCGTGCAGTGAGCCGCCGGCACGCTGCAGTGCCTCGAGCAAGCTGTCTGTGCGTGCGGTCAGGTTGGCGGGGTCACTCCCTTGCCCGAGGGCAGCATGGACGGCAGCGGATTTCTCTTTCAGATCGGATGTGGTCGCCTGGGGTAGTTTGTCGCCATAGTCACGCAAGAACTTTTCCAGCGTGTAGACAGCCTGGTCAGCCCGATTCCTGGCCTCGGCAAATTCCCTGCGCTGCCGGTCGAGGTCTGCATGCTGCTCGGCTTCACCTCGCATCCGTTCGACTTCGTTGTCCGAGAGCCCGGAAGAAGCGTGAATCGTGATTTGCTGACTCTTACTGGTTGCCTGGTCGGTGGCGCTGACTTTCAAGATCCCGTCCGCATCGATGTCAAAAGTAACCTCGATCTGGGGGATCCCGCGTCGTGCCGGGGGAATGCCCTGCAGGGTAAATCTTCCCAGTGATTTATTATCGGCGGCCATGGGCCGCTCCCCTTGAACGACGTGGATTTCAACTTCGGATTGGTTATCAGAAGCGGTTGAGAACACCTGGCTTTTACGGGTCGGGATCGTGGTGTTGCGCTCGATAAGCGCCGTCGCGACGCCACCAAGGGTCTCGATCGAAAGCGAGAGCGGGGTGACATCCAGCAGCAGGATATCCTTGACTTCCCCACCGAGCACGCCGGCCTGGATTGCTGCGCCGATAGCGACGACCTCGTCTGGATTAACGCCCTTGTGTGGATCGCGTTCGAAGATCCTTCGAACGGCTTCCTGGACCGCGGGCATACGCGTCATGCCGCCGACCAGGATGACCTCATCGATGTCCGCTGGCTTAAGGCCGGAATCCGAAAGAGCACGCTCACATGGACCGATCGAGCGGTCGATGAGATCCTCGGTGAGCTGTTCCAACTTAGAGCGGGTAAGCGTGATATTGAGGTGCTTGGGACCGCTGGCGTCAGCAGTGATAAAAGGCAGGTTGATCTCGGTCTGAGCAACGGTTGAAAGCTCGATCTTCGCCTTCTCAGCGGATTCCTTCAGCCGTTGGAGTGCCTGCCGGTCGTTACGCAGATCGATCCCTTGCTCGCGATGAAACTCATCTGCCACGAAGTCGATGATGCGCTGGTCGAAATCATCTCCCCCAAGGTAAGTATCACCGTTGGTTGACTTGACTTCAAAGACACCATCCCCTACATCCAGGATGGAGATATCGAAGGTGCCGCCCCCCAGGTCGTATACGGCGATCGTCTTTTCGGTCTTTTTATCGAGGCCGTAGGCCAGGGATGAAGCGGTTGGTTCGTTGATGATGCGCAGCACTTCCAGGCCGGCGATTTTTCCCGCGTCCTTGGTTGCATTCCGCTGGGCATCGTTGAAATAGGCGGGGACCGTGATTACGGCCTGGGTGATGCTCTCGCCGGTAAAGGCTTCAGCATCGGCCTTGAGTTTCGCCAAGATCATGGCTGAGACCTCAGGTGGTGCATACTCTTTATCGCCCAGGGTTACACGAATATCACCATTGGGGGCTTCGTTAACTTGATAGGGTACAAATTGGAGTGCGTGCTGCACTTCAGGATCCGAGTGCTTGCGTCCCATAAAGCGCTTGATCGAGAAGATGGTGTTCTCCGGGTTGACGATTGCCTGTCGGCGTGCGACCTGGCCAACCATTCTCTCCCCAGATTTCGGGTTCTGTGCGACAACGGAGGGAATCAAGCGTCCACCCTCTGATGATGGGATGACAGTTGGCTCGCCTCCTTCCATGATGGCCACGACTGAATTGGTGGTTCCCAGATCGATCCCGATAATTCTCCCCATGCTGGATGCCTCCTAGCGAGCCACGCGGACCATAGCCGGGCGCAGGATGCGTTCGCCAAGCTTGTAGCCGCGTTGTGTAACTTCGATGACGGATCCTTCTTCGTGATCTTCGCTCTCCTCATAGGAGATGGCTTCATGGAGCATCGGGTCGAATCGTTCCCCCTCTGCCTCAATCGTTTCCACGCCTTCAGCTTCGAGTACTGCGGTGAGCTTCTGGCGGATAAGTTCAATCCCGGAAACCCACTCCTCACACTGCTTTTCTTCTGGCGCCCTGTCCAATGCTCGCTCGAGATCGTCCAGCACACTCAGGTAGCGGGTGATCACTTCGCCTGAGATTCGGGCACGCGCCTCTTCCGTCTCACGTTCCATGCGCTTTTTGTAATTCGCGAACTCAGCCCGTGCCCGTTGCCAGCCGTCGAGATACTCCGCCGCCTCATTCTGGGCATGCTCGAGCATCTCCTCCTGGGTTTCGGAAGTCGCTTCGGTCTGAGCAGCATCTTGCTGATCGGAAGCTTCCGCCTCGATCTCGCTCTCTTCCTGAGTTAAAATTTCTTCGTCCTCGGGTCGTTCGTCGTCCTGATGCTTTTCCTTCTGACTCACGACGCCTCCTTAAGGGTTCGACCGGGTTTCCCGATCAAGAGTCTCGTGTTCAACCTGCATAGCTTTCGATGACCAGATCACTCAATAGACCGGCTACGTAGCGGACAGCGGAAATCGTCCTCCCATAGGCCATCCGCGTCGGTCCCAGGACGCCTAGAGCGCCCGTGGCGTAACCGGGGGCACCATAGCGGGTAACGACCATGGTGCACTCCTTTAGATCCTCCCAGGCGCCCTCCCCGCCGATGACGACCTGGACGCCGCCAATGTTCGGGCTGAGGACATTGGCCAGTACCTCTTCAAGGAAGCTTCGTTCCTCGAGAACCCGCAGAGCCTGACGCGCGATTCCGGGGTCGGCAAACTCGGGTTGAGCAAGGACGTTGGTCAACCCATCGCGGTAGATCTCACCGGTCCAAACCGCGTCGGCGCGAGCCATCATCTCTCCGACCAACCTAATCACATCCTGGGCCAGATCCGTAAACTGGCCAATGAGAGCAGCAATCCCAGCGCTGTTTTTCCTGGCACAGGACTGCATTAATTTTTCTGCCGTCGCTGTGAGCTGCTCCTGCGGGATAACTTCCGCCAGGGTTAGCATCTGCTGCCGTACTTCTCCGCCCTGCAGGACGAGCACGAGCAGCACCTGACGACCCTGCGTGGCGATCAGTTCGAGATGCTTGAAGATGGCACGTTCGGAGCGGGGCGTTGTCGCCAGCGAAGCTGCATGTGAATGCTGGGCAAGGATGGAGGCTGAGAGTCGAACCCACTCGTCGATCTCGGCCGGAGCCTGGTGAAATTGATGACTGATTAGTCGCTTCTCGGCATTGGGAAGCTCGGTGTCCCCGAGCAGTTGGCGCACGAAATAGCGGTATCCCTCCACAGTCGGCACACGACCAGCGGATGTGTAAGGTTGGCCGAGCAAGCCTTCTTCCGTTAGAAGGACCATCTCGTTGCGGATGGTCGCCGAGCTAACGTTCAAGTTATACCGATCGACAAGGTTTTTCGAGCCAACTGGCTCTGCCGTTTCGTTGTATTCACGCACGATCAGCGCCAGGATGGTTTCCTGCCGTTCACTGATGGGGCTCATCACGCTCCCTATAGAAATTAGCACTCTAGGCGCGAGAGTGCTAAAAATACATTGAACGATCATACCATAGGCAACTTCGGAGCGTCAAGCATACCTGCGAGCCATGCTCTCTAAGGTTGGCGTGTTAAGGATTCTTAGGCTGAGGCAATCGGAATAGGTGGGAAATTCGCCTGCGGATTGACATTTCCAGATGAGCCAAGTAGTATGCCGGCTCAAGCATAAACGAGGTGCGCAGATATGGTGGAAATACTGGATCTGAATGATGAGACCTTCGAAGCGGAGGTTCTGCACGAAAGCCGACCGGTGCTGGTTGACTTTGGCGCAGAATGGTGCAAGCCCTGCAAGCAGCTGGATCCGATCGTCGAGGAACTCGCCCAGGAGTGGGGGTCGTCGGTAAAAATTGTGAAACTCGACATCGACGAGAATGTGAGTACAACGATGAAGTTCTCGGTGATGGGCGTACCCACGCTTATGCTCTTTGTCCAGGGAGAGCCGGTGGAGCGCTTGAAGGGCTTTCTGCCCAAGCAGAAGATCCTGGCCAAGCTGTCACCCCACCTGCCATAGTGAAGGGTCGCACACTTGACCCGGCCTAAGACCGGGCCTATACTGCGAGCATAATTTACACATTAACGGCTGAGACGAGGACGAGTAAGCGATCCAAGGGTGTCACAGAGAGCGGGGCAGCTGCGATCCCGTACACCGGAGACCGTGGAATGGACCTCTGAGCTGCAGGGTGAACGAGTGTATGCACTTGAGTAGCCTGCGCCGGATCCGCCACCGTTAGCAGGCGGACGGTATCAAGCAACAGATACCGGGTGAGGAGAGGTCGTGATGTAACGACCTAAGCTGGGTGGTACCGCGGGCTATTTGCTGCCCGTCCCAGATCGGGACGGGTATTTTTATTCCCCGGGCGCAGATCGTCACGCCCGGGCGAGAAGGAGACAGGAGATGCCAGAAGACAGGAAAAGAATTCTCACAGGTGACCGTCCTACCGGGCGGCTGCACCTGGGTCATTACGGCGGCTCGATCGCCAACCGGGTCCAGCTGCAGGATGAGTACGACTGTTACTTCATCATCGCTGATCTGCATACCCTCACGACCAGACCAGAGCGAGAATCGATCGCCGAGGTCGAACCGAATATACGCGAGATGCTCCTGGATTACTATGCTGCCGGCATCGATCCAGAGAAGAGCACGGTCTTCCTGCAGTCAGCCGTACCTGAAACCTTCGAGCTGAACCTGATCTTCGAGATGCTGGTCACGGTTCCCCGCCTGGAGCGCATCCCGAGCCTGAAGGAAATGGCCAGCGCAGCACACCTTGACCGGATGCCCTTCGGGCTGCTTGGTTACCCGGTGCTGCAGGCTGCAGACATCCTCCTGCCACGGGCGCACCTTGTTCCGGTCGGCAAGGATAACGAGGCACATGTCGAAGTGACGCGTGAGATCGCGCGCCGCTTTAATTACCTGTATGGGGAGGTCTTCCCGGTCCCGGATGTGATGATCGGTGAAGTGCCCACGCTGGTTGGCACAGACGGGCAGGCGAAAATGAGCAAATCGCTGGACAACGCCATCTATCTGGCCGATGACGCCAAGACGGTTGAAAGTAAAGTGAGGGCGATGTACACCGACCCGAATCGGGTGCGGGCAGATATCCCCGGTCGGGTGGAAGGCAATCCGGTATTCATCTATCATGACGCCTTCAACCCGGATAAGACTGAAGTCGAGGATCTTAAAACCCGCTACCGGGAAGGCAAGGTTGGGGACGTTGAGGTAAAGACGAAGTTAGCGGCTGCGCTAAATAACTTCCTGGAGCCTGTGCGGGAGCGGCGGGCCGAACTTGCCCGTGATCCTGACCTGGTGATCTCCTACATGCTGGAAGGCACGAAGCGTATGCGTCGAGAAGCCTCCGAGACGATGCGCCGCGTGCACGAAGCGATGGGCATGTACCGGCCCAACCTGGATTGATCTGCGATCACCCGACGCGGTCGCCCCTCGGCAGGCCCTGGTGTATAATCGCCTGCGCTCACCCGATGCTGATGGTCAGGATGGCCGATGACGAAGAAAATCCGCGTCTTAATGGCGAAACCAGGGCTTGATGGGCACGATCGCGGGGCGATGGTCGTTGCCCGCGCGCTGCGTGATGCGGGAATGGAAGTGATCTACACCGGTTTGCGCCAGACCCCAGAAATGGTCGCCGAATCAGCACTGCAGGAGGATGTTGACGTCGTCGGCTTATCTATCCTCTCCGGTGCACATATGGCGCTTGTACCTCGTGTTCTAGAACTGCTTCGTGAACAGGGCCAAGAACGGGTAGTTGTTCTGGTAGGTGGGATCATCCCAGACGATGACGTCCCCCAGCTTCTGGAGCTGGGTGTTGTAGCAACTTTTGGTCCAGGGACGAGCACGGATGAGATCGTGCGAGCCATTCGCGAGGCCACCGGCACGCATGACTCTGACTGAGCGTATCCTTCAGGGTGATCGCCTGGCCCTCGCTCGACTCCTGTCCGAACTCGAAGACCAATCAACCCAGGGAGCTGAAACCCTGGGTGATCTCTACCCCCACACTGGGAAAGCCCATCTGATCGGAATCACCGGTGCCCCCGGCACCGGGAAATCTACACTGGTTAACCGGCTCGTAAAGCGCTTCCGCTCGAACACTCCATTAAACTCAAGCCCCGCCCCATCCGTCGCTGTGATCGCCGTTGACCCAAGCAGCCCATTCAGTGGTGGTGCGATCCTGGGTGACCGCATCCGAATGAGGGACCTGGCGGGCGATGCGGGGGTTTTCATCCGCAGCATGGCGAGCCGGGGTAAGCTGGGTGGACTTGCCAGCACCACCGGAGCATTCACAATGGCCTTCGATGCGGCTGGCTTCGACCTCGTCCTGATTGAGACCGTCGGCGCCGGGCAGGCCGAGGTCGACATTGCCAGCAGTGCGCATACGACAGTCGTCATTGATGCGCCCGGCCTGGGTGATGATGTGCAGGCCAACAAGGCTGGGATCCTCGAAATCGCCGATATCATGGTCGTAAATAAATTTGATCTGCCCGGCGCAGAGCGAGCACTGCGCACGCTCGAAATGGCCATGCATCTAGCACAACCCGGACCAAGCACTTTACCGGCTGGCTGGGAGATCCCTGTCCTTGCCACCGTGGCAACGACTGGCGAAGGGATCGACAACCTGGCTCAGGCAATCATGAACCACCGCCGTTTCTTGAAGGAAAGCGGTGGCTGGGGCGCTCGGGAGCAAATTCGTGTCGAAACCCAACTCAGGCAAGACCTGGCTTCGTTCCTACTGGGCGACTTCATGGATCGCCTGGTGGAAGGGCGCTTCGACACTCTGGTTAAGGCGGTCGTGGACCGCCAACTGGCACCTCTGGCTGCGCTCGAAGCGCTTCTACGCGACGGAGACCAGTGAATTGGAGGCTCGGGATCTTGCGCTCTCAACATGGGTCAGGCTAGACTCTCGTTGGGTTGATGGCATGGAGTACGGACCAGGAACAAAATAGGTGGTGTGTAGATGAGCAAACAGTATGGCTACGGGGAAATCAAGCTCTTCGCAGGATCGGGATCGCCCGATCTGGCTCAGGAGATCGGCGAGTATCTGAGTGTACCCCTGGAAGAATATGACCTGGTTCAGTTTACGAATGAAAACCTGTTTATCAAGCTGCATGGGAGCATCCGGGGTCAGGACGTCTACCTGATCCAATCGATGGGGCTACCGGTCCACCGCAACCTCATGGAAATGCTGATCATGATCGATACCCTAAAGCGTGATTCGGCTGGCCGCATCACGGCTGTCTTTCCCTACATGGCCTATGCTCGCTCGGATAAGAAGGACCAGCCGCGCGTGCCGATCACGGCACGATTGGTAGCGGATATGATCGAAGTCGCCGGCGCGGACCGCTATATCACCATTGATCTTCACGCCGGGCAGATCCAGGGTTTTTTCTCAATCCCGGGTGATGTCTTGACAGCCTTTCATCTTCTGAGCGATTACTTTTTGCAGAAAGACCTCTCAAACACAGTCGTCGCGACCGCTGACCTGGGCTTTGCCAAGAAAGGTCGCAATTTCGCCGTCAAGCTCGGGGTTCCGTTAGCCTTTGTTGAAAAGCGCCGGAGCGGAGAACATGCGCGCGCCCAGGCGCACACCGTGATCGGGGATGTTAGTGGGAAGAACGTCATCCTGGTCGATGATGAGGTGCTGACGGGAGGATCGGTTTCCGAAGCGGTGGATATCCTGCTCGATCATGGGGCACAGGACATCTACCTTTCCTTCACGCATGCGCTGCTGACATCTGGTGCCATCGAGCAACTATCAAAGAAACCGATCAAGGAAATCGTAACTACGAACACTCTGCCTATTTCGGAGGAGAAACGCATCCCCAACCTGACCGTCCTTTCGGTTGCTCCACTCCTGGGGGAGGTCATCTTGCGCGCACACGAGGGACGCTCCGTTGGAGAGCTCTTCAACGAATAATGAGCACATTGACGTTGAGTGCGGTGGAGATCTCCGCCGCACTTTTTGGTTAAAGCTCATCCACGGCCAGGGATTTTTCCCATGCCGGGGCAGCCGTAAAGCAGCACTGTAATGTACTCAAAGTCCTTGGGTTTCTGTTCGTGTGGCCCTGGCGTAATATCTGGCAAAACAGTTCAGGCTGTCTTGAACTGGAGCACGAAGGGTTCCCAAGCGCTTGTATCCAGACCCTGGCGTTCGCGAAAGTAGTAGTGGCGGGCAATATCACCCTGCTGCTCGCGATTGAAGTCCAAGAGCGATTTCCCATCAAGAGCGGCCTGCCGTAGTCCTTGGTCCCAGCCGTATCCGTATGCCTCCGCACCCAGTCGAATTTGTGCCCAGAGCGCCTGGATGAGATAGACAGGGCCGTGGTGCTGATACTGCCAGGTGTGAGTAAGTTCATGCACCAACCAGGACATATCATTGAGGAAGATCGGGTCGGTGATAGGCAAATCCGTCCGCAGCTTGACGGGGAAGTAGACCCGGTTTCCGAGCGTGATTGCGTTGTGCAAGGGTGGTCCAGAACCGGATAACTTGGATCCAATATGGGCGATAGTGTCCGGCCAGGCAACCCCCTCGATTACGCTTATAGAGGGGTAATCGATTGTGGAGGAAAATACACGCCGTGCTTCCTGTTCCTCAGTATCTGTAAGCTTGCGTGGGTTCGGCAACTGGCTGGTTTCCTCCATAGATCTACGGGCAGATGCTGAGCCTGTCAGGAATCTAGCAGGGCATTGTGGGTACCGCTCAGGGATCCCATTCTATCCGGAAAAGGCGACGAAGAGTATGACCACGTGGATCATGAACCAATGCAGGCCAAAAAGTGGTTAGAGCTGGCTTGCTGGTGCTGGGTTTGTGAACATGCCAGCCTGGCGCAGCGTGAGGATGACCTCAAAGAGCGGGTAGCCGGTTGGGCAGACGCTGTCACACATGCCACAACCTCCACAAGTGTTCAACCATAAGAGCAGATCTTGCTCGTCTTCCAACTGCTGGTCGGGCAGACCAAAGGTTGGACAGTGGGCCTCAAGCACATCCCAGCAATGGGAACAATGCATAAGGTGTTCCAGCAGAGCGGCCGGGGTAGCATGATCCGGGTCAAGGACATCCTGGCGATCTTCCAGGCTCCTGCTCCTCCATCGCGCCAGGTTGGCGAGAACCCGTGCACGGCGTGCTTCAATCCCGGGTGGGACATCGGACAGGATCAGTCGGTCTTCGAGCGGGTTGGCAAATTTTGTTTCGTGCCAATCAAGCGAGATCTGCTTCTGGGTTTCATAGCCAAACAATTGGAGATGAAGGTCGACTTGTTCTGGATACGGGGCGTCACATAGCTGGCAGCTCTGCTGATATCGGCTGGGAAGGATGCCGCCCTGCGCTGCGAAGTGCAGCGTTTCCCGTGTCATCTGGGAATGATCCGCCATCAAGGTCAGGTGCCGGCGGTAGTCTTCGGGGGGAAGTGCTCCGAGACAATCACTGCTGATCAGGAGCACATCTTCCCGACCCAGCCCCTCAGCTTCGACGATATTCCTCAAGCTGCGCATTTCGCAAGGCCTGAGGCACAATCCCAGGGTCCCTCCTGTATGGGAGTTTAACGCATCCGCCGCCAGCCGGGCGGCGTTGCCTGGCATCACCGGGGCAAACGGGTCCGCCTGCGATAGCAGGTTTGGATTGCGGATCAGGGTTGGGATGGGGAGCTGATCCTCTTCAGACCAGATCGGGATCAACAGCGCGTTGAGTGGCGCCGCTTCCCACACGCTTTGCAGCAGCCTACGAGTTGTGGTAAGCGGCTGCTCATCCTTGACCTCGATTGTTCTCAACGCGCACATCGGATGCTCCGCGCTTGTTACCCGTTCTGCGAATCGGGTGGGATGGACAGAACTTCCGCAATATCGAGTGCCTTGACCTGATCTCCCGTCCCCTTACTTGTAATCGCGTCTTCGAACATGATCAAGCAGTACGGGCATGCCGTAACAATGCATTCCGCGCCGGTCTCATCCACGGCCTGTGCGAGGCGTCGGTGATTGATGCGTGTGTTGGGGTCGATCTCCATCCACATCTGTCCACCACCGCCCCCGCAGCAGAAAGCGTCAGCCCGGTTGCGTGCCATCTCGACCCGGTCGAGCCCAGGGACAGCGTCCAACACCTGCCGGGGAGAATCGTAAACCTGGTTGTAGCGCCCCAGGTAGCACGGATCATGGTAGGTGACCCGCTCATGATCATGTTTCGAGGCGGGGATCAGGGAACCATCGCGAACAAGCTCTGCGAGCAGCTCAGTATGATGGATCACTTCATACTGGGGTCCGATGGCGGGGTACTCATTGCTGAGCGTGTTGAAGCAGTGGGCGCAGGCCGTGAGCAGGCGAGAGAACTCGACCGAGGCCAGGGCTGCCAGGTTTTCCTCGGCCATTACCTGGAAGAGGTATTCATGCCCGAGGCGGCGCGCCGTCTCGCCGCAGCATTTCTCGGCGCCCAGGACGGCAAAATCGACGCCCGCTCGCTGGAGCGCCCGAGCCAGGGCACGGGCGGCAGATTGGTTGCGGGCATCGTAGGCGTAGGCGCACCCAACAAACCAGAGCAAATCGGTCTTCTCGCCCGGTTGGAGCACACGAACCCCGAGTTCCTTGATCCAGGGCGCACGTTCCTCGAGCGGCAAACCCCACGGGTTACCGCGACGCTCAAATTGCACCAGGGTCTCACCCACGGAACCCGGAACCTGGCCTGTCGTGAGCGTGAGGTACCGCCGCAGATCGATTGCGGCCGAAACGGGATCGATGAACATCGGACAGGTTTCCACGCAAGCACCGCAGGTTGTGCACAGCCAGGGGCTCTCGTCTCTAATAAACTGGTCAAACAATGTGCCGGCGTAGCCGCCGTTTTCTCCCATTAAGGTCATATGGCTGGCCTGCTGGAGATGGAAGATGAGATCCCGGGGGGAATAGGCCATCCCGCTCATGGTTGCCGGACAGACATCTTCGCAGCGTCCGCACTGTGTGCAGGCGTCGAATGAGAGCAGCTGGTGGGATTTAAATTCCTGGACAGATCCGACCCCGAGGGTTTCTGCATTCTCGATATCCACTATCAGATCGAGTTCGCCCGACTTTCGTGCGGGCCGCAGGACGATGTTTAACGGGCCGCTGATCAGGTGCCGCAGCTTGGTGAAGGGTAAGCTGACAACGAAGAGCGTGCCCGTAACTGCATGGGCCCAGAAAAACCAGGCATGGATGGGTGCGAGTGGGTCGAGCCTGACGCCCAGTCCTTCAAGCCCCAGTGCAATCAAGTTGCCAATCGGGGACCAGGCACGCCACGCGGGGTTGGCGGCAATCAAACGTGCTGCTTCGGAGGCAAATCCAAGCAGAGCGATGACGAGCAGCAGAACGAGAGCGTACCAATCATCCCAGTGGTTATGAAGATAGTCGGGTCTAAAGAAGGCGCGCCGGGCCATGGCCATGAGCACCCCGATGACCAGCATCGCCCCGCCAACGTCCATAACTAACTCGAACCACAAGTAAGCGTCGCCGCGTGGGAAGGGGAGCTCAACCGGTAGGAAAAGCGGGTACTGGAGAAGGTTGATAAGGGTCCCCAGGATCTGGATTGTCATGCCCCAGAAGATGAGCAAGTGCATCACACCGGGGTAGATACGCTTGATCACGCGGACCTGAAGGATCACGTGCTGGAAGAGATCCCGGACGGCAGATCGCCAACTTGGCCCTGCTTTAGGGGAACTGGGTGAGGTCAACGTCACGCCGGTCAAGCCTCACCGCCAATCATTAGATTCCCATCCTGGCTGAAGACAGCGATCGAGGTGAGCGGGGAAGGGGGCGGACCACTGATCACCGAGCCGTCACGCGGGTCAAAGTAGCCATCGTGGCAGGGACATTCGAGCATCCCACTTTCCGGGTTCCACTTCACCAGGCAGGCGAAGTGGGTGCAGACTGCTGAGTAAGCCACGAGGCCGGCATCCTTGTGGTTGATGACGATCGCCGGATAGCGTCCAAAGCGCACAGTCTTCGCTTCACCGGGCGGTATGCTGTCAACTGGACCAATTGTGATAGGTTCGGTAGGGACTTCTTCGAGTTTTGCCGGCCAGAAGTAGGCGATGACAGGTCCGAACAGCGCTGCCACGCCACACAGGGCTAATGCGCGGTTGAGTAATTTGATGAAGCCCCTTCGCTCCAGTTCGGGTTCGTGATCGGTCATTGCGATCTCCACAGGTCCATGGGTTGCAGCGTAGCCTCAGCCAATCGCAGCCTTCACGGTCAGCGCAGCCACCACGAGGCAGGCAACGATCGCCATTCCCCAGCGCACCTTTTTCGCCCGCTGGCTATCCTGCTTCCGGTCGATGAAAGGCCAGAGCGCGAGGACAATCAGGCCAACGATCGGGATGATTACACCCAGCGTCTTGGATACATATTTCAGCATCTCGTACAGGAACAGGAAATACCACTCCGGTTGCGCGTTCGCGGGCGTGTCCATTGGGTCGGCTGGCGCCCCAAGTCCGATGGGCCAGATCGAGCCGAGAACCCCCACCAGGACGACGATGACGAGCAGCCCGAGCGCGACCTTCGCCTCGGTGAGGATATGGTCAGGATAGAAGGGGATTGTCTGATCCGTCTTCTCTGATTCAGTTTCAGACATCGGGTCTTCGACCTCCAGTTTAAAGCGGGCGGGCGATCCCCTGACGGCGGATCATGACAAAGTGGACGCCAAGGAAGAGCAGAATGAGGGCGGGTAGGGCGATGACATGCAGCGCATAGAATCGGCTTAAGGTGACTGCGCTCACCTCCCAACCACCGCGAGCAAAGACCAGGATCAGATCACCGATCTGTGGGATGCCGCCGGCGATCTCGCTTGCCACAGTTGTCGCCCAGTAGGCTCGCTGATCCCAGGGGAGCAGGTAGCCGGTGAGCCCGAAACCAAGCGTAGTAATTAATAAAACGATCCCACTCACCCAGTTCAACTCACGCGGGGCTTTAAAGGCACCATGGATGAAGACACGCAGCATGTGAGCTACGACCGTAAGCACCATTCCGTTCGCTGACCAATGGTGGATTGCCCGGATCGCTGCGCCAAAGCGTACTTCGTTCTCGATGAAAAGGATGCTCTGGTAAGCTGCCTCGGGTGTGGGCTTGTAATAGAACATGAGCATCATGCCGGTGATGCCCTGGATCACAAAGAGTGTGAAGGTGATCCCACCCAGGCAGTACATCCAGCGAGTGGAAAAGAGTTCAACCGGTTTGTTGAGCACTTTCTTGAGTGGCTCGACGATTTTGTAACGCTCATCGACCCACTCCAGCGCCCGCACCCGCAGGGGCTTCCAGGGGCGTCTCCCAACCCAGGCACTGCCAGTGCGGTACACACCAAAGATAAAAACCAGACCCCCCAGGCTGGCCAGGCTCCAACGTGCCAGCGGCGTCCACATGTTTTCGATCGAACCACTCAGGTGGCAGTGAAGACAGGTGTCAGTTTCGGCTGGGAGGGGTGGTTCAAGTCCGGCGTGCCCAATGGAAAGTCCCTGGGCGAGCGCAAGTGCCCGTCCGCTTGTTTGGGTAAGCTCTACGTTTTGGGCGGAGCGGGGAGTACCCATGACGACCGCCGCGGTCACGAAGAGCCCGATTAGGACAAGAACGACAAACATGTGGCGGAACTGCCGCATAAACACCTCCAGCAGGTCGGTATGCGAACACCGGCGATGGGGCGCATGCAAGGTGTGAGCCTAGGTGTACGATATGTGACAAATACTACAAAAGATAGTGAAAAGACTCATATAGAGAGGGGAGAAACGTCCTTCAGGCGTGGCATGCGTATTTTGGCATGGCTGCGGGTCTAAACCGGATAATTCCTCGTAATGGGTGAACATCATCAAACTGTTCAATGCGTTCAGGGTCGGTTCAGGACCGATGCGAACCCTTGAGGCTTTGCAGCCGGACGGGCTGGGCCTACAATGAAGCCGCTTGAGTTGGGACCAGCGAGGGTGGCATGGATTCAAAGCTCATCACGATGCAGCAGGCGGTAGAGACGTACGTGCAGGATGGGTGTTCGATCGCCATCGAAGGCTTCACCGCGTTCATCTCCTTCGCTGCTGCGCATGAGGTGATCCGTCAGGGTCGCAGGGATCTGTGTTTGATCCGCATGACGCCGGACCTGGTCTACGACCAAATGATCGCCGCCGGCACGGCTCGCAAGCTGATCTTCTCCTACCTCGGCAACCCGGGCATCGGATCACTCCATGCCATCCGTCGCGCGGTTGAGAAGGGTATCCCCAGACCGCTCGAACTGGAGGAGTATTCCCATTTTGGAATGATCGGGCGCTATATCGCTGGTGCCAGCAGGCTGCCGTTCTTCCCGCTTCGTTCGTACATTGGTTCCGACCTGCCCAGCGTAAACCCCTCCATCCGCATGGTTCCCAATCCCTATGGTGAGGGGGAGCTAGCCGTCGTGCCACCGCTCAACCCCGACATCGCCTTCATTCATGCCCAGCGTGCGGATCGGGAAGGAAACACCCAGGCCTGGGGCTTGCTCGGGGTGCAAAAAGAGGTAGCCTTCG
>Ga0315553_10001752_pt1 | contig 17815 bp, 16 predicted proteins | sample SalMarSW160140MG_FD_203099 | JGI IMG/M metagenome (GOLD analysis project Ga0315553, IMG submission 203099) | Salt marsh sediment microbial communities from the Plum Island Ecosystem LTER, Massachusetts, United States - Salt Marsh Sediment SW1601-40 ... | reverse complement strand
TATATAATTAAAAGGATTTATAATTTTTCTTAATTTTTTCTTATAATAAGACTAAAAGGATATATAGAAATGCACATAGAACCCGAATGTATACCGTGTCTTTTTAATCAAGTGTTAAGAGCCTTTCGATTGTTGAAACCTGATATATCCCGTAAAATCGTATTAGATACTCAGAAGAAGTTAATGGAATATCTTATAAATTTTGATATAGAAAAAAAAGCATCTCCGATAATCGGTAAAGTAGCATATAATCTTGTTGCTGAAGCTTTAGGTGTAAAGGATCCTTACGCTTCAATAAAGAAACAATACAATCAATTAGCTTTACAATTCTACGATGAGGCTAGAAAAATCGTTAATAGCGCTAAAGATCCTTTATTTAAGGCAATTATAGTTGCTGCTCTTGGGAATACAATAGATTTAGGCACCAATCATAAAATTGACTTCATAAACGATATTAAAAACTTTACGCCAGACAATTTAGCAATAAACGACTACGAAACATTTAAACAATCACTTCTGGATACTGACCACTTACTTATTTTATTAGATAATGCAGGGGAGATTGTATTTGATAAGTTATTGGTAGAAACTATGCTAAAGATTTTTCCAGAGTTAGAAATTACGTGTTCGGTTAGATCAGCCCCAATTATCAACGACGCAACCATAGAAGATGCGAAATTCGTTGGTTTAACTGATCTAGTTCAGGTTATAGAAGCAAGTGACACGCCGGGTATTGACATTCCAACAACCACAGATGAGTTCAAGAAGCACTTTTTTCTAAAGGATGGCGTGATTTTATCAAAAGGTCAAGGTAATTTCGAAAGCTTATACGGTATGGAAATTCCAGATAAAGAAGTCTATTATTTACTAAAAGCAAAATGTTCATTAATGGAAAGACTGTTTTCCGTTAAAGAAGGAAACATAATTTTTAAGAGAAAAACTGAGAATTTTTAAAGTTGTATAAAGAGAAAAAGGTTGCAAATCAGGATTTAGCTTAGTTCTATTTATTTCTCGATTTTGCAATTGCTTCAGTGAAAAATCCAAAGTCTCGAATTTCTTTTTTATTATTTTCGCCATTAACTCGGTTAAAGTACTCAACAATTTGGTCGTATAAGATTTTTTTAAAAGATTCAAACTGAGAAACATCGGTATAATCGCTGATCTCGTTTTGGTAAAGGTGATAAAACATGTCGAGTGCTTTTTCTGCTTCTTCCCTCATATCTTCTTTGACAAAATCTTTATCCATTATCGCAATTAAAACTAGGTCAAATTTATTCACAATTATCATCTGGATCGACAAACCTTTAATTGTAATTTCCTCAATCTTTCCCAGGCTCTCCGAACCGAATAAGGACAACGCCCCTACAAACGATGAGAGCAACATAGGATTAATTTCAGAATCCAAAATGAGATCTAATAAATAAATACCAGTTTCCTTACAAATAACGATTCCTTTTAAAAGTTTTGATACATCTGATTTTTGAGCTAAGTTGATTTTAGATTACCTTTAACCTGTTATTATGAAGATTTTCAAATTCTCCAATTGAGTAATAAAATTAAATAGTTGTTCGTATAAATTCTTTTATAATTTATCAGACTATATATTATGGTAATATATACTCCCAGAATTCATAGGACTTTAAGGACTTTTAACTTTTTGTCGGTTATAGCACATTATTAATTTTTTTTTACAGATAAAGACTTGATAATTTATAATCGTTAACTTTATCTTCTTACGAATATTCATTCAATTAAATAATAATATAAGTAGAGCTGATATAAATAAATAAAGTTATAGGAATTCCTTCCGATGGACCAGAACTATCCGATACAATATCAGATCATTTTGGTCATTGTAATTATTTCGTAGGAATCGAAATTGACGAAGGAAAAAACATAAAAAAGCTATTTTCTTTACAAAATAATGGGCATACAGGTTGTATGGAACCAGTTAATAACATGAAAGAAAGAAAAGTAACAGACATGATTGTAGGGGGAATAGGTGGGCGACCATACGCTGGGTTCACTCAATATAGAATTGGATTATATAAAGGGGTAAAGGGAACTCTGTCTGAGAATATCCAACTATTTTTACGAGGTAATTTGCAATCCTTAAATGAACCCATATGTGCAGGTGGCGATAGCCCAAATCATGCCTACGATTAAGAAATCAAAATAAAAAATTATAAAAAAATTATTTTTCTAATTCTTCTCTTATTTTAGATACAGCTACTTTGAATGCCCTAGTACTTTCGCTTTCAGGGTATTTTAAAACAAACGGTAAACCCCGATCTCCCTGTTGACTAACTTCGATCTCAAAAGGAATTTGTCCTAAAAATTTAATATTAAAATCTTTGGAAGCCTTTTCTGCGCCACCAGGAGGGTAAAGATCAATATATTCGCTACAGTGAGGGCATTTAAAACCGGACATATTTTCAATTATCCCCATGACATGTCTTTCCATTGTTTTTGCCATTACAATTGTCTTTCGAGCATCCATAAGCGCAACTTCTTGCGGTGTGGATACTACAATTACATTCTCGTCGGGGATAAGCTGTAAAATATCAAGAGTTTCGTCAGAAGTGCCAGGAGGTAAATCGCAGATTAGGTAATCAAGGTCTCCCCATTTTGCTTCTCCCAAAAATTGCCTTACAGCTGACATTTTCATTGGACCTCGCCAAATAACTGGAGTATCGCTATTTTCTATTAAAAAAGCCATACTAACGACTTTTGTATTTAAGGGCCCATCAACGGGGTAAAACTTCTTTGCGTCTGGGTCAACTCGAGGTCTAACATTAGGGTCAATACCTAACATCTTATTTACATTCGGCCCCGTTATGTCTACATCTAATATCCCTACGCGTAAACCTACACTTGCCAAGCTCATCGCTAGGTTTACTGCTACAGTTGTTTTACCAACACCGCCCTTCCCTGATATGATCACAATCTTATGCTTTATTTTAGCCATATTATTATGAATATTCACCATTTGCTGGTCTAATAATTCTTGCTTGCCTTGGTTCACTGTTTCTTTTAAATCAATATCTGGTATTTCATCTTCTCCCATAATTCATTCACTTTTTCATTTGTTATTTACTATTATTTTCTTTAAGTTATGCTTATGATTTTAAAAATACAAATATCTCCTTTAATTTATCGTTAATATTCTGAAAAGGTTTACATACTTTCAATTATATTTCAGATTAATTTATCCAGTTATAATTATAAAATTAAAATCACTTTATGAATAATTATTCTTTATTTTTTAATTTTTCCCTCATATTATATAAGGAATTGGCATAGAAGAAATTTATAAAGAATCAGAAGATGGTTTTATAATAATCTTAAAATTTTTAGTTAATTATTCAAGTCTATAACCACATATTTGGTTAAATATAAATCAAATTAATATTAAGATTAGTATAGAGAGGTTATATTAAAATGGAAATAGTAGCAGTACCGAGTTATAGGGAGGGAGGATTAAATGAAATAGTCCATCCCAAATTTGGAAGATGTGATAGTTTTACTTTCATTACTATAGATAATAATGAAATTACGCAAGTTAAAGTAATTGAAAATTCTGCAGCTGATGAAACCCGAAGTGCCGCAACTCTAGCAGCTAAGATTGTTAGAAATAATGGCGCCGAAAAGCTGATTGTTAACAAATTGGGATTAAATGCTTCCATGGCACTAAATTCATTAAAGATTAAAACATTCCGCGCTCCTGATGGAAAAATATTAGTAAAAGATTTATTAGCCCTTTACTTGGATGGAAAAATAAAAATGGCCCCGTCAGAGGATCTTGTATTTGATAAATTTCTGGATTAAACGGTATTCCTTTGTGGAATTTTTTTAATTGCTCGTTTTTTTGAAATCAGAACCCAATAAATTGCAATTTTAAGCAAACAAGCCGATAATTCTCCTTAATTTTAAGAAGAGGGATTATAAGTTATTTGTTCTTTATAGTGATTATTTAGAATAATCATTCATTAATTATTTAAACAAACAAAAATTAGCTTACTCATACTTTAAAAGGTGATATATAAAAAATGGTAATAATTGGTATTCCTACCTTTGGAAATAAAGGCTTGAATGAGGTTATTAATAATCGTTTTGGAAGGTGCAACAGCTTCACATTTGTTACAATTGAGAATAACGAGATAGTAGAAGTTAAATCCGTTGCAAATGATGCGCAGGGTGCGATGGGTGGTGCGGGAATTCAAGCGGCTCAAATCATTGGTAATAACGGAGCCACAGAGGTTATTGTAGGCAATTTAGGTCCTAACGCGATGAATTCTTTAAGCGCTTTAAATCTTAAAGTTTATCAATCACAGGGTGGAAGTTTAACTGTGAAAGAATTAATAGATTTGCGTTTAAGTGGTAAATTGCAAGTGCTTACGTCTTCAAATGTTGGAGCTCACGCAGGTATGGGCGGTGGTATGGGCGGTGGCAGAGGCGGTGGTATGGGTGGTGGCGGTAGAGGAAGACAAATTTAATTGAGTAAAATTAATTTGAATAGCTTAGTAAATAAAACGCAAGATTAAGAATGCTCAAATCAAAAATTATTTGTGTTACAGGTGGCAAAGGCGGGACGGGGAAAACGCTGGTTGCCGTAAATTTGGCAATAATGTTTAAGAATCGAGGATATAAAGTACTTCTTATCGACGGAGATGTTGAGAACCCTAATACTTTTTTATTATTAAACGCAAAGCTTAAGAATAAAACAGAAGTTCATTATTTCCTACCTAAAATCATTGAAGATAAATGTACTAGGTGTGGGTTGTGTGCAGAAAATTGTGAAACACACGCACTCTTATACATAAAAAATTCTTATCCAATTCCGATGTCGACGGTCTGTTCAGGTTGCAAATTATGTTATAAGATTTGTCCGACTAACGCCATTGAACCCGACTTAAAAGTTATTGGATGGATTTACACAGCCTCCGCATTTAAAATTGATCTTTTTCTAGGCGAGTTGAAGCCATCCGAAGCGCGCTCAGCCGTAATTGTAAATAAATTGATTAAAAATTTAGAAGGAGTTATAAAAACAGAGCCAGAAAAATATGACATCGTTATATTGGATACAGCGCCTGGAGCTCATTGTGACGTAGAAGCATTAATTAATAGTGCTGATCTTGTCATACCAGTTACAGAACCCACGAGATTCGGAAAGCTTGATTTATTGAGAATCATAGAATTGATTGATTTATTGAAGAAAGAATACAAGACAATTGTGAATCGATCATCGCTACTGGGTTATAAAGAGAAATTTCTATTAGAATTGGAAGAAAAAGGTATAGAAGTTTTAGGTGATATCCCCTTAGACGAAGATATTGTGAGATCATATTGCCAAGGTATTCCTTTAATGGAAAAAAGCAGAAATTCTGATAAGAATGGGATGGGATATAAATCGTTTAACGAAATTTTTGAAAATCTAATGGAGTGGGGTGAATTTTCAAAGTGAATAGAAAGAAGATTGCCGTTATCTCTGGAAAAGGAGGAGTAGGAAAAACTTCACTCGTAGCTTCGCTAGCTAGTATAGCTCATAAAGATCACGATGTTAATCTAATAGTATTAGACTGTGATGTCGATGCCCCTAATTTAGCCCTAATATTACCACCTAAGTCTAAGGAAGATATAATAACCCAAGACATGTATACTACAAAAAAAGCCACGTTCTTAGAGGAAAAATGCACACAATGCAAACAATGTTATAACGAGCATTTTTGTGAATTTAACGCGTTAAATTGGGACGAAAATAATAATATTCCTGTTATCGACTATTTAGCGTGTGAGGGGTGTGGAGCGTGTAAAGTTTTATGCCCTGAAAGTGCTTTTGAAATTAATCCTGTTAAAAGCGGAGAAATAATATCTTATGAAACCAGCAGCGAATTACCTTTAATTTATGGAAAAACTAAATTGGGAAGTACTACTTCTGGGTTATTGGTTTCAGAGGTTAAGGAACACACCCAAAATCTCGAAAAATATAATGATACTAATTTAATTCTAATTGATGGTCCACCAGGAATAGGTTGTCCCGTAATTGCTACAGTTTCAGGTTTAGACTATGTTGTTGCAATAACAGAGCCAACACCTTCAGGTTTGCACGATTTAAAACGAGCACTTGAAATGGTTAACCAGTTTAACATACCTTTCGGGATCGTGATCAACAAAGCAGATTTAAAAAGCGCATCTCAGAAGCAATTAAACAGATATATTCAAAAATCGAGTCATGAAATTTTAGGCAGAATTAACTTCGACCTGTCCATTCCAGAAGCAATGTCATACGCAGAACCTGTTGTAGATTATGCCCCAGAATCAGTGTCCAGTCAGGCAATTAACAAAATATACGCAAAATTAAAATCTATTCTCTTACAATTATAACAAATTAATAAAAAAAAAAAGAATTAAAATTATTATTTAACTAAAACCCAAGTTCTTTGAGCTTTTTCTTATTTTCCATCCATATTTGTGGCGTAATAGGATAATACTTCCAATATATGAAAGTACATATCGCTAAAATTATAGCGGGTATGACGCTCATATGAAGGCGTACCCCGAGCTTTGCTAATTCTGTTTGAACGGTTTGACCTTCTACGAATCCAGTGAGCATATGGACAATCGCAAAAGTTGCAATTTGAACTCCTCGAGACAACCTTGAGAAGAATGATTGAACCCCTATAGTCGCTCCTCTTATATCTGATTTGGTTATTATCATTCTTTCATCCATAACATCTGCTAAGTATATTGTCATTAACGCCCAGAAATTCCCCATCATAAATCCTAGAATTGTAATGTAAATTATAGAATCGATAAGCCCTACATAAAATGTGGTTAGTAAGGCTGCAAGGGTTAAAGTCACACCACCGATGACAGCGGTTTTTTTGTTATTTCTTATTTTCTTAGCAAGAAATATCCACACTATTGCACCTATTATTGCTCCTTGAAGGAAAAATGCAAAAAGGAGGATGGTATTACCTTCTGGATCGGGTCCACCTAACACAATTTGAACGGCGTAAGGAATTGAGGCAGTTAACGAACCAGTCACGATTTGAAATCCAAAAAATAAGATAATATATATAACAAAGCTTTTTTGCTTCAAGGACGATTTAAGCGTGTTTACAAAACTTTCTCTTTCAACTTTACTTACAAAGTATCTATCTTTGATTTCCTTGTTCTCATACATACCAGGAAGGAATAATATTGCCATCGTTGCGAGTATACCAACGCACAACCAAGCTAATGGGATATAAGTAATAGGATTTTTTAAAGTAATGATGAATGGAGGAATTATACTTGCAAAAGGAAGAGCTAAAATCGATAGAGGTGTGCCCCAACCTCTTGCTTTTCTACGTGCTGAATCAGTTCGAAATTTATCTGGGAAGAGTGCGTCAACATTAACGAAACATAGTGTCGTTATAGTATCAAATAAACAGGTCGTAAATACGATCCATCCAAAAAGCACCCAAGGATTTGAAGTATCGTAAGTAGGTGGCATGAACAATAAAACAAACACAAAATTAGCAGGTAGGATTCCTATGACAATCCACGGAAATCTTTTTCCAATCTTTTTTGTGAATTTGAAAATACGATCAGTTAAAAAGCCAACGAGAGGATCGTTAACAGCGTCCCATATTGTAAAAATTATCATGGCAAAAGCGATATAACCCGCACTTAATCCCACTGCGACTTCATAAAAGAAGAATACATAAGAACCAAAAACAGACCAAGCAAACATGCTCCAAAAACCGGCAGTACTATACGAAAGAATGTTTAATACTGACGGTGTTTTATATGTTCTTTCCGTTTTTTCAGTCATTTTTATTTAACTCCTTATTTACTTATAATTTTTCTTTTAAAATTTAAAGTTAAAATATATTATGAGGAATTTATATATAAAGATTTAAATCATTTTTTATCAAATTGAAGAAATAAAAAAAAGAATAATTTTAATCTCAAAAGCATCTTAATAGATTTTCGGCTTTTCTGGGGGATTTCCTAACATTTCTGAGGTTAATTGTTGGAAGTTATCAAAATGCCCAGGTAGGGTTTTTTGAACAAAAAAGGCTTCAGATGCTTTTAAATCAACTTTACTTCCAATTGCTTCTGCCATCGAACGATAAAGTCTATTTGCGTATTTTGTAAGTTTCCTAAGTTCATCTGGAGAAACATTGGCAGGATCGATTTTTGGGGCGAATAAATTTGCAAGAAGTTCAAGAGTTGCTTCAAATTTTAAAGCGGCTTCTATTTTTTTTTCTAAAGTTGAGCTAATATCAACAAAATAATTAGGTTTGTGACCTAGGAGCCCCATAAACCAAACTTCTGAACATTCATAGGGTTCTACACCATTTTTAATTTGATCAGTATAGAGTAAAGGAAATGCGGCAAAAGCTGCTGCTTCAGCTGCCATCCGCCCCACTATTACATGATCCGGGTGAACCTCATAAGCAACCCAAGGATCAAAGGTTACCACGCGATCTGCTTTTAACTTCCTAACAAAATAAACGAGCTTCTCTCGTAACTCAGCACCATTAATAAATCCCGCATCGGGGTAATCAAGGATTATGGTTTCTTTTACTCCAATCATTTCGTTAGCAGCCTTTAATTCTTTTTCCCGAGTAGCGGCAACTTGTTCTTTGGTTAAATCTCGCCTTAAGGTTCCCACTTCACCGCTAGTACAACATAATGCATAAATATTATGGCCTTCTTCTGCCCATCTCGCTAGTGTCCCGGCACAAAATATAGAAAGATCGTCAGGGTGGGCAAATATCGCAACAATATTCAAATTTTTAGAATTTATAATAATCACCTTTCTTATTTATATTTTTAACTCACTTATAAGATTTTTTCGTAAAACTTTTTTTTGCTCTATCTATTATTCTTTCGAGGTCGTTCTTCATGTCATCGGGCAAGGGTACTGGTTCATGCTTTGCTAGTATCTCTTCTTTAATCAAACGACATCGATCTTCCATACTTTTTGCTCCTTTTTTTACCCATGTATCGTAATTATTCCTATCTAAGATTTTTGGGATCCATAAAGACCTTCTAACATTCTTAGCAGTGTGTCGCTTATTGAGGAAACTCCCTTTAGGACCCGCTTCGCTAATTATATCGAAAGCGAAGTCGTCTTCATCGAAATTAAGAGTTCTATTTGTGCTTTCAATATAAGAAATAATTTCAGATTGCATTACCAAGATTTCTAAAGACGTACCTTGATCCATACCCCCTATACCCATATGGCCAAATATGTCAGCTCCAGAAGCTCTTCCCATAGATAGAGTAATTCCGGTCTCAAATCCTGCTTGAGCATCGGGTATTTTAGAATCTGTTAATCCAGCATTAATGTATACGGGAAAACCGTACGACTTTCCCATTTCACACATAGCAACGCTAAAAATAGTTTGTTCCGGACCACCAAAGATTATTTGGGCAGTTCTCATGTCAAAAGCGTGGCAGATTCCACCGTAGCATACGGGCATTCCTTCTTTAATTAGTTGAGTTATACATATTGCAGCTAAAATTTCTGCGTTTTCTTGAGCCATGGTTCCAGCTATAGTAGCGGGAGCGGAAACTCCCATTTGAGCCATCGGTCCGATATGTACAGGAAGGTTGAGCCGAGCAGTCTCGAATAATAAATCGATTCCATTGAATGGAAAACTTAAAGGACTAACAGGCTCAAACAACGGATAGAACAACGGATATTTCTGAGCTTCTTTTTGACCTCCTCTAAGAGACACAAGAAAATCAACGAGATATTTAGCTGATAACCGATCGTAAAACCAAAAAGTAATTGGTTTATCTGTGTTTTTGACCATTTCTAATGCTACTTGCATACTTCGCCATTCTACGGGGATTTCAAGAGGATCTGACATGGCACCTGGTATATTTATTTGATCTAAAGCATCCGCTAATCGAACAGCGGTCTCAACATCTTTCAAAGTAGTATGCCTGCGCGTTTTCCCACTATTTTCAATAAAAAATGATTGTCCTGCAGAAGAGTTGTAATTATGTTTTCCTAATCCAAATTCTGCTTTTTTTGAAACATCACGCCCATAAAGAGTGAACTTTTTACCCGCTTTAGAGACGAGTTCCATAACTATTTCTGAAGGAATTTTCACAATTTTATTATTTTTTTCCTTGTGTGCGCCGTAATCTATAAACCGAGACAGGATTTCTTCATGAGGTATGTAAACTCCAATATTTTCAAGAATGGTAAGAGAATTGGTATGAATTTTATCAATTTGTTGTTTATCAAGTATTTTAACTTGCATAATCACTCACTAGTAGTAATATCTAGAGAGTTAAAAACCCATATTAAATAATACAAATACTATTTGTTTTGGATTTTTTATACTATTAATATAAAACACTCTTCCGCAAACTTATTTCGTTATAAAATTGACGTCAACAAGAGCGAGAATATTTATATTCAATAATCTAAAGAAATTAATAAGTATCTAAATATTATTCACTCGTGAGAGTCTATATTAATAATACTTTTAAGGTGAATTAATTTACCAGTTCAAAACTTTATGGAATTGTATAAATTTCTACCAAAAACCAACTGTAAAAAATGCGGAAAGCCTACATGTATGGCGTTTAGTTTAGATTTATTGCAAGGAAAAGTTAAAGTAGATGATTGTCCTCCATTATTGGAACCCAAATATAAAAAACAATACGATGCATTAAAGGAACTATTAGGTTCTGAAGAAGGACAACAGAAAGAACTAAAGATAAATATAGATGATAAGCTTTGTGATGGTTGTGGAATTTGTGTTACCGTATGCCCCGTAAACGCGAGATATTGTCCATCAAGTCTAAGTGGAAAAGCTCCAGAGTATCCCCCTGAGGAACACCAGCTATTTCAAGTAATTGGAGGAAAATGTGAATTGTTAAAAATCGAACACTGTAGAAGATTAGACGCAGAAGGGAGAGAGAGGGAGTGTCGCGTTTGTGAGACTTATTGCCCTCGCGAAGCAGTTAAAATTGAATATGTATAATTAGTAATTCATTAAAACCAGTTGATGAATAGATAATGAAAAGATTTACTTGTTCAGGTTGTTCGCTCCTATGCGATGATATCATCGTTCAAAGCGATGGATTATTTATTAGTGAAGTTATAGGGGCTTGTTTAAAGGGAAAAGAAAGGTTCGATCTAGTGAGTGCTAAAAACAGGATTATAAGTCCTTTGATTAGAAAAGATGGAGAATTAAAAGAAGCATCATGGGATGAAGCTATTAAGAAAGCTATAGAAATCATTAAAAACTCTTCTATTCCACTACTATATGGTTTTTCAAATGTATCCTGTGAAGCTCAAGATGCAGGAATTAAGTTAGCGCAAAAAATTGATGGTTTCATAGACTCAAACGCTTCAATTTGTCAGGGGAAGATCTTTAATAAAGCAAAAAGTCTTGGAATAAACCTAACGACTATTACAGAGATTATTAATAAGGGAGATTTAATTATTTTATGGGGAGCTAATCCAGCAGAAACGGTCCCTCGCTTATTAAATAAAGTTCTCTTTTCTCGGGGTAAATTTCGCATGACGGGAAGAGAAATTAAAACATTAGTGATAGTGGATCCTATAAAAACAGCATCTTTTAGAGTAATGGGTGTAAGAGATCTTCCTTTAATCATAGAGCCAAATAAGGATATTGACTTAATTCGTATGTTAAAAGAAGAATGTTGTACTGCAAATAGTATCCCATCTCAAGGGGTCGCTGGAATAGATAAGAATGATCTTAAGAGACTATTACTCCATCTTACAGGTGCTGAAAACGGTGTGATAATTCTTGGCCAAGGGGTTATACAACCTCACCCCGATTATGATCTGGTTGAAGAATTATTGGAATTATTACAAATGATAAATAAAAGGCAAGAAAAAGGTCGAATATCGTTGCTTATAATGGGAGGTCATTTTAACATGGCAGGATTCGATCATGTAGCGCTCTCTGCTTATGGAGTTTCGGGTCATTTAGAATTCAAACACAATCAAATGGTGAAAACAGAGGATACATTGGTTTCTAAAATTGAAAAAGAAGACTTCGATAGTTCTATCATCGTTGGGACAGACCCTATTTCTCATTTACCTCATTCATTAAGCTCTAAAATAGCGAAAAAACCACTTATTCTTATAGATAACCACAGCACAGCAACTTCACATATAGCAGATGTAGTGTTACCAACAGCAATAACGGGAATTGAAAGCGGTGGATTAGCTTATCGCCTAGATCAAGTACCCATTGAGTTAAATAAATTATTAAATCCACCTAATAATCTTCCTTCAGATGAGGAATTACTCAATCAATTACATGGATTATTAAATAAAGGGGGGTCGGAATAACATGGAATTTATATTAAACTCGATGAGAAAAATCGATAATGATCAAGCAAAAGAACATGCTTTCGGGACAGAACAATCCTTAGAAGAGAATTTAGCTATTTGTTTTATTAATCCTAAAGATTTTGAAAAATTAAAGTTAGTTTCCAGCCTACAACTAAAAATATCGAATGAAGAAAAGTATGTTATAGTTAAAGTTGAGAAAGATGATAACATTCCTGAAGGAATGGTTGCAATGCCCGTTTCTATATGGTCAAATCGGTTATCAGTAGTTCAAAATAATGAACTTCAAACCAAAAACATCGTTGTGAATGTGGAAGCTACACATGAACCAATAATGAAATTTAAAGAAATAATACAAGAACTTTTGGTGAAAAAATAAGATGACAAAACTTCTTGTAAAAAACGGTTTTGTGTTTGACCCCTTTAATAACATTGAAGGCGATAAAAAGGACATTTTAATTGATGAAGGAAAAGTTATAGATAAATTCGTAAGCGGTAAAGATATTAAAGAAATAGACGCAAAAGGGAAAACTGTTATTCCCGCAGCAGTAGAAATTCACGCTCATGTAGCCTCCCAACAACTTAATTGGGTTCGATTATTAGGTTCTGCTAATCACAATTTTCAGAATCTATGGAATGGCTTGACTCTAAATGCTATTGCTAAAGACTATGTTTCAAACGGATATACTTTTATTCTTGAAGCTAACGTTTTTCCATCGCTAACAAAACAGACTATTTTTGACTTAAAACGATTACCCGTGTTAGATAAAGCGTTCTTATTAAATACCAGTAATTTATGGGCCTTAGAACTTGAGTTTCAGAAAAAGATGGTTGAAGAAGGTGCTGTTTTTTTATCAAATCTATTGGAGAAAGTTAAGGGTTTTGGTTTGAAAGTCTACAATCCTTTCGAAGCAGAAGATTGGAATTGGAAAGTGATTAGAAAAAACTTAACAGAAAAAGGAAGGTTATTCAACTTCACTCCTATGGATGTGTATGAAAAACTCCCTATATTTGTAGAGCATTTAGGATTACCTCATTCGATTCATGCTCATGTTGAAGGGTACGAGACCCAATATTCAAAAGAAAACTTACTCGCAACTTTAAACAAAGTAAGATCGCTTGGATTAAAACCCAATCCAAAAAGCGATTTTGGAATAAAGCGATCTCAAATATTTCATCTCGCACATGGCTCAAGTTATAATATAGACGGGGATAATTCTGAGTTGATTAAATTTTATAACGAAAATCAAGATTTTGACATGGATTTGGGATTTATAGGTTTTAACGCTCTAAACCCTTTGATTACTTCCGATCGGCATCTTATAAACAAACTAATTAATTCAGCAGACACTTACAAACTAATTAGATCTTCTGTAGAATCTGAAGGAGACTCCTTCGCAACCCTCAGAAAATTCAGTAAAAAAAAGAAAGATGATTGCGAAATGTGGGCAAACGCGATTGATTTAGCATTAAACATAACTCCCTGGCAATTACAATTTTCAATAAATTATCCAAACTACGCAGATATTATAAATCTTCCTGAAATCGCAAGCTGGTTAATTAGTAATAAAGCCCGCGAACAATTTATGAATGATATGGAAGCTAGCTTCTTGAAGGACAACTCTCTAATTAGTAACAGTAAAGTATTAACATTTAATGATTTTATTATTTTAACTCGGTCGAGTCCTGCTAAATCTCTAGGTATTGGGAGTATCAAGGGGAACTTAGGTTTAGGAGCTGACGGTGACCTCAACATTCTAAATTTGAATTTAAATGATACAGATATTTCAAAAAACTATAAAGATTTCAAATCTGCTCTCGGTAATATAGAATATGTAATAAAAGCAGGCGAAGTAATAAAAGACCATGAAAAAATTAACCTAAACAGTTCTGGAAAAATCTTTTGGGCTTCTGGCAAACCTGAAAAAGAAGACATTAAATCTATCTTAACAAAGAAAGAAGCCTTTTACCAAAAATATAATTCTAATTTCTACAATTCCTACAACACAGATATCAATAAAGAAATATTGAGAAAGATAGTTTAAGAACGCATAGTAAGCTTATAAAAATAAAAATAAAAAAAGTTAGGTATATTTTTTCTTCTTTCTTAATATTGTAATTAAGCCAACTGAAGTGATTGTGAAGATTAGTGTCCACATTTCAAACCCAGGAATCTCCGTATCTTGTGCTGGTTCCTCTATTTCGACAACAACTTCTATATTATTGGACAACATCGTACCAAAAGCATTTTTCGCGACCACAACAAAATAATACGTTCCATCTGCGTAATCAAATGCCTCGTAAGACAAATCGGTAACTTCGTCCAGAAGTAAAGTTAAACTACCGTTAATTTCGGTAATTAAACTGGAATAGACGTACAGTGAATAATTGTCCGCATAAGTAGAAGGAGTCCAAGTAAGATCGAAGTCTCCGTTCGCGTCAGGACTTTCAGCGTCCGAAGATAATGTAAACGGTGATGGTAGGACCGGTCGTTCGACAACAATTTCTATATTGTTGGACAACATCGTACCATAAGCATTTTTCGCGACCACAGCAAAAAAATACGTTCCATCTGCGTAGTTAAATTCCTCGAAAGAAAGATCTGTAACTTCCTCAAGGAGTAAAGTTAAACTACCGTTAATTTCGGTAATTAAACTGGAATAGACGTACAGTGAATAATTGTTCGCATAAGTAGAAGGAGTCCAAGTAAGATTGAAGTCTCCGTTCGCGTCAGGACTTCCAGCGTCCGAGGATAATGTAAACGGTGATGGTGGGTCCTGTATTTCTACATTTACCAATAAATTACTTGAAGTTATATTACCATTTCCATTTCTCGCTACTACGAGAAAGTAATAATTACCGTTTGAATATCCACTTGCTTCGTAAGAAAGATCGGTAACTTCGTCAAGGAGTAAAGTTAAACTACCGTTAATTTCGGTAATTACACTGGAAGAGACATATAGCGAATAATTATCCGAGTAAGCTGAAGGCGACCATGTAATATTAAAGTTCCCGTCAGTATCCGGATCGTCGGCATCGGAATTTATAATAAAAAGTCCAGGTAAAATTGGTGATTTCCATTCGCATGGGTAGAAGTATAATTTTTCCATAGCGTTTTGTTGAAAGCCGGTTAAATGATTGTCATACGCATGAAAAATATATGGAACAAAACCCCACGCCAATGGACGATCTTCTTCTATGAGAAGTTCTTGAATCCTGCTGTAAATCATTGCTCTTTTAGTTTGGTTGATCTCTACTAAACCTGCTTCCATTAACAATTGCACGTTATCCCATAGATAATTTGGATTTCTACCTGCTTCTACTGCTGCAAGCCAACCATTGTATTGAGCGCCATTAGATGCAACAGATCTGTTTGTAAACAATGGGTTGATGAAATTGCTCGGATCGTTATAATCCGGACCCCATCCAATCCACCAAAGGTTCAAATCGTCTCTGTTAAGGTTTCCTATTTCGTATAGGCGATAAAGGAATTCTGCAAATGTCATACCATCCCCAGACACTGCAATACCAATTTTTGGCAAGTTGTCCATTAATAATGCGAGTATATCTTCTCGCATCTGATTACCGATATTATAGGTAAAGGAGACAGCTTTCGCTGCTCGTCCGTGGGTTGCTGCGTATTCCCATACAGCATCGTAATCCAAAGCAAAAGGCGTACAAGATGGTCCCGTCTTCCATCCCAGAGAGGTACCGGTTCCATTAAATCCATAGCCAATGCTTTGCATTAGCATTCTTGCTTTTGTAACGTTATAGATAGCTTCTTGAGATGACCAATCGCCCATTAAAATACCTTCTGGAATAGGAGATTCCAACCTATCGGCAGTTCCCTCCATAATTTCATCGGTAATATAAGCGTAGTCAATTGCATAAGAAATTGCTTCTCTCCAAGTAGTATTAAGATACTTATTATTCATCCCCAAATACTGAATTATATTGCTTGTGGTACTGGTGTTTAAAAATGTAAGATTAGGAGAAGACTTAATTGCTGAATACCACGCAGGTTCAGTAGCACTTATAAAGTGAACATCACCCGCTAATAACGCAGCGTTTCTAGCGTCTGAATCGGTAATTAGTACGAATCTCATCTCGGTTATATTCGCTTTTCCTTTCCAATAGTTATCAAAAGCGTGGAAATTCACTTCTACACCTAATGTATAATTATCGTAGACGAAAGGACCAGTTCCAACGAGATCGCTTGAAGCTGTAACAAGGTAGGCATCTTTAGTAGTACTCGCTGGTGATTGAATATATGAACCACTAAAGCATAACAAAGCTTGAAATGGAGCATAAGGTGCATTTAATACGAATCTTATAACATATTCGCTCACAACTTCAGTATGATCCACAAAGGGCGTTCCATCCGGCCATACATATAACTGCTGGATATCAGTTACTCGAACATGATTAGTGCCAGTTTCATTTAAACACCAATCCATTCTTTCCCAATTCCACTGAACTGCTGATGCGTTAAATGCGGTACCATCGTGGAATGTAACATCGTCTCTGAGTGTAACAGTATAGTTTAAGTTATCTGAAGACCATACTCCGTCTGCTGTCGCAAGACATGGAATAATTGAATTATCAGGATCGCTCAGGTTATAGGCAAATAATCCTTCGCATACTTGATCAATAAAATCACCGTCAGCACTGTTCCAGCTAAATTGGGGGTCAAGGTCTACAGGACCGTAGGGCACACCAACCTTAAAAAGTACTTGTTGCATCGGCTTACTTGAAAGATGGATTTTATCGTTAGTTGGCCATGAATCTAGATTTCTATCAGTATTTATCAACGAAATGGTTAGTATTAGCGAAAAAATGATTAACACGATACAAAATTTCTTGTTTTTCATTATCGTACACTTTTTAGATTTCTTTTATCAAAATTTATTATTTGATAATGAATTATTACATTTTTATAGATATAAATTTATCTGAAATTATTTCTCTTTAATGGGGAAGAATTAGGAGTAATCCCTCCTTTTTAATGGTAAAATTTATACAATGCGAAGCTCTAGGATTTCCTTTATCGAAACTGATTATACGATACCAAATCAATTTAAGTTTAAATCCTATAGGCTTCTGGCAAACCTGAAAAAAAAGATACTAAATCAATCTTAGCAAGAAAGGAGGTTTATTACCAAAAATATAATTCTAATTTCTATAATTCCTACAACACAGATATCAATAAAGTAATATTAAGAAACATAGCTTAGATCAATCTTTGTCTAATCGTTTTATAATTAAATAAATAATTTACATTATCTATCCCCATAATATAGATGACTAAGGTTTCTTTTTTCGGCTTCCGTAGTGTTTTTTGCTGAGTTGGTTGATTTTACGTGAATTTACTTTACGCTCCTGACTTTATTCCTCACAAAATGTGCCGTACTAACAACTGTTAATAAAATATCAAAGATCTGCTTTTTTGAAATGATATTGTTCATATGAACT
>Ga0315553_10001751_pt1 | contig 17821 bp, 15 predicted proteins | sample SalMarSW160140MG_FD_203099 | JGI IMG/M metagenome (GOLD analysis project Ga0315553, IMG submission 203099) | Salt marsh sediment microbial communities from the Plum Island Ecosystem LTER, Massachusetts, United States - Salt Marsh Sediment SW1601-40 ... | reverse complement strand
CGGGCAGGCTGTGGCCGAGCGGCTCCGCGCGCTCGACTCACCGCCTGCCCTTCCCTGCCTGCTGGAGCTCACTCCTGAACTCGGGCGCAACGGAAGCCGACAGTGTCGTCCCGGTAGTCGCGGACGTACGCGCCGCGGCTGGCGGCGCGCACAAGGCGCGCACTGTAGTTCCATGAGCCGCCGCGAAGCGCGCGCTGGGCGCTCTCCAGGGAGCCAACAGGGTCGGCAATGGGTCCGTCGCCCGCACGCTGCTCGGCGTGTTCTGGGCGTGGTCAATAACGCCAAAAACATACTGGATGTGCCGATAGACATTCAGCTCATCGCAAACGGGGGCGATCATCGTCGCCGCATTGGCACTTGCCGCCCGCCGTGCCTAGAACGTGATCATTTCTGATGGAGACGATCACGTTCTATATCTATTTGCTTACGCACGATTTTTCAGGAAAACCGGTGTCCATCCCCGTTCTCCACGGGGACATGCATTTCGCGGGTCGTGCTCTAACCGTTGGCCATCTGCTGTCGCGCAGTCGACCGCAGCAGCGTATCTTTTGCCGATCCCAGATGCGCCCGGCAGGCAAGTTCCACCATGGTAACGTTTCGGCTGAACAGAGCCTCGATATAGGTGAGATGCTCGCGGACGGCGACCTCGTTGCGCTGGCGCTCATCGTGTTTGCTCCACTGATAATGATAGTGGAAAACCACAGTGATGATGTCATAGAAGCTGTCGATAAAACGGTTTGGTGCGGCGGAGCTGATCAGACGATGGAAGCGGCTGTCCAGATCCGAGAAATCGTGATAGCGGTCCTCGATCTCTTCCAGCAAAGCCAGGTGCTCATCACGCAGCACTTCCAGACGTGTCCAGATCGGTGATGCTTCCGGCAGCGCGGCAAGCGCCCGCGCTGAGCGCAACTCAAACATCTCTCGTATTTCGAATAGCTCAAGTGCAAAGTTTGTCGTGAAGCCTTTGAATACCCACCCGGCATTCGGGCGCTTTTCGATCAGGCCGAAGCGCTGAAAGCGGTTCAGAAATTCGCGGATACCGGTGGTGGCCACACCGAACTGTCGCGCAAGCTCCAGCTCGTTGATGAGCATTCCGGGGCGCGCGTCGTCTCGCAGCATCCATTCCATGAACCGTTCTTCCACCTGAGCTGCCATCGGAACAGTTTCAGCCTGTGGGAAACGCCGAACGGTCTTTTTCGGATCACGGACTATGCGTTTGCGGCCATTTCCTGTAACGACCCTCTTCTCGGCAAGCAGGGTGATGACTTTGCGAACGGTCGTGCGACTGACGCCCAGCCGCGCGCTGAGTGTTGTTTCAGAGGGAAGAAGCTCCCCGTCAGCGAGACGAGAGATCAGATCGATAGCGTTATTATAGGTTCGCTTGAACACTGTGTCGGTCTTCATCGGCTCATCATATTCCGCTATTTCTATCTGTATTTTAATCTATAAAAAACAATTTGACGACCAATTAACAATCGTTTTTTCTACATAATAAACAAATAAATATATTGGGAGGAACGTTCTTGGCCGAAACTGCGAGGCAGCTCGAATCTGTATCTGGTGGCCAGAGCGCTTGGCGCTCGGCTCGGGGAGATATGGCAGTTTCTGTTGGCCTGCGGCTGCTCGGTTTCGGTCCTCTGCTTATTCTCGTTCTGCTTGCCGCGGTCATCGGCCTGCTCACACCCAATTTCCTCAGTCCGGGCAATATCAGTAACATCCTTGCACAGACCGCTGTGATCGCGATCGTGGCGATGGGGCAGCAACTTGTGATCCTCACGCGTGGCATCGACCTTTCGGTTGGCGCCAATCTCGCGCTCGCGACCGTCATTGGCGGCCTTGTCTACCATGAGGTCGAATCCGGCCCGTTGGTCATACTGGCGATGATCCTTGCCGGCGGGGCTGTCGGCGCCGTCAATGGCTTGGTCTATGTGTACGGGCGCCTGCCGCATCCTTTCATCATCACGCTGGCAATGCTCAGCATATGCCGCGGGCTCGCGCTTGAATTCTCCATCAATCACACGACGATGCGGGGCATGCCCGACAGCATCATGGTGCTCGGGAATGAGGCCTCATTCGGTTTGCCCAACTCGTTTTTCGTCGTACTGGGCGTAGCCTTGATCCTCTTTGTCCTGACAAAAACGATGGTCTGGGGCAGATGGACCTATGCTGTCGGGGGCAATCCGGAAGCCGCCGTTGAAATGGGCATTCCGGTCAAGGCGGTTCTGGTTGCCACATATGTCATTGCGGGCTTATGCGCGGGTATCGGCGCCGTCGTGCTTTCCGGGCGGACAGGCGCAAGCTCGCCGCTCTACGGCAATCTGCTCGAACTCGACACGATCGCTGCCGTGATCATTGGCGGCGCAAGTTTCCTCGGCGGACGCGGACATCTCGGTCACGCACTGGTCGGGGCGGTGATGATCGGCGTCATCCGCAATGCGCTGAACCTGCTCAATGTGGACGTTTTCTTCCAGATGATTGCCATCGGGCTGATCATCATCATCGCGGTCGAGGCGGATGTTCTCAGAAATCATCTGGAAGCGCGCGCCCGCGTCAACCAGGCTGCGAGGACCGAATGAGCCCGATACTCCCGCCTCCCGCCTTGACGGTCCGTAACGCCGAGAAAAGATTCGGGGCTGTTTATGCACTGAAGGGCGTAAGCCTCCAGGCACGCCGGGGCGAAGTCCTGGCGCTTCTCGGCGATAATGGCGCAGGGAAATCGACGCTCGTCAAATGCATCAGCGGCGTCCATGCGCTGGATGAAGGCGATATCCTGGTAGACGACGAAATCATCGCCATGAATTCACCTGCGATTGCACGCCGGGCCGGCATCGAGACCGTCTATCAGGATCTTGCGCTTTTCGACAATCTTACACCGGCACAGAACTTCTATTGTGGCCGCGAGACGTCCTTCCCTTCATGGCTGCCGCGCGGCTTGCGGTTCCTCAATTCCCGGAAGATGGACCGGGAAGCCGCTGCCGTCATCGACCGGCTGAAGGTGAGGCTTCCCAAATTCGATGCGCCGGTCGCTCTTATGTCGGGCGGTCAGAGACAGGCGATTGCCGTCGCACGGGCAACGGTTTTTGCGCGCAAGGTGGTGATCCTCGACGAGCCCACTGCCGCATTGGGCGTCCGCGAATCCCGCAAGGTGATCGATCTGATCAAGCAACTCCGGGCCGAAGGCAATACGGTGATCCTGATCACGCACAACATGGAACATGTCATCGAGCTGGCAGATCGCGCCGTCGTGCTCAGGCAGGGACACAAAGTCGGCGAGTTGAAGCCGGAACGGGCCAATCAGCAGGAGCTGGTGTCCCTCATCATGGGGGCGGGAGCCTGAACGAAATTCGTGGCCAGCGAAGGCTGCGGGTCGCAGATCGCTCAATAGGGGGCGGTTCAAGTCTAGGGAGGAGAAAACAATGAGACTAGGAAAGGTGATCGCGGGAGCGGTGCTTGCCTTGGCATTTTTTGCACCTGTATCAGCCGCAGATGACATCAAGATCGGGTTCATCACAAAGTTCCCGGTACCGTTCTTTGCGGCCATGGAAAACGCGGCCAAGGAGTATGCCGCCGCCAATCCGGGCGTGGAGGTCATTTTCGCCCAGGGAACATCGGCAACGGACATCGAGGGGCAGATCGCCCATATCGAGGCGATGGTGACCAGGGGTGTAAAAGGCATCGCCATCACGCCGGTCGATCCGACAGTTGCGCCGGCTCTCGACAAGGCCATCGCAGCCGGGGTCAAAGTAGTCCTGATGGACAACAACATCCCGGACTGGAATGGCCGCACCGCCTTGGCGACGACCGACAACTATAACGCCGGCAAGATTGCGGGACAGTATCTGAAGACGGTCCTGAAGGAGGGTGACAAACTGGGTGTCCTTGAAGGCGTTCCGGGTGTTCCATCGCTCGACGATCGCGTCAAGGGCATGATGGATGGTCTTGCCGGAGTGAACGTTGAAGTCGTCGGCAAAGGCGCGACCAGCTGCACCGAGGAAAAGGGCATCAATGTCGCTGAGGACATCCTCACTGCCAATCCGGATCTGACGGCGATCTATGCGGCTTGTGGTCCGCCCGCTGCCGGTGCTGCCCAGGCCATCAAGAACGCGAAGCTGGATCGTCACATCATCCTGGTTGGCTTCGACTTCTGCTGCGGCGAACCCGAAGCGATCTCCGAAGGTATTGAAGATGCATCGGTCGCGCAGTTTCCAACCAAAATGGCTGAGTTGGGTGTCGATGCTCTCGTCAAGGCCATTCGCGGCGAGAAGGTCGAGTCGCTCATCGATTCCGGCGCTGCACTCGTCACCAAGGACAATATGAGCAAGTTCCAATAAGCGCGCATGGGGCCGGCCCAAAGCTGGCCCCGGCGATTGACGTTGCCTCATCATGAAAAGCGAAAGCCAAGCCCGTGCAGTTGATTGATGCTCTCGTCTGCCTGGAGCCGGGGAAATTGCAGCTCGAGAAACGGCCTCGGCCATCATCCGAAACCGGCGATGTTCTGGTTAGGCCTCGCTGTGTCGGCATATGCGGGACGGATTATCATATTTTCGAAGGCAAGCATCCTTTCCTGAACTATCCGCGTGTCATGGGGCACGAACTTGCCGTCGAGGTGGTTGACGCTCCAGCGGGCTCAGGCGTTAAAAGCGGTGAGATTTTCGCGGTTAATCCTTACCTGTCATGCGGCCATTGTATCGCCTGCCGGAATGGCAAGCCGAATTGCTGCGTAAGGATTTCCGTGCTTGGCGTGCATCAGGATGGCGGGATGGCGGGTTTGCTCACCATACCGGCGAGCAACCTGATCCGCGCAAACGGTTTGACGGCCGATCAATGCTCCGTGGTCGAATTTCTGGCGATCGGCGCCCATGCGGTGAGACGCGGGGCGGTAGCGGAAAGCGACAGGGTGCTGGTTGTTGGCGCCGGGCCTATCGGACTCGGTGCGGCGCTCTTTGCGAGCCTGTCCGGCGGCCGGGTTTCGGTGCTCGATCTTGATCAGGACCGAGCCAACACCGCAAGGTTACTGATGAGCGTCGAAACAATTTCCAGCAAGAACGATATAGCAAAAGCCGTGGAAGCAATGACCAATGGCGAAGGATTTGACGTTGTCTTCGACGCCACGGGCAATTCCGGCGCTATGGAGCAAGGTTTCGAATATGTCGCGTCTGGCGGGCGTTATGTTCTGGTCAGCGTGGTAAAAGATCCAATTGCCTTTGCAGATCCGGATTTTCACAGGAAGGAAATGACCTTGCTGGGTAGCCGCAATGCGACATCGGAGGATTTCGAGCGGGTGGTGGCGGCTATCTGTGACGGCGTCGTTCCTGTGGATCGGATAATCACGCACCGGACCAATCTTTCGGGGGCGGTGCAGGATATTCCGCGCTGGGCAAACGACAAGTCCGGACTGATCAAGGCGGTGGTTGAACTTGACTGATCAAAGCCCCGCTCCGCGTCTTGCTGCGGCCAATCAGGAGGGCGTACTGCCCTATGATCGCTCGCGGGTCACACCGGGCATCGTCCATATTGGCATCGGCGCTTTTCACCGTGCGCATATGGCAGCGTATATCGACGACATTCTCGGGAGCGATCCGAGCTGGGGCATTATCGGCGCCTCATTGCGGCGACCGGACACGCGCGATGCTCTCGAACCGCAGGATTTTCTTTATACACTCGCGATCCGTAGCGATGCCGGGACATCGACACGGGTCATCGGTTCCGTTCTCGACGTGCTCGACGCCAATACGCAGCGGGATGAACTGATCCGAGCAATGACGGATGCGCAGATCCGCATCGTGTCTCTGACTGTCACCGAGAAAGGCTATTGCCACGATCCAGCGACGGGCTCGCTGGATGAGAGCCATCCCGACATTGTGCGTGACCTTGCGCATCCGGAAACACCCGTCAGCGCACCGGGCCTCATAGTCAGGGCTCTGGAGCTGCGCAAGGCGGCAGGCATCCCGTCCTTCACCGTGCTGTGCTGTGACAACCTTCCTGCGAATGGCGAAACCGCCAGGCGGATCACCACTCAATTTGCAGCGTTGCAAAGCAAGAAGCTTGCCGATTTCATCGAACGGGACGTTGCGTTTCCATCGACCATGGTGGACAGGATCGTCCCGGCCACGACGGAGAGCGATCGCAGGGCCGTCTTCGAAGCCACCGGTTTGTGGGACGCCTGGCCGATCGTCGCCGAGCCTTTTACACAATGGGTCATCGAGGACGAGTTCCCCCTTGGCCGTCCCATGCTTGAAAGCGCAGGCGTACAGTTCGTGACGGACGTACGGCCCTTTGAAAACATGAAGCTGCGCATGCTGAATGGCAGCCATTCGACCATCGCCTATCTGGGTTATCTGGCCGGATATGAATTCGTGAACCAGGCAATCGCCGAACCGGCATTCCGCGCCCTGATCCACGACCTGATGACCGAGGAGGTCATGGACACCTTGCCGCCGGGAATTGGCGATCTCGCCGCCTATCGCGATGCGCTTCTCGACCGCTTCGCCAATCCGGCCCTTCAGCACCGCACCTGGCAGATCGCCATGGATGGCAGCCAGAAACTACCGCAGCGTCTGCTGGAGACGATTCGCGATCGTCTTGCCGGGAACCTTCCGGTAACGCGCTCGGCGCTCGGCGTCGCGGCCTGGATGCGCTACGTCACCGGACGCGGCGAGCATGGCGGAGAGATCGACGTCAAGGACCCCTTTGCATCGCAACTCCGCGCCATTGCCGATAAGGCCGGGAATGACCCAGACAGGCTCGTCGACGGTATGCTGCGGGTGAAAGAGATTTTCGGAAATGATCTGGCGGCGGATCAATCGTTCCGCGCCGAACTCGGCAAACACCTTTCCTCGCTTTATGAGCGTGGAGCGCTTGCTACAGTTCGCAACCTAGTGAGGAGTAGTGCATTCAGCCCAAGGTTATGATGGCAATCTTATAGTGCAAAGGGTCCATCCCAGGGAGACGCTACCTGGTTATTTCAGGCCGGTACAAGACATCTCCGATATGGCAATGAGCCTGATCGCCAATCAATGCGCGCGAAAGCTAACTGCATTTATTGCCACCTTCAACATCATAGTATACCCTGCCGATACACTCGTACCCCCCATTGAAACGCGTCACAACAGGCTTGTTTTACACTCAATGTTACACTAAATGTAACAGGCAGACTCTAATGTGACGGATGGCAGGTGCTATGGGACGGAAAATCGGATATGCGCGGGTTTCGACGGCAGATCAGGATCTGGCAATCCAGAAGGCGGCACTTGAGGGCGATGGCTGCGGGATTGTCTTCGAGGAAAAGATCAGCGGCACGAAGCGCGATGGCCGCGATCAATTGCTCCTGACACTGAAGGTTCTGTCCGAAGGCGACACGCTGGTCGTGACACGCCTCGACCGTCTCGGCCGGTCGTTGCGGGATCTGGCGAATATCGCACATGAGATCGAAGCGAAGGGCGCGGCGCTGCGCGTGCTGGAGCAATCGGTCGATACGTCGACGTCGGCGGGCAAAGCCTTCTTCGGCATGCTCGCGGTTTTCGCGCAGTTTGAGACTGACGTCCGCCGCGAACGGCAGGCCGAAGGGATTGGACGGATCATTGCCGACCCGAAACTGCGCCGGCAGAAATATCCCGGCGGCAAGCAGCGCATTGACCGCGATCATGTTGTGCGTATGAGGGCAGAAGGTCACGGCCCAGCGACAATCGCCAGGGCTCTCGGCATCAGCCGCATGTCGGTTTATCGCGTGCTGCAGACGACCGACCCAGCTTAGAAATCCAGCAGAGCGAAATTTCCAACCGGCATTGAGGAGGTCTGCCCAATTTGGCAGACCTAGTTCCTTAGCCTGACGCCCGGCCCTTCTCCATTGTCCAGGAATACGACGCCCGCCAATTCGAGCGCGCCGACGATGGCATCCATATTGGCCGGGTGCGGCGTGTGCCGCCCAGTTTCAAAATCACTGATCGTTGAAAATCCAAGGCCGGACTTTTGAGCAAGCTGTTGGCGCGTCCATCCGACCATGGCGCGAGCGGCTCGGCATTGTCCTGCGGTGATTGCAGTCATGCGCCCACTGCTATCAGCAGGCGTTCTGAAATCAATAGCTTCTGTTGACTTGCAGGCATAAGTCAATAAATAATATTGAGTTGAAGCGGCCCAAGCCGGTGTTACGAGCACCGGCAAGGGCCTGACCACAGCTCACTTCCTAGGAGTGAATCATGGCTGACAATGAGAATACCCCGCCGAATGGCGAGGGCAACAATATGCGCGTCGACATCGTCACGCTCATTTACGAAATCCGGGTGCTTTTCGAGACCGTCGTCGTGGCACTCGACGGTATCAAAATCCAACCGGCGGCGAAGCCTGTCGCAGACCAGCTTGGCGTTATTCAGAAGCTTGCATCTCAAGCCGGAGAAGCGCTGGAAACCCTCGACGAAACTATTCAAGGGTTCTTTAAATTGCGTCCGGCGACGTGATTTGATCCTGAAACTGGCGGCATTCGTGCCGCCCCTTTTTGCCTTATATCTTGGCAAGCACGCCATCGGTCTCCGACCGTCGACCGCCAAGTCTTCACGCAGCTATTTCAAAAATAAACCCAGCTTTTGGCTCATGCCGCGCACCCATATCGCGCAGAGCGTTTCGTCCTGCGCGACTAGCCGGTCATAGGTCCGCCAATGCATGCCTTTGGGTCTTTCGGGAAATGGCTCGTCGAGCGAGCCCGAACCGCCATATCGTTCGCGGATCTTCTGAGCGCGGGTCGTTCCGTTCAGCCATGCCGGCTCGTATTGAGATTCGTACCGGAGCCCCTGACAGCGGCGGCAGCGGAAATGAGCGCCGCCATAAAGGACGCGGCAACGTCGATGGCATGAAAGACACTGAACCCATCGGCGCCGGCCGGAGAAGTTTGTGGCGGTGTACATGAAGGGGAACAACTCGTCGACGTCCCGCCATTCGCCGCCCGAGGGTCTGGTCCGGTAAATCAGCCTCAGCCCGTGGCTTTCAACGCGATAGTCGATCCATGCCGTCACCGATCCGCCCCGGGACCAGGTAATGCGGCCGGAATAGCCTGGCGTCAAAAAGCCTTTGCGGCGCAGGGAGGCGAGATCGACAGAGCGATAATCCTCACATTTGTCGACGAGCATGCCCATTGAGCCGGGTCTGCCCGATCCCCTTCCGCCCATTAATTTTTCATCTCGTTTTTTACCGAAATCATTTGGCAGATTTGCTCAAACGCTTTCATGGCACCCAAGTCGCATTTTTGCGAAACAAAGCCAATTCAGCGTCAGGCTGCAGTTTCAGCTATTTCGGACGCATCCGCGTCGTCTACCGATGATGATTGTTTCAGCCGCCATTCTTGCGCCTCACGCAACGCCCGCAATGTCTTGTAAAGCTGGTTATCCAGCATGGTTTGATACCGCATGAACAGCTGAAGCACATGGCCCGGCAGGAGCAGATTTCGAGCACGAAAATGCTCTGCAAGCTGAAGAACCTTCGGGCGAATTCGTGCCTTTTCGAGTTCGCCGCGACACCAGCGAATGAGCTCTGCCAGATAGCCGTGTAGTCCCCGATCGAAAGCGCCCAAATGCTCCTCGATCGTCTCACCGTCGCTGTCGGCATCGGACTTCAGCTGACGATGGATGAGCGGCGCTTTGCGCTGAAGCTCTTTCAGATCGAACGCGTCCAGCTTCTCGAACTCTTCGATGACACCTTCGCACCATTTCGCCTCATCGCGATCAAATGGAACAAGATCGGCTTCCGACAGGCTGTTGATGGAATAGAGATCGAGCGCGCTCGATACGTCGTCGGCGATCTTCTTCGGTTGCGTCGCAAGCGCCAGGGCTGCCGTTTCCGCGCGTACCAAGCGCCGCTGCCGCCACATCGAAACAGCGACCCGCTCGACGAGGGTCGCCTCGACAATACCGACCGGAGCGAGCGCAACATTCAACTCCTCCAGCAGGCGCCGAAATTCCGCCGGCTTCTCTCCATCGACCAGGATCCGATCGCTCAAGATGGCATGCTTTGTCGCATTGGTGCTGACGATCGCTTTGCTGTTCGAAGTCTTGGGGCCGGTACTCTTCAGAGCGTTGGTGCGATTGGCGGTAAGCTGTTGTTCTGAAATAGACATTTGAAGCTCGTAGGTCGGGAATTCGTCTGCGAGCGATTCTATAGAAATACGGGTGCCGGGTCAGCTGTGCACGGGTGAACAGCTATCTTGACGCATCGGCCGTCTCGCGAGCCCTCTCCTTGATGCGTTCAAGCGCGTCATAAATATCCGTGGTCTGCTCATCACTGAACAAGTCCTGCACGCCGGTCGGTGCGAGGCCTGTGAAGGGATCATAGAAAAGACGGCCGCGCTCTACGATGCCAGCCCTGGTCAGCTCCTCGATGACCATCGCGATGAATTCTTGTTGGCGCGAATTTAGCTCATATTTTTGGAGGAAACCTTCGAAGGCTTTCATCGCGGCGCTCCTATCCAGCCCGATGAGAGACTGAATGAAAACGCCAAGTCCAGCTTCGCGCGCAGCTTTGTAATTGTCTTCCGGCCCGAGCTTGGCCGCCTTGAGCATGTTGTCGAGCGCCTTGATATCATTCTCCGTCAGTCCCAGGCCCAGACGAAGCTTTTGCAGCGCAAGCTCATTTTCGCGGGGCCGCAGGAAGTGGCGGACCTTTTCCTTGAAACGCTCGAAGCTTTGCGTGCCTATGCCGATCGGAGGATTGATGCCGGTCGGAGCGCCAATTACGTCCCGGAAATTTGTGAAGATCGGCTTCCGCGCGTGCTTGTCGATGAACTTAACGAGGCCTCGGATTTTCTTGCGAAGGTTCTCAAGCTGCGGAATCGCCACATCCTGCCAGAACGCATCCGTCTGCACGTCGTCGATGAGCGGAAGTTGGTCGGCGACCATCGGAATAGCGGCCTTTGTCGACAGCGCTTCAGCCAATTCCCGAACGCGCTCCGCCAGCTTGGGAAAGTCGCGGGTGCTGCGTAGCCTGCCAAGCTGGAGGCGGAACATCAGTTCGTCGAAGAGTTTCGCCGCCGTGTCCGGATCGACAATCGTCGAGGGCAGCCCGGCAATCTCGCGGGACAACTCGGCGGTTTTGGTCTCGTCGAGCGCCTGCCACGCATCCGCCTTGCTATATCGCCGAACGAGATTCCGCTTTGGCCGGACCAGGAAATTGTCGTCGGGCATTGCTTCGATTTCGTCGCGGAGCCCCTTGACCAAATCCGCGCGCACTTGCTGAAGAGTGTTGGCACTACCGTCCAGCGAAGTCATCGGCCGTTCGCTAAAGCCCGGCGCTTTGCTGGTCTCGGCCGTATCGAGCTCCGCAACAAGTTCGACCCGGCGTCTGAACAGCCGCGTCGCCAGCGACGGCGTTGTTGATCCTCGATCCGCAGGAACATCATGCGAGAAGAATTCGAGGTTCTGGCAGAAGTCGAAGATGCGGAAGAATTCCTTGTCCTGGTCCGGGCCGTAAAGGTTCGGGCAGAGCCGCGTGCCGCGCCCGAGCATCTGCCAGAATTTCGTCTTTGAGCGGATTGGCTTGAAGAACACCAGATTGACGACCTCCGGCACGTCGATGCCGGTGTCGAGCATGTCGACCGAGATGGCGATATGCGGGTCTTTGTCGGCGACGGAAAAATCGTCGATCAGGCTCTGCGCGAACGGGATCGAATGCTCGATCACCCGCGCGAAATGGCCCTTCAGGTGTGGGTAGTTTATGTCGAAGCGCTCTTGGATGAACTGCGCATGGCGTCGGTTCTTGGCGAAGATGATCGTCTTGCCGAGCCGATCGCCACCGGCAACATACTCGCCATTTTCCATTAGATGGCGGAGAGCTTGATCAACGGTATTTTCGTTAAAGAGCCAAACGTTCAGCTCATTCGGATCGACCTCGACGGGAACGTTCCCGTCCTCGTTCCATTCGATTGCGTCCCAATCCTCCTTCTCCTCGTCGGAGAGCTGGTTATAGCGAATCCCCTCGCGGACGAATTTGAGCGGGACCGACACGGCCTTCGGCGGGACGAGATATTCGTCGGCGACGGCGTCATCCAGCGAATAGGCATCGGTTGGCACGCCGTCCTGCAGCTCGAAAAGCGAGTAGGTGTTGCGGTCGATCTCTTCGCGCGGCGTCGCCGTCAAACCGATGAGGTAGCTGTCGAAATAGTCGAAGATCGCTTTGTATTTCTGATAAACGGAGCGGTGCGCCTCGTCGATCACGATGAGATCGAAATAGCCCGGCCCGAAACGGCGCTCGCCTTCGCTCGTCGCATCGATCAGCTTCATCATCGTCGGATAGGTCGACAGCATGACGCGGCCGGGCGTCGCCGTATCCGCGAGCAAACTGACGGCGCCGGCACTCGGCAAATGCGCATTGAACGCCCCATGTGCCTGCTTCACGAGCGCCACGCGATCGGCGAGAAACAGCACACGCTTGACCCAATTGGCGCGCATGAGCAGATCGGCTAACGCGATGACCGTCCGCGTCTTGCCCGAGCCGGTTGCCATGACGAGCAGCGCCTTGCGCATGTTGGCCCGCTCGAAATGCTCGGCGACACGTGTGATGGCGCGGGTCTGATAGTAGCGCTCGACGATGTCGGGATTGATGTCGAGTGGCGAGAGCTTCTTCAGCGAAGTCCGCCGTTGAATGGCAAGCTCCAGTTCGGCCTTCGTGAAAAGGCCCTGAACGGGACGCGGAGGATAGCGCAGATCGTCCCAGATGTGATGCTCATAGCCGTTCGAATAGAAGATCACCGGGCGCTGACCGAATTGCTTCTCCAGGCAATCCGCATACAGCTTGGCCTGCTGCTGGCCGATCCGCGCGTCCTTCTTGGTGCGCTTCGCCTCGACGAGCCCGAGCGGCTTGCCGTCGTCGCCCCAGAGCACGTAATCGACAAAGCCCTCACCCGATTCGGTTGGCATTCCTGTGACCGGGAATTCGCGATCCCTCTCCTGATCGAGCGGCCAGCCAGCCTCCTTGAGCAGCAGGTCGATGAAATAATCGCGCGTTTCGCTCTCGGAATAATCATGCGTGTCGAGGATCGCGGAGTTCGCGCGCTTCACCTCGGCAATTTCGGCGCGCAGACGCTTCAGCTCTTCATCGAGCCCGGTCTTTTGGTTCAGGACCTCGGTGAGCTTTTCTTGCCGATCCGCGAGGTTCTGCTCCAGCTCTTGGAGCTGTTTCAGCGTTTGCGGCGGAACAGGCGAGGAGCGCGGCAGGGCGGCGGGCTTGAATGAAAGCCCAGACGCCGGCTTTTGCCTGCGCGCGTAATTATGCGCCAGCCAATAGGTGATGTGGAACAGCTCGGCCACGGCGCGCACCGCGTCGCTCTCACGGACTGGCGTGCGGCGATGAACGGCAATGTTGCCAAGATCCTTGATGATCCGCGCCTTGGTGTACAGCCCCCTGCCGACGAGCGTCTGAAATGTCGGCTCCGCGATCAGCGCGGCGAGATTGTCCTGATAGGGCAGCCGCAGCGCCCGGTCATGCTTGTAAAGCCAGACGACCGCCAGTTCCAGCACGCGACGGGCATAGAAACAGGACGCGCGCGGATCGGGATAGGCCAGGCTTTCCGCTTTCCTTGCCTCGCTGGCGAGGTCCGGCCATTCGGCATCAAGGAAAGCGAAGTGACTCATCCCGCGTCTCCATTCCCCATCTGTCGTTCGAAGGACTGGTTCACCAATGACATGACATAGGGCAGATCATCCATTGACTCCAATGAGACTTCGACGTCGCCATTGCCCCAGCGGCCGATATTTGTAACGTCCCTGCATAAACCGCGGCTGTCTTCTATTTCGGAGAATGGCATGTTTAGCGACAGGCGCAATCTCTTCGCCTGCGGGACCACATCAACGAAATTCGTCTCCGCCTTGTATGCGATGTAATGCTTGAAGAATTCTTCGAAAACGCATGGATCAAGTGCAAGAACTTCCTTCCGGAATGCCTCGAACAGCTCGCGCGTGATCCCGCCTTCCAGATGTTTATGGTCGCTTATCGTATACGATGTGGAGGTCACTTCGGGGCGGTAACGCGCAAGCGCCTCGTCGGACAGTATTGGCGCACGCCACACCTGCAAAGCCTGATCCGCCAGACGCGCGGCTCTCGCCTGAATTGCTCCCAGATCCCAGCGTTCAACCTGCCCCAGGCCTGCATTGAGCCTGAGCGGGCTTTCCGCAAACCCGCCAACCATGCGCCTCTTCTCCGCAAACGGCCGGTCGCTATATTCCGAATTGTAACCGGTCAGCGTCAGATTGCCGAGCGTATGCAGCCAGGTTTCTTGAACCTGCTGCCAATCCGGACCGAGTTCTTCGCGCCAGGCCGATGAAAGCTTTTCGTTCTGCGGCATGATGTGTTCGATCGTATATTCCCCGACCGGCACCAGCTCTTTCCGCTGATGATTTTCGAAGCGCCGCAGCCAATAGGAGCGGCGTGCACCGAAATTGTAGAGATCGCGGGTCTTCAGGTCTCGCTTGAACTCCTCATCGCCGGGAAACCGCCTGTATGATGGGAGCGTCAGAAAATGCGCCTTGATGCTCTCAAGATAGCGCTCCTTCTTCACCTGTCTCGTGAAGGTGGCGAAGGTTTTGTTCAGCGAGTTGGTCGGAATGGAGCATATGGCCCGCCGGAAGACATAGGCCTCGATGAGACGGATGGTCTCAAGAAACTCTTCCTTGGTAAGGCGCTCATTCGCGTAGTCCTGATAGAGTTCAAGTAGGAGCGGAAACGCGACGTCGACCTTGAGTTCCTGAAGATCATGGAATGCGCGCTTCAGGTCCGGATCCCGCTCGCCGCCCAGCGCCATCGCGCAATAAAATCGGGCGAACTCGCGGATATCCTTGACGAGCGTTTCGGTCCCCTTCTCTGCGACCTCCGGCGAGCGGGCATGATCTTTGAACGTGTCGTAGATCTCGCGCAGATTCGGGATTTCACCGCCATTCTTGATCGTCAGATAATGGCGCATAAAGCCGTCGAAATGCGTGCTGTAATTCTCCTGGCGGAAGTCAATTTCCATCGGCCGCCAATAGTCCTTGTACAGGCGTGCCTGCAGATCCGGTTCCAGCCCCATGAGGATGAAATTGCGGATCAGGTCGGCCTGGCTCAGTTCGCGGCCGGTAGAATTCATACTCTCGAAAATGAGCTGCGGGTTGTCCTGATCACGCGACAGAGCGATATCGACGACGACGAGCTTGGTCAGGCCGTTGCAGATCGTTTCCAGATCGCCCTGCCGTTCGCCGATCCATTTCTCGAACAGCTCGAAATTTTGCTGGATGCGGATCGAAAGCTCTTGCGGGCTCTCAGCGCCGCGGACGATGGCGATCAGCGTATTGCGATCGGTCTGCGACAGCAGTAGCTTGAAATGCCGGTCGTCCTCTTCCTCGGGATTGAGCAGGTAGTAGTTGCGGACCTTCCTTGCCGAGAATCCGTCGACCGGCTCACGCTTTCCTTCGGGCGCTTTATCCAGCGCGTTGGCCAGCGCAGCCAAAAGCAAGGTCAGTGTCGTCAGCCTCTGCTGTCCGTCAATGACGAGGAGGGGCGACGCCATCATAACTTGAGAGAGGCCCTTCTCGATATAGACGATCGATCCAATGAAATGGACGGAAATCTTTTCGTCCTTGCCCGCGCGCAGAATGTCGTCCCAGAGCTGGCGGCACTCTTTCTCCGTCCACGAATAGGTTCGCTGGTAAATCGGGATGATGAACTGCGGAGACTTCTTTACAAAATCCAGAAACTTGGCTTCGGTCGCCTTCATTTCTGCCCCTCCCTCGATTTGAAATTTACTTAAATATGCAAGCGGTCAAACTTTTCTCCGAACGCAGCGACGACCTTCTCCCATGCGGTGTCGTCGAGCGGCTTCAGGCAATGAACTTTGTTGAGAACGTTGTAACCGGCATCGCTTAACGCATCAGCCAGTCGTTTTTCGAGAGCGGCAACATGGTCACGGCTGCGCTGATGCCTCTCCCAGTCGTCGCGTTCTTCCGGAAGCAGAGGACCGAAGGCCGTCATTTCGAGGTTTTCGCAATCTTCGAGAGCAATGCCGCTGGTTTCAAGATGGCGCTTCAGTGCGTTGCCGCGCTTGTTCCGCCCCAGGTGCCCGCTAAGTCGGCTGAATGGCGACTGTGCGTTGAGCGAAGAACTGTCACCAGTTCGCCCGATATAAAGAAGCCGCCGACCATCGCGATGCCGAATGTCCCACACATACAGCCAGAAGCCACGGCTTAATGCGCCGCCGGATATGCTGATCGTGTGGACTTGAGCCGTCATAGCTCACCCCGGAAGGCGCGATGTTGTAGAGAGGCGAACAGCACGTCGAGCTTGGCACCGGTCTCAGAATTGGCCGACCTCAAGGCCCCGACATGCTTTGCTCGTCGTACAAAAGACTGCTGCAAATCAATCGGAGGCAAAAACATTTCGATATTTACCATCCGCTTGAGACCAAGATCTCGGTTTGCGATTCCATGAGTGAACCGCTGTGACTGCCTGTAGCAAAACTGACTATTCAACATAGCTTCAAGCCAAATCGGATCGACCAAATCGTGCTTCGGCTTCAGTAACGCTACATGAACCCAGACCGCAAATTCTGTTTCAGTATCGACTGCGGCTGCGATACCAGTTGTGCCGCCTTTCGTGTAAAGGACGTCACCGAACGCTGGCTTGCATTTTTTCCACTGAACCGCCGCTTCTTCAGCTGAAATGTATTTTAGATCCTCCCAGATGATTTTGCCGGGCCGCACGTGACGAGTTGATAAGAACGGAATTCCGCTATCAGAATATTTCGGGCTTACATGTGGACCATCAGAAGCAGACAGGATCGCGTCGCCTAAGCGCCCCATCGGCAATCCTTTCGGATTTGAAGCAGGATCCCCGAACATCTCGATGAAGATCGACTGGGCGAGCTGGTCGAGCTTGGCGAGGGCGGCGTGCCGCTTGGCACGGAGGCTATCGGCGGCATCCAGGATCGCCGCAATCCGCCGCTGCTCGTCGAGCGGCGGGAGGGGGATTGAAACCTCACGCAGATCTGCAAGATTTAAAGTCTTTTGAGCGATGCCTCGAACCCGTTTGTCGACCTGTTTGCGGACAAAACTGGAGGCCAAACAGTTTCGAAGATACCGTGAATCCACTCGTCGTGAGTCGGGCTTGAGATGTGCAATATGCCGTTGAAAGGCAAATTCGCGACCATCTTCGACGACGGCGGCATTACCGTAAGAGCCCACAGTCGTATACAGAATATCGCCAATCGCTATCGGGCACCTTTTTGTCAACTCCGCATGCGTCTCTTCGGTGATGAATTTCTGCGTGTCGAAGGTAATGCGACCATCGACGATATTGCTGATGAACAGAAACGGAATGCCTGAATGGACGAAGGCAGGTGGTTGATGGGTACCGTCGGTAATGCGTGAGCAAATATCCCCTAGGCGAGCAAGCTGCCGGCGATTGCTCATGATAGCATTCCTTCTAGCTCCTTTAGCCCAGATCGGATTTCATCTTCTAAGTCGTGCAACTCCGCCAAAATCTGCTTAGGTGGAATATGCTCAACTTCTTCGTGTTCAACCTCCTTGTAGCGATTGAGCGAAAGGTCATAGCCCTGCGCAGCAATATCCGCTTTCGACGCGCAGAAACTCTGCTCTGTCCGTGCCCGGCCGCGTTCCGAGCCATTGCGTTCAGCCCAGCGTGCTAGTACATCCGGCAGATTGTTCTTTGCGTGGTCCTCCTCGCTTAAAGCCAACGTCGGACGTGCCCCCATCTTTTCATCCGGCAAAAGTGCCCGTCGTCCATCGTCGAGCGACCAGCCATCCGCCTGAACGTCATAAAACCAGACGTGATCTGTGCCACCGCTATTGGTCTTGGT
>Ga0315553_10001747_pt1 | contig 17840 bp, 18 predicted proteins | sample SalMarSW160140MG_FD_203099 | JGI IMG/M metagenome (GOLD analysis project Ga0315553, IMG submission 203099) | Salt marsh sediment microbial communities from the Plum Island Ecosystem LTER, Massachusetts, United States - Salt Marsh Sediment SW1601-40 ... | reverse complement strand
TATTTGGTTAGGAATAATCTGGTATAAAATTGATCATCAAGAAGATTTAACAAGAAGGATATTATATTACCTCAATTTTTTCATTCTATTTCCTTGCGGGTTGTTTTTAACCTTCTGGTTACAAGGATTCTGGATTCCAATACCGCTTATGGTGATTATACTTTATGCAATCGCTGCGATAATATACCATTTTGTCATTAAAAGACCACTAAATACACGTATATTAAGTATATGGACGGGCTTTCTAATTATAAGCTTTATCTCGATGATTCTTCAAGTCGAAATTTTCTTGCCAAGCGAATTTTGGATTCTATTGATTCCTATGGGAGCTTACTTCGTTTTTGCGTTGTATTGTACACTATCTAATAAAAACTAAGGGTATTATAAATTTTAAAACAAAATTTTTTTTTTATTATATTTATGATTTTTTCTATAATTCTAAGGCTTTAGAACATATCAGTTTCTAATTAAATCTCTTTTTTTAATCATTTAGACTAAAAGAAGTAAGGTTCCTAGTGAAACCTAAATTTAAAGGTCTTTAATAATATTTAAATTAGAAGAAATAATATCAATCCACATACTTTTTATAAAAAGGTCTTAAGAATGAAACCGAATCAACGAAAGTTTATTACTAGTATTATTGCATTGATGTTCATTGTAGGATTTTTCTTTATACAAAATTCTGGATATTTAAGTAATACTAATTCTAACATTTATGTGCAACCTAAGATAAGAACTTCTGGAACGTATGAAAATATCACAATTGACAATCTGCCTGGAAGTTGGAATAATTGGACATGGGCAGAAAATCAAGTGTGGTGTTCTGGATTAGGAACTTTAGAAAATCCTTATATAATTCAAGATCACACATTAGGGATAGATAGTTTGGCAGATGGTATTAAGATAAGCAATTCAAATAATATATCTTTCATAATTAAAAACTGCACATTCTTCTGGGACGGATCCATCTCAATAGGCTCAGAAAAAGCGATAACCTTAGATAATACTACAAATGGTTTAGTAAGTGATAATAATATTGCTATTAATGGAATGGGTACTGGGGTCTATTTAAACGAATGTGAAGATATAATTATTGCTAATAACACAGTCTATAATACTATGAACGCTATATATTTAATTCAGAGTAATTATAGTGAAGTAATAGATAATACTGCATATAGTTCTGTAATTGGAGTCAGTTTATCAATTAGTGATAATAATATTATCTACAACAACACCGTATATAGCAATACAAACGGGATAAAAGTAAGTAATAGCAAATTCAACGAAATTTATAGAAATAAAGCAAATAATAACAACGATAATGGTATTTTATTGTGGTTTAGTGATAATAATACTATAACGGAAAACAATTTGAATGATAATAACAATGATGGAATTGAAATTAATAATGGACATTACAACACAATTTCAGGAAATATTGCGAACGACAATAATATTGCGGGAATATATTTAACTTTCAGTGATTACAATAATATTACGGAAAATACTGGAAGTGGTAATATTGATGGGATTTTCTTAGAAAGTGATTGTGATAATAACATTGTCGTGAAAAATATTGTAAATAGAAATAATGTTGGTATAGAAGTATTCTACGATGATTTCAATAGTATCATCGGAAATACAGCAAACGATAATAATTATTACGGAATACGCTTAGAGGGAAGTAATAATAACACAGTTACAGGAAATACATTAAATAATAACACCGCTTATGGAATGTATATACATGAACATGCCAAAAATAACACTATCTCTGAAAATACTGCATACAATAATACCGAATTTGGAATATATTTAGAAGATTGTGAATACAATACTATAACAAAAAACACTGCAAATGACAATAATCTGCACGGGATACATTTATACGATTGTGATTATAATAATATTACGGGAAACACCGCAAGCAATAATACCTATTATGGGATATATTTAGAAAATAGTTGCAATAATAATACGATCTCGGGAAACACCGCAAATGGTAATGGCGATTATGGAATATGGTTAAATGATAATTGCGATGATAATAGTATCTCGGGAAACACCGCAAACGATAATGGTCATGGGATTGTTTTATGGTTTTGCGATTATAATAATATTATAGGAAACACTGCAAATGACCATGCTGGGGATATAGGGATATATTTATTTAATAGTGATTACAACGCGGTTTCTAAAAACACCGCAAACTATAACGGTGATGGGATATCTTTACAAACTTCTCATTACAATAACATTACAGGAAACACCGCATGTAACAATACCCAAAGCGGGATATATTTAGACTCTAGTAATAATAACTCCATCTATGGAAATTTCTTTCTGAAAAATGAAAAACATGCTATTGATGATGGAACCGATAACAATTGGAATAGCACCGCAATTGGTAATTACTGGGATAATTGGACTAGTCCAGATACAACCCCACAAGATGGAATTGTAGATGATCCATACATATATATAGGTGGTTCTGCTGGAAGTATAGATTATTTACCCATAGCAGAAGACGGTGCCCCATCGATAGCGATTAATTCACCTGATCCCGGTGGTGTATTTGGTACTACTGCCCCCTCTTTTAATGTGAGAATTACAGACGATTATATAGATGAAATGTGGTATACTATTGATGGGGGATTAAATAATTACACCTTTACAGATAACGGAACGATTGATCAATCTGCGTGGGATGCCTTATCTGATGGTACGATTACATTAATCTTCTATGCTTCTGATATACCAGGATATATTGGATTTGCTGATGTAAATATCGTAAAAGATATTACAGGTCCAATTATCATAATCAATTCACCTTCTTCCGGGAGTGAATTTGGTGTTAGTGCTCCTGCTTTCATTATTACGATTACAGATGACCATTTAGACTCGATATGGTATTCTCTTGATGGAGGTGTGACCACTCATGCTATTACTACGAATGCTACCATTGACCAAACAGCATGGTCGGCTTTATCTGAAGGCTTAATAACTATTACTTTCTATGCGAATGATATGTTAGGACATGAAACATCTGAGGATGTAATTATCGTAAAAGATGCTATAGGGCCAGTTATCGTTGTCAATTCACCTTCTTCCGGGAGTGAATTTGGTGTTAGTGCTCCTGCTTTCATTATTACGATTACAGATGACCATTTAGACTCGATATGGTATTCTCTTGATGGAGGTGTGACCACTCATGCTATTACTACGAATGCTACCATTGACCAAACAGCATGGTCGGCTTTATCTGAAGGCTCAATAACTATTACTTTCTATGCGAATGATACTATAGGAAATCTATCTTTTGAAGAATTAACGATAACGAAAAGCATCCCCCCTGCTGGGGATGATCTAACTATTCTTATCGTTATTATTGTTGTTTCTGTAGTCGGAGGAGTTGCAGTCATAGCTGGTCTCTACATATTTATGAAAAAACGAGCGACACCAGAATAAGGTTTAATTAATTAAATCTTTTTTTTTATTATATTTCTGATTTATTCTATAATTCTTAAGCTTTAGACCATACCAGCTTCTTATGAAATCCTTTTTTTTAATTATTCTGAAATGATTTCGTTGTTGATTTCCATTCCAGGTGTATTACTTCTTAGTTCGGAGGGAGAGAATTATATTTCAATTATGATTTCAATTCCAATATTACTAATATTTTGTATTGTTGTTGTATATTTCTGGTCTTTTAATAAAGAAAATAACTCAAAATAATTTGAAACTTTTGAAGAAATATTATAATATGATTTAAACTTTTTATTGAAATGACCATTTCGTTATCATAACATCTTTTTATTTGATCTTTTATGTGTAAGAGTATGGAATTTGAAACGATAAAGTTCGAATTGGAAGAAAACGGTATTGGAATTTTAACATTCAACAGACCAGAAAAAGCTAATGCTATATCTTTTCAGATGGTTGAGGACCTTCATTCATTATTAGATGCATTAATGACAAATCTTGATTGTCGGGTCCTGATTATGAAAGCAGAAGGAAAGGTCTTTAATGCCGGTCAAGATTTGAGCGATGCCAGCGTATTGAAATCAAAAAAGAAGCCGGATCATCTCAAGAAATTTTATTTCTTAGATATTCCCGAAGTGGTTAAAAGCTTTATGTATTACCAATGGAGAATTTCTGATCTTATCATTAAGATGCGAAAGATTTCGCAACCGATTATTGCTGTAATCCAAGGTGCTGCAATGGGAGCGGGTTTTTCTATCGCAATGGCTGCTGATATTCGGATAGTTGGAAAGAATGCGAAATTCAACGCGGGTTATATAAATATCGGGTTAACAGGGGCGGATATGGGGAGTAGTTATTTTCTACCGCGTCTCATAGGATTGTCGAGAGCATCCGAATTATTATATACAGGAAGGTTTTTCGGCGCTGAAGAAGCTACCAAAATAGGTTTTGTTTTGAAGATTGTCGAGGAAGAGAAATTGTTTGATTCAGCGATGGAAATGGCGAGAGAAATGCTCACAAAAAGCCCTTTGGGCTTACGGATGACAAAACAAGCGATTAATCTATCCCTTGATTCTCCGAGTTTAGAAACAATGATCCAATTAGAAAACCGCGGGCAAGTTTTAGGAGGTAGTTCTGCAGATGTGTGGGAAGCATTTAATGCTTACATCGAGAAACGAGACCCAAAATTTCCCTTACGTTAATTTTCAAATAAATAATCAAAAAAATCATGAAAGAAATAACATTTAAGGAATATTATAAAAAAGTTTATGGCTCTTGTATAGGTAGAGTTGTTGGAGTTTGAAATCAAAAAGATTTAAAAGTTCAATGATACAATCTTCTGTTAAGATTAGACGACATCATTATAAAGATAATTTATAGCTTTCTCAACTTTTTAATTTTTTCTTTATTGATATGTCTTATATCCTTCTTTAACTTTAAAATGGAAGCATTCAACTCCGTTCTTTTAGCCTTTAATGAAGAAAGGTTTGAGTCATAAATTTTTTTTGATTCATGTTTTATTCCTTGTTCGATTAGGTTTAATTCTTTATGCTTTGCTGCGAGTTTTTGTTCTAGTTCTTTTAACTTTTTATGGTATTCGACCTGAATTTTATTAACCAAATTGGCTTTTGAGGAGTCAGTCATAAGGCAATCCGAATTTTAATTTAGCTTTAATAAAAGATTTTCATAAATTAATTTAGGATTATTATAAATATAGAATTTTCTAAATATAGAATTTTCTAAAAACGGTTGTAAAATGATGTGAAGATTGTTGAGAACGAATCTCCTCTTTATTCAATAGTGTAGCCAGGTTTGGTCGACATCTTTATAAATTACTATAATCTAATCTATAATAAATAATCCAACTTGAAGTGTGTGATCAAATTTAGGCCAAAAAATTCAGTAGGTTTTATCATTTTAGGAATAATACGTATTGCTGACCTAGGATTGAATCTCCTGTTTGCTTTATACAAAAGAATGAAATTTACGAAAATAAAAATTAGAGTTAAAAAGACTCATGAAAGAAATAAGATTTAAATATTATTACAATAAAGTTTTTGGCTCCTGGATAGGTAGAGTTGCGGGTGATTTCGTTGGAGCGCCGTTAGAATTAAGACCTATTAAAACTATTCAACGAAGATACGGTGAAATTAATGATTATCCAAAAAAAATTGATCTAAATTATGTCAATGACGATGAGATGTACGAAATCATCGCGCTAATCGCTTTAGAAAAATATGGATTAGACCTTACAGCGAAGGATCTTGCGATAGAATGGGTAAATCTCCTAAAATACGATAAAGCAGTTTTTACTGCTGAAAAAGTGGCTTTAAATAACATAAGATCAAACATTTTCCCTCCGAAATCTGGGATACATAATAATCCGTATTTTGATTTTATAGGTGCTCAAATGAGAGCAGATATTTGGGGTCAAATTGCCCCAGGATGTTCAGATATCGTCAAATATTATTGTGTAATGGATGGATCTATCTCCCATGCGGGGATTGGTATAGAAGGTGAAATTTTTGTTGCTCTCCTTATTTCTAACGCTTTCTTTGAAAATGACATTAGAAAAAATATAGATCAGGCTCTCTCCTTTTTACCTAATGAAAATGAGAGTTTATACACAAAAACTGTAAAAGAAACAATAAGTCTGTATGAACAGAATACCGATGACTTTAGAAAGGCGAGAGAACTTTTAATAAACGAGTATTGGAGAAAGATAAAGGAAGAAATAATCAATAATGAACCTACTTCTGAAACGGAAAGAGCATTAATATTGAAAGGAAGGGAGTCAAAAGTGCATGTTCTTCCTAATATAGGAATTATTATTCTATCTCTTCTATATGGTGCTCAAGACAAAATAGATCCCATTGGGAGATCCATCTGCGTCGCTGCTATGATGGGATACGATACTGATTGTAATTGTGGAAATATTGGTGCGATACTTGGAGCTAGATTAGGTGCTGATAATATCCCTTCAAAATGGAAAGACCCACTACAAAATACTTTTTCTACATATGTAAAGGGGCACGAAAAATGGAAGATTTCCGAATTATCACGCAGGATAGCTAACATTGGGAAAAAAGTAGTAGAATTGAAGGGAAAAAATGAGGTTAAAATACTCAAATAAGAGAAGGCTAACTATGCGATTATTCCAAATGTCAAGTTAGGTAACCTAATTAAAAAATAGTAAATTTACTTTTTTTCTCTACTTAAATCTTCTTTTAAAAGCTCTTGAACATACTCGAGAGCTCTCTTATTATCTTCCAATGATAGAAGATTCATGGCCTCTTCGTATGAGCACCATTTCCAATCGTTGTGTTCAATAGGGTCTATTTTAGGTGGACCTTGTTGATGTACCATAGCAATAAAAAGATATTCAGGGATTTCTCTAGTGCCATTAGGATATATATCTTTCCATCTATCTTCCATTGGAATTATATAGGAGATTTCTGTTTTTGTTAAATCAGCCGAATTATAGCCAGTCTCCTCATATAATTCTCTTTTTGCGCCCTCATAAAGAGATTCCCCAATTTCAGGGGCACCTGTTACTCCTTGCCAGAAGCCTCCTCGCTTTTTAACCCTTTTAAGCATTAAATATTCCCAATCTTCATTGGTTTTCCTAACCGGATAAATTAATACTTGTATAGGAATTCTCACTTTTTATAACCAACCCTGTTAATAGTCTGTTTATTTTAATTTTTTTTTAGATTCACTAAAGTAATTCCCACGATTACTAATAATAGGGCAAAAGGATAAACAATTACATCAAATTCTTCCTGCAAAAATATTGCAGAGAAAACTACCCCAAATAATGGAACCAAAGCCTGAAATATTGCTGCTCTACTAGCATTTAAACGTTTTACTCCTTCTAAGTAGAATGTGTATGCTCCGATCGTAGATATAAATGCTAGATAAGAGATACCAATCCATACTCGGGGGGGAATAGTTAAATAAGTTGCTGGAATTAAGTACTCTGGACTAAAAATTAACGCTATCGGAGTGGTTATCAAAAATCCAAACAGGGAAACATAAGTCATGATCCAGATAGAGCTTGGTTGATAAGCTTTAGTGTTTTCGCGAGTCTTATTTATGAAAAACCGTGAAATAACTGTATATGTGGCATAAGCAAATGCTGCTAATAGTATTAAAATATCTCCAAATATTCTATTTAACACATTGAGATTCGGAGAAAACCCAACAACAATGACTATTGCTGTGAATGCTAACAATGAGCCAACCATCTTTTTCCATGCAAATCGCTCAGTTTTTAAAAAAGCGCTTGAAATGATTACGACCCAAACCGCATTTGTTGCGACCATGATACTGGCATCGCTCGCGCTGGTAAGAAGTTCTCCTATTAAATAACCTGCTTGATAGATCGTCACCGATAACAGTCCCATTAACGCTAAAATCTTCCAGTTCTTTTTTGCAAATTGCCAGTTTAAAGTTCCTTCCTTGAATCTAAGAATAAGAAAAAAACAAATAACAGCTAGGAAATAACGAATCACCGCAATCATGAATGGAGGGATAGTAGCTCCGCCAACTTCCTCTGAGACTAACCATCGCCCTAATGGCCACGTACCTCCCCAGATAATCGTAGTTAAGATCAATAACACATATGCTACGATTTCCTGCTTTCTATTAGCACCAATGGTCGAATTCACTATTTTATTACTCGTCAATGTGATAGTTTATAATGTGTGATCCTAAAATAATAATTATGGTAGCAAAAATAATAGAAGATTTTTATGTTAGAAAGAAATCAAAATTCATGGGAACTTTTGAGGAACGTTTAGCTGTCGTAAATGAGGAACTTTACAAGAAATTTGATAACAAGAAGTCCGAGGAGTTAATTAGCCAAATGAAAGCAGAATTCGAGAAAATTCTACCTGATATTCCCTATATTGGTGGACAAAAGAATCCTACCACTCTAGTCCTTGTTAAATGCGTGTCTGATCTCGCAATTTTTCGAATATTAGAGAAAGCAGGATTTTCATTTCGAGAGATTGGGGAATTTCACTATAATTATGTAATAGCAGCCCATAAAATTAGAAAGGAAGCTTTAGAAGAAGCGGGTAGAGATCCATCCGAATACCCTTTCGATTCTGTATATATGGACTACCAAAAAAAATTAACTGAAGAAACCCAAAAGAAGCTTTATCCAGACGATTGGGTAATGGATTTCGTAGAGGGAGATGGAATAACGTTTGAATGGGGTTGGGACATACAGGAGTGTGGAGTTCAAAAAGCTTACAAAAAATTGGGTAATGAGAAGTACCTTCCGTTTATTTGCTTAGGAGATCACTACGAAGCTGAAGGGTTAGGTTTTGGTTTTTCTCGGACTCAAGCTCTTGGATTTGGTGCTCCTCTTTGCACTCATAGATTTGTAAAAAATTACAAAACGCCTCGTGCGTGGCCACCTGATAAGTTAGAGGAGTTTAATGCCGAATTTTTTCAAGATAAATAATATTGTCAATTTTTTTTTCCGAGCTATTTTTCCTAGTATGGCGGCTTATTCAAAGCTTAAATCAAATTTTTTAACTTTTTATAAATAAAAAATATAAATTGTTTGTAATTTTCAATTGGATAATAGTAAAAACTTAAAAAGTGAGGAAAAATATGTTGTTTCAGCTAGATCTTTTAACACTAACGATATTTCTAGTGGTGCTTGCTGCTATAGGCACATCATTTATTCTATTTATAGCCGGGACTTTCATGATGCAAATGTATGCAAAATCGAAAACTTGGGATGATTCGTATAAATTAGCTTTGGAAATAAATATAATATGGTTGGTTTCAAGCCTTATTGTTGGTATTTCAATCAGTATTTTTGCTGGAGATAATGCGTTAATCGATATCATTAGGTTTGGGATTAATACGGTAGTTGGAATTATTATGGTTATGAAGCTTTATAAGAAGGCCCCTGGAGAATCGATTCATTTTGTTCTAGTGCTTCAGATAATTCTATTCATAATTGCAATAATATTTGGATATATCTTTAACGGATTAATCGCACTTGTTGTATTGGGTTAAACTTTATTTTTGGTAATGCGAAAAATGTTTTTTCTATTAACTGATGAGAATTTTTTTTTATTCTCTAATAGAAGCTCCGACAAAAAAAGAATTATTCTATTACGATATCTTCAGTTCTTAATTAGCGCATTAACTTTTTTGTTATTAGCGAATCAAAATCCGACTCATTTATCTGATTTTTATTAGAGCTATTTTTCCCTTTTGTCTTAGGACATATTAGAAAACCCGCAGAGATACTTAAGTTTTTAAATAAGTTATATAACTATTATTGTAGTTTAAGATAGTAGTTAAAAATATTAATTGAGGAGACGCATGTTTCTTAACTATAATAGTGAAAATCTGCAAAAGGAAGAATTTCAACAACACTTATATTGGTTTGAAACAGAATTTGACGAGATATTTCAAAATAAATCCGAAAGTCTAACCGAATTTGAAAAAAATTTAGCGAACTCTCTCCTCAATAAGCTATCTGAGTCAATTAACCAATGTCAGGATGAAAAACTTCTCTACAACCTAGTCACTACTCTAAATAATATCGAGAAAAAGCATCCTGAGCTGTTTTAAGTTAATTTTACCTACTTAATGTGTTATTCTAATGGTATACTTTTTTTTTAAAAAGATTTAATATCATATCTTTATAAATATATATAAGTTAGTTACAATTAATTAAAAAAAGCTTTGAATAGCATGGCACTAGATGAAATTAAAAACGGCGAAGTTATTGAGCTCGTTAATAAATATTTGGCTGAGCAGGATAATGATCAAGCGTTATCAGCCGTAAATAAGCTGTTGGATAGAGATCCTTCGAACGATCAAGCTTGGCTATACTTAGGTATTGTTAACCGACGTATGGGCAAATTGGATGTTGCCATTAAGAGTTTTGAAACAGCTACAGAATTAAACAACACTCTCATAGAAGCGTGGGGACTTCTGACAATTACATATTTAGATAAAGGTAAACTCGATAAAGCGCAAGAAATAATGAAAACTGCTGCTGAACTAAATCCTAACGACGAAAAAATACAATTTTATCGCGATAATTTAATTCGTGTCTATGAAAAATTTGGACCCTTTTTCTGAGATTTAATTTAATAGGATTACATGGTAATTATCTAAATTTGAACTAATATTATTAGTGAAAGCTTTGAGTGTTTTGTGGCAGTAAGAAATACACATGTTTGAGAGAGATAAGAATGAATATCGATGACATTTAAGGGAAAAACTACGATTGAAGGAAGAATTGTTGAAATTAGGGGGGGAGAGAAGCGCATTACTCGAGCCTACACTTATGGATATATGTCATTAACCGTTCGGGTGGGAATAGAAATGTATTCCGTATTAGTTAGTGCCTCAAAAATAAATTCCTATGGATTTTTGCCTCGCGTTGGACACTTTATCCGTGCCGAAGGAATTAAATCACCCGCCAATGATGGTTATCACGATTTTTCAATGAGCTATTTATCGTCTCTTGAACATATCGAACCACGAAAATAGTTTTCATTTATCTAAATATTCAAGTTTTTATCTTTAAAAATCTTTTACCGTTTAGTTCCACCAATTCCAAAGTTTCAATCTCTTGAAAATTGGATATAAAGTAAGATTTATTTGTTTCTGACCCTAATAATGATGGACTATGAACTTTTATAAATTTTTTTACAAAGAAGTACCTTCCTATGTAAGAACCAACTGACCACATGACAAGAAGTCGAGATTTTTTCTTTTGGAGTTGTAAACACCATTTATCTTTACAAATTTGTGAGCAAAAGTGATGGGTTTGTCGAGGTTGAGATATATTTACATGCTCGAGTATTTTCTTTTCAGGATTCCTTAGTGAATCGCCGCAGTATTCACAAATCATCTTTATTCAGGGAATAATTAATATTAATTCTTTGAAATTTAAGTTATACCACTTAAAAGCCGCACCTTTATTTAAAAGAAAAATTCTTGTAGAAAATTAAAAACATAACACATCCGAATTTTCTTTTATATACTCACAGTGATTTTTTTAATCATAAATACAATAATGGTGCTTGAAAATTTACGATCTTAAATTGAAAAGAAAAACTAACTTTAAGGATGGCTTTAATTTGAAGAGGGATTTTGAATACAAATCCCATCTATATGAGAAAAACATTGATATTGGGTGTTTTCACCCAAAAAATTGGGATATTATGATACGGACATACATAAAAAAGAGGTCTACATAATGAAAAAAATCCGAAATCGGGATTGGGGAAATTATAGGCATCCAGAATTCTTACGATCACTCAATTTCAGCGTGAACGAACTGAAATTCATTAGAATGTTTTTAAAGAGCGGTAGCGTAGGAGTAGTGAATGAAATTTCAAGAGAACGAAAATCCAAACAATATTTCACTCGCAAGTATGACTTATCTGATAGATATTATAAGCTAGAAAAGTTAAAGGTTTAAATTTTGAATGAAATTCCCTAACTCAATCTAATTTTCTCACGAGAATTGTTGACCATCTTTTAGCGTAATCATCCAGCGGTTTAATAAAATATTTAAGCCCTTCAGATTTGGTTCCTTTTCCCGCTATTTCAGCAAAAAGTATCCCACTAATTTCATCCATTTAGTAAATTCACTTAAAATACTCTTATAATTGAAAAAAAAAAGCGATTAATAAATTTAATTAATTGATTGTTCGATTTTTACCTTGAATCTTTGAGCAGACACTCCAATTCTCTCAGTTTTTCGCTTTTGAATGCTTTTTCGTCTTTCTTCCATAGTGTAATCTATTACATATTTCATTACACCCCCGATCGAAAAACCCGCATTACGATCAGCTTCTTGAATTTGTTTAAGAAAATTTACAATGATTGCGTCTGGGATTGGTCGTTTAAAGGTGTAAGGGATATTTTTTAGGGCTAATTCAAGTTTTTCAAGCTCTTGCTCATTCTTTTCGGATCTAAATTTACATTTCCAGGAACAAGTATGTTTTTCAAGTTTTTCGCTATAATCAAAAGAACCTGGAACTATATACATTGGGGCTGGACGCCATTGAATAGGTAACGGATTTTCTTCACCACTTTTATCTAGGCATTTTTTAAAAGAAAAATGTTCAATCGTGCTAACAATACTATCACAATTATTAGTTTCCGTCTCAAGATCACTAAATCCAACTACTAACATCGCAATTACATTTATCCCAGCTTGAGTTAAATTTTCGATTGTCTTCATATTCTGGTTAACGCTCGTACCTTTGTTCATTTCTTTAAGCTCTACATCAGAAAAGGCTTCAAAACCAACCCATGCGTCTTCAAACCCCGCCAATTTCGCTTTTTTAGCGAGTTCTGGAGTTATATTTGCTCTAAAGTGGGTACCAAATTTAATTTCTAATTTTTTTTTAATTAAGGCATCGCATAACTTTTCGAAATAGTTTAAATCATCGTTTATTAAAGATTCTCCAAAAAGCATGAAACTAGGTTTGTGTTTTTGTACGATTTCTTCTACATCTCGAATTACATTTTCAATCGAACGCGTTCTGAATCGAGGTCCAAAGAGATTCCACTCTGCACAGAACTTACACCGATTAGTACATCCGCGTGATCTATATGTCGAAGCGATTTGATAATATGTATCCAACGGAATATCGGTATAGTCGGGTGTCGGTAGCAAATCTATATCGATCTGTTCTCCCTTAGTAAACTGAACTAAACCTTTCTCATTTATACTCATTAGTCCTATAATCTCCTTTAAATCATTTCCACGCGCAATATCCAATAATGTTTTTTCACCTTCTCCAATAACTAAGCCATCGCAAACTTCCTTATCAAGGAATATTTTAAATGCTTTAAAAGATTGCGTGATAGTGGGACCGCCCCAAATTATTTTACATTCTGGATTGTGTAGCTTTAGGTAGCAAGATGAAATAACAGTTTCAGAAATGTTTAGGTAATTCAGCGAGAAACCAAGAGTATCAAACTCTTTTAACGACTCTAGAACTGTGTTTTTGCAATAATCTATCATGTTTTCAAAACGCTTTTTTGTTGTCTCGGGATTTTCGAACATCCTCGAGGAATAGTCGTTTAAAATATCTGGATACACACCATCACTTAATTTTATTTCCCGATTATTTAATATATCGTTTATTATTGGGAGTAATAGCGGTAAATCTTGATGGTTCACGATAAAATCGGTTAGGTTCAATTGGATAAGAGGATCGAAAACCACTTTAGGTAGGGTGTAACCAGTAGTTCTAAAATTAAATACTTCTACAGGAATAGAGTTTTGTTTGAGAAAAGCTTGTAAACAGGCAAGTCCGAGCGGAATTAAACGGTCGTTGATACACGATACTTTTACTAATGCAATTGTCATAATATTTATTTTCTCTTTATCTTTGATTTTTTATTAGTTTACAACGAAAATGAGTAGATATATAAAAAGGAAAAATTAAGGCATATGAAAAATCGAAGGAAGGAAAAAAAAAGCAATAAAATTAGATTAAATAATTGCAGAAGGAATCTTTATGTGTTCATTTCAGTTATTTCTTTTTCAATGGTATTGTATTTTTCTCTATCAAGAGGGATTTTTCTAATCAAAACCATGCTAATTCCAATAAAAATTAAAGCAATCAAGGAAAGCCCGATTTTATTTAAGAAATAGTAATCTTGCAATCCATCGAGAGGGTTGATGAAAATTGCTGAGAAATTGGTAATCATCTGTCCTAGAAAAACCCCAATAAAACCCGATATAGAATTAAATGTATAATTGAGACCAAAGTAGGTTGCTTCACACCTTTTGCCATTATTTAAAAAATAATGATCAATAATAATAGCTAAAAATAGCAATTTAACAAAACTTAACCCAGATAAGCTTGCATTAAATAAAAATGTAAGAATTAATCCAGAAACAAGATCAAACAAAAGGAGTAGACCAAGGGTAAATATTAAAAGAGCTAGCATCAGGATATTGAGGAGTTTTTTAATTCCAATTGAAAGGGATAATTTTCTCCAGTAAAGAAGAAACATAATGATAGATACGCTGGGAATGATATCCTTAAAGAATACAATAATTTCAACTAAAGAAGGGGTTATATTTTCTAAACTGATTGACCATATATTAACTAAAGCGCTTTCAATTAACAGTTCTAAAATTGTAATGAAGAAAAATGCTATCAGAAACCACTTGAATAATCTATTACTTGATGATAAAATCTTATAAGAAGAGTGTTCATTAGGTTTTGGTTTCTCTAATAATCGTAAGTACGGTTCATCGTATCCATACCTAAATAGTATTATTCCCCCAAGAATAATGAGCAAGCTAAAAATAATACCAAAATATATTTCTTCAAGTACAAAAAATACTTCAAGGATAACTATGATTAATGATGCTAAAGCCGAAAATCCCAACAGTAAAACAATAATCTTAGATCTTGAATTTGTATCTTGAAACATTTCAGGATAAAGGCTTATAAAATTGATATTAAAGATTATAGAACTGAAAGAGTAAATACAATGTATAATAACGAAGTATAAAATGTTTAGAAAAAGGTCAGTAAAACCAAAATGTAAGGGAGAAAAGTAATAAAGTAATGTCACCACGGACATCCCTACTATGCCAATTATCAAGTAATGTCTTCTTCTAGAACCAGGTTTTTTTTTATCGGAGAGATATCCTAATAATGGAGCTAGAAATGCTAAGATTAACGAAAATCCCGCAATTGATGCTAGATAAAGAATGAGATCGAAACCTGTTGCTCCTATAAGAAACAAATTAGTGGTAACAGATTTAAGAAGAGTCATAGTACCGAAAGTGATTAAAAAAGAACTTATAGCATATCCTAAAGAGAACTTATTAAATGAAATTTTAGAAAGCATGATAACTTACATTGAATTTTAATAATTTACTCAAGTGAGTTATAATTTCCATTGAAGGAATAGATTATTTAAATGTTGTTGAGTGTTTATCAAAAAGGAAAAAAATTAATAAATTTTATTTTTTTAAGATTCGCTTCTGGACCACATAGTGAGTTCTTAACGGGGAACTATGGGGAAAGATCGACTTGATTGCGCGATCGTTGTTTGCCCATATCGTAGTGCCTTCGAAGTAATTATATCCATACACAGCAGAAGATAAAGTTTTCCCAATATTGTGAAGCGCAGAGAATATGCCTTTTCCAGCGTACTCCTTTTTGATGATAACCGTATCAACGTTCATGTGCGTAAGCGGTTCTCCAGCCCACAACTGAAAAAGGTTAGGTTGGGCCATCAATAGTCCAACAAGGTCCCCAGAGAGTCTGTCAAACGCGAAAATGCATGTAGAGACGATATTCTCGAGATCAGCTGCTTTCCAGGTTTCCAAAAAGCCAGGTATATCAGCGAAAGTTTGAGGATCAAAATTAGGATTCAGAATATGAACTTTTTTAGCGGCTTGGTAAAATATCTCCATCATTTCTTCAAACCGAGATTGACCTCCTACAGCGTCAGCTAACACAGAATAAAAAGACTGCTGAGCTAAATTCAATATTTCCCCTTTTAATGCTTTTATTTCATCGAGCGGTAAAAAGCGAATTATAATGTCGTCGTCTAATTCTTTTCCTTTCTCCCAGACTTTCACGAACGCGTCTACGCATGAGTATTTGGAGTCAATCTTGTATCCTAATTCCTTTAGATAAACAAGAACATTTGAACCTGGATCGTTATATGCAACTCCACTCATCATTGGAGAAGAAAACCCTTCGGTCTGCCAGCCAATTCCCCCAATAATTTTGGGATAATTCACAGGACCTCGAAGCTTTCGAAAATTGTTCTGTCGAACGAAATTTTCACACTCATTCATGAGCTTTTTGCATGAAAGAAAGTTTTTAGCATGAAGCCACCCAAAAGTCGGGCATGACATTCCGTAACTTTTGTACTCACTGTCTATTTGACAAATTACGAATCCCGTTAAGATTCCGTTCTGAGTAGTATAAAAAAATCTAATGTTATAGTCTGGTCTCGAAAATTTTTCTGTAATATAATCTAAAAGTTCTAAAATAACCACAAGTCTTAGCCTTTCGTCAGGAATGTATAAAAGCTCAGTTAAAACAAACTGAATTTCCGAAATGATTCGAGTTGAAGCGACAATAAGCTCTTTTGCAATCGTTTTTTCTAAACTAATTTCCATTTTTCATCATTTTTTTAATTTTTTTAGATTTAAGATGTTAATATTCTTAAAAAGAAGGATATATTTAAAGAAAAAAATCAAAATTCGCTAACTTTGTAACTCGTTCCACTAAATTCAAAAAATAATTAGGAAAATCCAAAGATAAGAGCTACAAAACTATTTAAAGTTAATGCTATAGTTAAAACAATAATTATTTTATATCTGTATACTTCTTTCTGTTTGGCAATTAATTCTTTTCGTTTTATTCGGTCCTCCATGTTATCTCTAAATAACCTTTGCCGTGAAGCCTCAGTTTTTCCAGCATATGCTAACATTGCACCCTCTTTTTTATCGCTAGGAGTAGTAACAGCAGAAAATTTATACGATTTTATAAGATAAACAACAGAAGGGAAAAGAAGTAAAGCGTAAGCTACTGGATGAGCAGCTATAGTAGAAAGCATAGAATAGAAAATCATGAGTGCGATAATTGAAAAGAAGAGATTATTAAAAGCAAATGCTCTAATGAGATAGATATTAAATGGGTTCCGTGATTTCCACAAGAAAAAAACAACAAACGCAAAAAGAACTACTACAATGATAAATATTAAAGAAACTATCCAATTGTATAAAAGAAAGATAGCAGTTAAGGACATACATAGTGTGTGGAGGAATGTAAAAACTATATCTAGAATTTCATATTTATCTCTTGGAAGATCATTCATATATTTCAACTATCGAATTCGATATATAAATGTTGTTAGTTAAGTTAAAGATTGATTTGTAGATTTAACATATTTACTAAATCTTGACCTACCGGAAGAAATTCAGCTTGTGGAACCTTTCCCTCGAAATAATTAAACACCACATAATCCTCGAACGATTTGTCGTCTTTTTTGAAATTCCAGCATGGTACATATCCCCTCGCCCTAAAACCAAATTCGTAAAATAGTTGTTGATGTTCAGGATTAAGCGCAGACACAAACGCTTCGCTGTATCGTATTGAGCTTTCTTTGATCACTTTTAAAAACTCTTCTAAGTACACATATAGTTCTTCTAAAGATTCTATGTGATACTTGGTTTTTTCGAGGTTCTGTATACAGGGCGTGTGAAGAAACGAAAAATATGATTTTGTTCCTTTGATAAAAAACTGGTAATATTGGTAACCGTACTTGTCCTTGATCACATCTTTTCGAAAGGATTTCTGAAACAC
>Ga0315553_10001746_pt1 | contig 17852 bp, 12 predicted proteins | sample SalMarSW160140MG_FD_203099 | JGI IMG/M metagenome (GOLD analysis project Ga0315553, IMG submission 203099) | Salt marsh sediment microbial communities from the Plum Island Ecosystem LTER, Massachusetts, United States - Salt Marsh Sediment SW1601-40 ... | reverse complement strand
TATTCGATTTTTGGTTAGTTAAATCAATGATTCATTGAAATTATTATAAATATATGAAACCTTGACAAAATTTTTATTAATCCTATTATAAACCGTTAATGCTGTCATGATTTAAATTATAAATTCTCCTCAATTTCTACACTATTTATTTTAAAATTATATTTTTTAGCAAAATTTGCATAATAATAAAAATCATCGTCCTTTTTTTCCTTGGAATATTAAGAATTACCACTTTAAATAAACCTAGATTTTTCTTAACAACATTGTATATTAAACTCCTTATAAAATTATCGACTTTAAAATAGAGATTTTATTTTTATTCAAAATTAATATTAAATTTTATGAACTAAGAATCGACTTAATAGAGTCGTATATGAAATTTTTAAGAAGAAAAATTTCCCTTTTTGTGTGTGGATAAATAGTAAATATTTAGTTAATTTTTTACAAAATTAACTAATTTGATAAAAATTTTCTTCAAATTCAGGTTTATCTTCATATTATAAGATTTAAATTTCACATTTCGGATACTTATCAAAAAGAAAATTTCAAAAATTAAAAAAAAATTAAGGTTTTACCTAAAAAATCAATAGTTCTTGGTTCAAAAGCTCCTTGATTTTCCTTTCATATCGAAACTCGCTATAACCCCACTTCTATTCTTGAACTCCCAATTCCTTTCAAAATCTTTATAGTTCCAGAAATGAGTGTTACAGATTTTTAAATCTGAAAGGTACATGCCGAATAGAGAATTTTCAAGTCTTTGAGGATTTTTTCCATCGAGTCCTGGAGTATAGGATAATTTCATTTCTCCGTAAGGCATAGTAATGTGGAAAGTATTTCCCTCTTGATTAAAATTAATATCCACATATTTTATTCCTAAAATTTTCGTTAGAATCATCCCACCAGGAATTTTATTAGTAAAAAACGGTTCTAAATATTTCCTTTGTTCGTCAGTAGTTTTATCGCTTATGTATAACCCTCCTTCTCCACCTTTAGTCAATACATCCGCAGCTTTATTAGAATATAAATCAATTACATGAATTGCCATTACACCGCCGATATCTACATTGCCTATTTTTCCTTCGTCATATTGGAATAATTGAAATGATTTACATGGAGTTTCTCTATCTCTTCCAAAATAATACGAACAATGCCCCTCTGAGGCGCATGCCTCATACCAACTACCTTTTGCACTCCAACTAATTTTTTCTTTTACTTCTTTAGACATTCTTTTACCCTTCTATCTTTGCATATTTATAATTACTATATTATCTATCAAATGGAAAATAAAAATTTTCATAAGAAAAGAGTTTAAAATCATATTTAATGTTATTGACTCCTTTGTCTAAAGGTAGGCTTTAACGCATTTAATAGTTGTATTTAAAATTGTTTCTCATTTGAAAGATGTGAATAGAATAATTAGAAAAAAAGGATGAATTTCAAGATTGGTACGAGAATTCATGATCTTTATACGGAAGATTTCCACAGACTATTGAAACTTAAATATAAAAGTAATAAGTACACAAATGGTGCCTTAATCGATTAAAAAGCAACTACGGTAAGTTTTATATTTAATTAAAAATTCATATTCTCAAATATAGATCGAGGTCCTAATATTTGAAAAATCCTATTATTCAGACTTTTGGGGTAACAAAAGTTTTTAAAGATGTTATAGCAGTCAATAAATTAGATTTAAAGGTTACAGGGGGGATTTACGGACTCTTAGGACCTAATGGTGCTGGAAAAACCACCACTATAAAAATGATGATTGGTTCACTGTTTCCAACAGAAGGGCGTATAGAGCTGTTTGGACATGATATTCATGGGAAAGACAAAATGGATATCCAAAAACGTATTGGATATGTCCCTGAACATCCAACATATTTCCAGTCTATGACAGCAGAAAAATTACTTACTTATATCGGATCGGTTTTTCATATGCCAATCCAAGAAACCAAGAAAAAAATTAAAGAACTTCTTCGGCTTGTGGATTTATCTGATGCGAGAACACGTATTATCGCAAAATATTCTGCTGGAATGAAACAAAGAATAGGTATTGCTCAAGCTCTCATGAATGATCCTGAATTACTAATTTTAGATGAAATTACTTCAAATCTGGATCCAGTTGGTCGGAATCAAATTATTGAACTTCTTAAGAATCTCAACAAGGAAGGTAAAACGATTTTTATTTCGACTCACATTTTACCTGAGATCCAAAAAATGAAAGCTGATTCTATAGCTATTATTGATCGTGGTCGTCTTATTATGGAGGGAAGTATCGATGAGTTAAATGACGAACTGAAAACTCAAGTAATCGTTATTAGCCCTAATCATAAACTGTTCCGAGAAGCTCTCTCATCTGTTGTTCCAAATATCACTGAAGAAGTAGATTCTCTTATACTTAATACTGATAAATTAGATGAAGTCTGGCAGATAATAGCGAATATTTCCCTTCAAAATAAAATTGTTATTAAGGAATTTCGATCTACTGGAATAGATATTGAACAAATCTTTATGAAAGCATTAAATTCTGAACAGCTTGGAGGGATAGAGAAATGAATAATATAATTCAGAAGCTAAAGAAACTCAAATTACCTATTTTGATCCTTAGCCTATTCATTGCTGCTGGCTTTATTATCCAATATACCATAATAAATGAAAATAAATCAGAAACTTTTTCGCAAGACTTTTCTACTCCGCTTCAAAATAGTATAACTTATGAAAGCGGAAATATTCTAATCGAGAACCAAACGATCTTAGAGGATATTATCATAAAGTTTACCGCAAGTGTCAGTGTAGTGAACTCTACTCTACAAGGAAGCATCTACATGTTCAATATGGGGAATTTATTCATACTTCAAAAATCAAACATTACACAGAATTTAATCATATCAGATTTTTCAACTCTTTTTATAGATAATTCAACAATTGGAGGTTCTATTGAATGTCGAGATACTACATCTATGGAACTCTTTGAATGCTACACTCCTACAACAACAGTTTGGAAATTTGATTATGCTAATATAATTCTAAATAGTAGTAATCTCGACACACTCAATGAATTTGGAATTGCTGGGAACATCCATGTTGTTAATTCTAAGATTAATTTAGTATCGCTGAATGGATTGTCATCCTCACGTACGTATATTACAAATTCTAATATTCTCTTGTTAAATGATCTGGTGTTTCCATCAAATGTGATCACAGGCCCATTTAGATTTGGCATTTTTACTTTCAATATTAGTTACTCTACTTCCGAAAGGATTATTAACCTCACATGGATAGGATGGGATAGCCCTATTATAGATGGTTATCTTAACATTACATTTCAAATTTATTTCGATAACCAGTTTTATGCTAAAATTAATGGCTCTGGTTTTCATGATCAATATTCTAGTAGTTATCAAATAGAAATATCTGATCCCGGCGAACATAATATAACTATTGTTTCCATTGACAGCATGGGTAATAAGTATTCATCAACAATTATTATTGAACTACTTACCTATCCACCATTTCAATGGATACCTTTCTTTATACTTATAGCGGCAATTACAGGGTTGATCGCAGGAATGATAATTTGGATAAAGAGAAAACAAAACCGAGGTTATTTTAGTTCAATAGGAACAATTTTTAAAACCGAATTAGTCGCGGGTAAGAATAAACTTCTAATTTTTGCTATAACGAGCGCTGCTCCGGGAATATTACTATCTTTATCCTTCTGGGTAATAAATCATCTGGTAGGTTCGATTGCTTTTGATGGTATCAGAGACTTGATTAATATGTTCTTTAATATTTACATCTACTATTTTGGACTGATCTTCAGCATTAGTATAGGGGCAGGTTCAGTGGCTAACGATAAAAAGAATGGTTCATTGTCATGGTTTTTTAGTAAGCCTGTGAGACGGTGGGAATTTCTTTGGGGAAAAATTTTGGCCTTCATAGTAATGATTGTCATTACAATGATTTGTGTATCCATTTCATTTACATTAGGGTCGATATTTTATGTTGATCCCATCTATATTACAGATATATTATCCATAGGAGGATATATATTTCTTATCGGTCTTATAGCACTTCTCCCATTGACAGCTATCGTTGTTTTTTGCTCAAGCGTATTTAAAAAAGTTGGGCTTGCATATTTCGTTCCCATCTTGGTTTTTATGGCTATGCCTTCACTGATCAGCTTTCTCACGATCTTAGCAGGAAGTGATTGGCCACTTCTATTTTCCTTCACATATTATTTCGAGCAATTAGGAAAGGTTTGGATCTCAAATGTCGGAGGATTATTTGGTTCAATAGGAAGTTATGGGGGCCTTTTGGGAATAACTATTACACCTTTAACTCTTGATCCTATTACGATTATTCTAATTATGGTTGCTTTAACCATAATTTTCCTTAGCCTTGCGACCTTGATCTTCCAAAAACAAGATATTCCTTAAAACCAAAGAAAGAATTGGAGAGAGATTTGAATATAAAAAAGAATTAGATTACTTGATAAAATTGTTCTTCAAATTCAGGCTTACCCTTATACTTTTATAAAAAACGCTTGGAAAGGAGAACCTTTTGATAGTATTGAGTTCTTAAATGGTAAGATTATGGAACCTAGTCCAGGAATGAATAAAACAGTTTTATTTGGAAAATGTCAATTTGAAAAAAATAAAGATCATCCATATATCAATGAGATGATCCCCATTAAAGGTTGTTCTCCGACCATGGAAGAGGTAAAAGAAGCGTTTAGTCAGATTGGAATTGAAATAGATCCGATGATAATTAAAAAAATCGACAAAGGAGTAGGAATTCTAATGAAAAAATACGAGGGAAAGCCTGAATTTGAAGAGAAGTTCTTTTAGATTATATAAAATCTATTATTTCTATTTTTTTTTAATAAATAATGTAAATAAATTTAGGAGTAATAAGCGATTACCTCTTAAAATAATCTAACACCTTTTTCACACAACCGAATGAACTCTTTATCTTACTTACATCGCAAGAATAAGTCATATTATATAAAACGATGTGTTTTAACCCGACATTAGCATAAGCTTCAATTTTCGATATAATCTCATCTGGCGTACCATGTAAAAAGGTTTCTTGGCATAATTTTGAGGGAATTTTATCTAAAGCTTCAATCATTGTTTCACGGTTATACTGTGTAGGGATATAATCAAGAAGTCCATAAAAATTCTCGCCAAGGGGATGTGTAATTCCAAACTGTTTAAAATACTCATTTGATTGAAGAAGACAATAGTTCTTTACAAATGCTGTTTCTAACATTCTATCGCATTCACTATGATCTTCATCAATAATAATATTGTGCCAAAGACCAGGAGTAATATCATTTGGATTTCTTCCTACTTTTTTAGCTGAATTCCGAATAGTATTAAGCTTTTCTTTATAAGTTGAGACATCAAAATTTGTCGGTAGCCATCCATCTGCTAATCTTCCTGTTAAATCACACATCTTAGGTCCATGTGCTGCGACCCATATGGGAGGATACTTTCCTTCTGTATAAGGTTTTATAGAAAGTACAGCATTTTTTAATTTCCAAAATTCGCCATCAAAGCTTACCTTTCCTTCATTTTCCCAAAGAAGTTTAATAATTTTGATTGCTTCCTCTAATCTACTTACAGGTTTCTCCCATTTTATACCATAAGGAATAACATTTTCCCCTTCCCCTGTTCCGATACCAAGAATAGCACGTCCTTTTGAGATATGATCCAAAGTTATAAATGTTTGAGCAAGAATTGCTGGATGCCTTCTAAATGATTCAGTAACACTTGTACCCAGTTTCACTTTTTTAGTTACCCACGCTGCAATTGCAATCACAGAAGACACATCGTAAAAATCATGAGGGCTATTTTGAATATTAGACATTTGAATAAGATCGGGAGACCAGATTGATTCGGGAATCCAACCCATTAGATGATCTGCAAACCATACTGAATCATATCCTGTTTCTTCTATCCTTTTAACAGTTTCAATTCCTCTGTCAAAGGGAGGGATGAAAGTCCCTTCTGTTCCGATTTTTATATCAAGATCCATCTTATCACTTTAATATATTTTATGAATACTTATAGAAATTCTAAAAATTTTATAAACCTATAGAATTTTTATACTTATTACAAACAAAATAAATAACAAATATGTTAGGACTAAAATTTCTAAAATTTAATGAGAAATTAAAAAGGAGATTGATTTAAAATGAGATTTAGTTTTCATATTCCTGTACCGACTCCCCGGCTTGAATTAATGATTGAGGGTACAAAGAAAGCCGAAGAATGTGGGTTTTTTGGCGTTTTTTATGCTGATCATACAGTAATGCTACCCCCAGGCCCTGGAACTTGTTATGATGCATATTGTTTTTTAACTTCTTTAGCTATGGTGAGTAAAAACATCAAATTATGCACTGGCGTATCTGATTGTCATCGTTTTCACCCTGCTCTAATGGCACATAAGGTTGCAACTTTAGATGTGATTTCTAATGGACGAGCGATGATTGGCATTGGGGCAGGTGAAGCAATGAATATTGATATGTATGGATTAAATCGGAATAGATCAGTGACTAAATTGAGAGAATATATTATTTTAATGAGAAAGTTTTGGACAAAGAAAAAGGTGAATGCAGATAGTGAATTCTGGGGAAAAATCAAGAATGCATATATTCAAATAAAACCTATTCAAGAAACGCCACCAATTTATGTTGCAGGTAATGGTCCAAAAACCCGTCAAATAACTGGAGAATTAGCTGATGGCTGGTATCCACTGTATCAACCTCCATGGGTTTTTAAAAAGAATGCAAAAGAGGTTATTGATGCAGCTAAAATAAGTGGTAGAGATCCCTCTAAAATTGATTTTGTATATGATTGTTTTGTAGCAATTGACGATGATGACCCTCAAAAAGCAATTGGGAGATGTGAATTTTTTAAGTCATCCTATGTATTAAATGCTTCAATTACAAATCAGGCATACCCCAATTTAAATATACCCGAAGATGTAAATGTACACAATTTTGAAATGACTACTGAAGGCGTTTCAGAACAATTACAATATTTAGATAAACTACCTGATTCAGTTCTTCAAGATTTTAATTGTTTAGGTACAACCGAAGATGTAATCGCTAGTATCGAAGAATATAAAAAAGCGGGAGTAAACAATTTAAGTATTATGAATAGAGGTCCGGATCCAAATAAAGTATATGAGATTTTTAGAGATAAAATTATACCATATTTTAATGATATGGAAACATAAAAATTTTTTTATTTTTCTTTTTTCTCTTGAAATTAATTCTTAAAAGAAAATCCCTTTCTTACGAGCAAAATATTTAACTATTTTAAAAGATACGTTACAGATTAGCGAAATTAAAAAACACACCAACCAATCAAACGTTTTAAGTTACATTAACTATTTTAAAAATTAAATTGTTTTAGGAATAAGTTTTAAATTTACTTGGTTCACTCTCTTGGTTTCTCTTCCCAGTCTTCTCTTAGGATGGCCATGATGATCTCGTCGTAATACTTGCCATTATGATACCTTGCTTGCCGTTTTCTTCCTTCTTCGACAAATCCAACTTTTTGATATGATTTGTAAGCACGAATATTAAATTCGTAAACGATTAATTCGATCCTATTCATATTTAATGTGTTGAACCCATACTCTACCAACATTTCCATTGCTTCTGTTCCATATCCTTTGTTTTGATATTCCTTTTCTCCGATAGTAATACCGCATGAACACGCTCTATTTTTGCTGTCTATGTTTTGAATGGCACAATTTCCAATGATTTTTTCAGGATCTTCCTGATCCAATAAAAGAATTGAGAAATAAACACTATCTTCTTTGTGTTTGAGCGAATCGAACCATTCTTCTTCCCAATCTCGGGTCAATGGTTTATACATTATTAAGTATTGCGTAATCTCGGGGTCGTTAAACCAATTTAGAAAAATATCAATGTGTCTCCTTTCAAGAGGAGCAAATTTAATCCGCTTTCCTTTAATCATATATACTAAGATTTCTACAAATTTTAAAAAATTAACGGATAAAAACAGTACGATATAAAATAAAATGTTATTTTAATATTTTAGTTAAGGAGTACTTTTAACCCTCATCTCGTCTTTTTTAGGATAATGATATGAGATTAATCCTACAAAAGATGAAGAACTAAAAATTGTAATCCATTCAAATATGGGGATATAGAAAAATAGGAAAAGAATATTTATTGATGCCCAAACGATACCATAATAACCAATTATTCTCGGGAAATTAGCGTATTTTGTTAGAATAATTCCTCCAAATAGCATTGTTGGTAGTAGGATAATGAAAAATGTTAGAGACCAGAATAAATGTGCATCAAAGTTATCTTCTGAAAAAATTCCAATCATAATATCTGAGAAGGAAAGGAATATTCCACTTATTATCAGAAGTACCAAGAATATCTTGCCTTTCTCCATATTATTTAGTAATTTTCTCAGCCCTATAAAAAAATCATAAGAAAAGAACCTGTAAGAATGCATCCAATATTATATATGATTGCTCCATATGGATTAAGAATTGAATTCCCCAAATCACTTATCCAATGATTAATAGGATCAATAAGAGATAAATTAAAAAAAGCAGATATACAGGTACAAATCAAATAAATACTAATCGCAATATAACCAATTAATGAAGAGTTAATCAAACTTTTATCAATTTTCAATTATAGTCACCAAGATTATTATAATACTATATCTATTTATGTTTAAATCTGGAATATTATTAATGTGCTGTTAGGTGTAAGTTTTATAAATTATATAGGAGATTAGAAGTATATTCCTGATCGTCTTGCCATGTATTTGATGAATTCGAAGGAAACTATACAGATTAGCGAAATTAAAAAGCATACTAACCAATCCAAACCTGTGAGGAACATAAATCTAAAATTTAAACCCCATTCAGCGAGTGTTACTTGGACTCCCGGAATATATATAAGTGCGAGAAACACGGCAAATAAACACCCAATTAGAACGTACATGAAACGGGTGCTGTCTTCTTTTATACTTCGAATTAACGATTTGTTTGGTCTCCGAATTTGTAAAATTAAAAACGATTCGCAGAAGTAAATAGTTACCATTAACATTGTAAGAGTTTTAACTTCGTTCAGAGAAATTCCACTTCCATCTGGGAATGTAAGGGGAGAAAATAAATAAGCTTCGTTTAAATCTCCGAAATTGATAACAGAAACTTCAGGACCCAAAAGTGTCGTGAAATAAACGACGATCATACTAATCGCCAATAGAGCTCCAAAAATAAACAAAAGGACGACTGTATTTTTAGATAATATCTCTTCCTCGTCATGGGGTGCCTGCTTCATTAAATCCTTAGAATTACGATCGAACGTGAGTATTAAACCCGGAAAAATGTGAACCGTTATCGAGAGGAAAATCCATTGGAAATAGAATGGGGGGTCTAAAAAGTAAGGGAAGTTCAAAATAACAGATAAAATAAATTGGACAATGCCTTCAAAAACATTTATGCAGATATAGAAAAATACCACTGCTCTGATGCGAGCAAAAATACCCCGTCCTTGTTCAATACCTGTAACGATTGATATAAAAGAATCGTCGCTAATTACCATATCACTCGCTTCTTTCGCAACATCAGTTCCTTGAATACCCATAGCTATTCCTGCATCTGCCATATTTAAAGCTAGAGCGTCGTTAACCCCATCTCCAGTCATAGCTACAACTTGATTAGCTTCTTGGTATTTTTCGATTATATCCTGCTTATGCTCTGGAGATACTCTAGCAAACACTTTAATTTTTTGAAAATCATAAAACGATTTAACGTTCTTTATTTCTTTACCTTCTAATACAATTTCGTCTTCGTTTTTAATAATAGAGATTTGCTGGGCGATAGCTCTCGCCGTGGTGGGCGAATCTCCAGTAATCATTACAACATCCACCCCAGCATTATGACATTGTTCAACGCTTTGTTTTACGCCTTCCCGAGGAGGATCATATATCGTTACAAACCCAATATAAATCATATCCGACTCGCACAACTTTCTACTTTCCTCGTATTCTAGTGGAATTGTATCTAATTTGTTATAACATAAACTTAAAATTCTATATCCCTGTCCTGCGTAGATATCTGAAATCTTTAAAACTTTATCTTTAATTTCGTCTGAAAATTCTAACTCTTGGTCTTTATATATGACTTTTTTGCATAATGGTATTAATATCTCACTTGCACCTTTGGTAAAAGAATAAAATTTACCCTCTTTTTTATAAACTTTAGTCATTCTTTTAACCTTAGAATCAAAAGGGTGCTCTTTAATATACTCAAAATCGTCTAGGAGATAATCACCCATTCCCTTTTGAAAGAGAACCATTAATGCACCTTCAGTAGGAGATCCAATTACATTCCAATTCTGGATAGTTTTACCTGATATCTCGAGCTCGTTTTTGACTAAAGCAGAGTTATTGTTCAAGAACCCTGAAGTTAGAAGCAACTTGAGTTGAGGATAATCATCTATGTGTTTCACATATACAGAATTTTTCGGATCGTCAACTAATATTATATCTCCCTCAGGACTATAACCACTACCAGAAACCTTATATGTAGAACCATTTGTCCATACATGCTGGATGCTCATTTGATTTTTTGTTAAAGTCCCTGTTTTATCTGAACAGACTACACTTACTCGACCTAAACTGTCTACTGATGCAAGATTTCTGATGATGACACCATGATGTGCCATAGCTACAACGCCTGTCAACAAAATAATTGTTACAAGGAGGGGTATATTGATAGGTAGTAAATCCATGGCAGAATTTAGACTTTTGACTATATCTAACTTACCTGTAGCGCCCCATAGAATCAAGAGAATAAAAAACCAAAAACCGATAACAATCAATCCTAGCCATTTACCAAAATTATTCATTTTTGCTCGAATTGGAATCTCGCTCGTTCCTGCGTCTTCTAAACCTTGTGATATTTTTCCTATTTCGGTATCCTTTCCCGTTTTTACTGTTATTGCCGTTGCATTGCCAGTAGTGATAAAAGTTCCGTAAAACACCATATTATGTCGTTCAGCGATAGATACATCATCGTTTTTTATTGCGGTTCCAATATAGACTTTTCTGACTGGCTCAGATTCTCCCGTTAAACTGGATTCGTTAACTTCTAGGTTTGAAGATTGAATAATTCTCCCATCAGCAGGTATTCGATCTCCTTGCTTAAGGACTAATAAGTCGCCAATAACTACATTTTTAGTTATAATATCATTTTTTTGACCATTCCTTATTACAGTGGTTGTAGGTGCAGTCATTTCTCGTAGTGCGTTTAATTTTTTTGTTGCTCGGTATTGCTGTATGATTGCTACAACACAATTGAGAGCTACTATCCCTAAGGTTAACACAACGAATAATAATTGTCCTTCGCCCATTATGATTGCTGCTAAAAAAAGTATTAACGAGGCGAAAAGATAAATTACGATTAGCCAATTAAATAAGGGAGCGAGATAAATTTTGATAAAACCTTTAGAAGCTTTCGGGATCTCGTTAAATCCGTAAAGTTCAAGTCGCTTTTGGGCTTCTTCATTTGTTAATCCTTTAGTTGAGTTCGTTTCAAATCTTTGATAGATTTGCTCTAACTCCATTTTATAGTAGACTTCTTCCATTAGAAATTCTCCCGGGAATGAATATTATTTTTGATTTTATGATAAAAAGTAATTATGATAAATACACTATAACAATTTTACTTTTTATTTTATAGTATTTTTATCTAGAAAAATTAGTAATGGAAAAATAAATTAGTATGCTTCAATTGAAAAAAAAAATTCTGCATTTGTGTAATAATACCTTTTTCTAATTTAAGACAATTTAAAAAATTACATTTTTTCTTCTCGCTAAGTATTTAAAAAGCTCTATTCCAAGTAAACCTGGTAGCGCCATCAAAATACAGATTATCCAATCAGTGCTACTCAAAAAGAGAAAGTTGATTTGTAAATCTAAGCCAAATTCTTCGTTCACATAATAATTAACATCTTTTGAAAATAAAACAAATAAAACGTGTAGGGCGAGCGTAAATAAGCTTATTACGAGTAGGGTTAACGAAAATTCGTTTTTAAGGCTTTTGATAAGTGATTTGTTAGGCCTTCTGAATGTCCAGATGAAGGTAGTTTCAACAATGTAAAGTGTGGTGATAAACATAGTTCTTGCTTTTTGTGCTAATAATTTGGGTTGTGTTGATCCAACTGGAATATAACTAATCGCAGGATTAAGATTCCACTCATTCAATGGGATAAAACCTTCTAATGTAAATTGAAGAGCTGCTACCAGTCCAATTCCCATTAAAAAAGCTTGTATTATTAGTAAAATCCACATATTCTTGTTTAAAAGCTGTTGTTCGTCTCGAGGTGGCTCTTTCATTACATCTGTGGGATGTTTATCAATAACTAACGCTAATGCTGGAAGTGAATGAACTATCGCGTAAATATAAATATGCTGCCACTCTGAGCTGAACAAATCAAATAATGGGACAAACTCATAAGCGAAAAAGATAACTGTTTCCATTAAATTTAAACAAATGAAAAAAAATATTATATTTCGAATTCTCGCAAATAAACCACGTCCAATTCTAACTCCTTTAACAATTGAAGTAAAGTCATCATCACTTACTACCATATCAGCGGTTTCTTTAGCAACGTCTGTTCCAGTAATACCCATAGCAATACCCGCGTTAGCGAGTTTTAATGCTAATGCATCATTAATACCATCGCCTGTCATGGCGCATATATGACCTTGGGATTGATATTTTTCCACAATTATTTCCTTATCTGAAGGATTTACTCTAGCAAACACAGAAACTTTGTTAAATTCTTTAATACTCAATTTGGAGACCTCAGCTCCTTCTACAATTAAATCTCCCTCTTTATAAATTCTCATTTGCGACGCAATAGTCTTAGCTGTTGCAGGGTGATCGCCTGTGATCATAACGACCTTTATACCACCTGATTCACATTCTTCTACCGATTCTCTTACTCCAGGTCTGGGAGGGTCTAGAATAGATACATATCCTAAAAAAGTTAAATTATTTTCTACTTCCTCTCGTTTAAGATCACCAATTTCTTCAAATTTCTTATAACCTATAGCTAAAGTTCGATATCCTTGGGTTGCTCGAGTTTGTATTTCTTTCAGTAGTTTTTCTTTTATATCATTAGTTAGAACATTTTCTTTACTATTTATTTCAATTATATTAGCGATTTTTAAGATTATTTCAGGAGCACCTTTTGAAAAGGCGATTTTATGAGAATTGTCTGTTTTAAGCTCGCATACAGTAGTCATTCTCTTAAATTCGGAGCTAAAAGAAAATTCCTGCAATATTTTATATTTATTTTTTATATCGTATGGTATATACCCTGCTTTTTCAGCTAAAACTAACAATGCAGCTTCGGTCGGTGAACCTAAAGCTTTTCTTACCGCTATTTCTTTTGAAGTTTTTAACTTCACCTTTACATCTTCATATACTAGTTTTGCATTATTATTTAACACACTTGAATCAACAAAAGTTAGAAAAGTGCTATTGTTGCGTAAATTCTGAATGTCTCCATTGATGAGAATTTCACCCTCAGAATCATAACCCGAGCCTGTAACAGTATATTCCTTGTTATTTATCCAAAACCTCTCTACTGTCATCTCGTTTTTGCTAATTGTTCCCGTTTTGTCCGAGCAAATGACTGAAACACGTCCAAGAGATTCGATAGCTGATAGATTTTTGACTATTACGCCACTTTGAGCCATGTTAAGAACACCTGTAACAAGAACGAGGGTCGACAATAATGGAAGATTAATGGGCATAATACCCATTGATCTTAAGATTGAACTTGTAATTGCATGATTTATATTATTGCCAAAAAATAATCCTTGCAATCCTAAGACACTAAATTTGTAGAATATTAGAATTATTAAATTAATAATTACAATCGTCCCAAGGATATATCCTAATCTATTAAGTTTTTTCCTAAGTGGAATATCCTCAATTGAACCCATCTCGTTAAGTTGATTCGAAATTTTACCAATCTCAGTATTTAATCCTGTTCCAGTGACAAGCGCTGTTCCTCTTCCAGTGTTTATATATGTTCCCATAAACACCATATTATTTTGTTTTTGGATTGGTAAATTCATTTCTTTTATGTTTTTATTGCTTTTTTCCACTGGCTCACTTTCCCCAGTTAATGGTGCTTCGTCAATGGTTAAGTTGATAAAGTTAATAATATGAGCATCCGCTCCAATCTTATCACCTTGTTCTAATATCATAATATCTCCTGGAACCAGTTCTTTTGTAGGTATTTCGAACTGAATACCATCTCTTAGAACAATGGATTTTAGAGCAGCAATTTGTCTTAGCGATTCCAATGCTTTTTGGGCTCTGAATTGTTGTGTGATAACCGTTATCGAATTTATTATTACTACAGTGAAAGTAATGATTGTCGAGGTTTGATCTCCCAGAATGAATACAATAGCAGCGGAAATTATTAAAATTATGATTAAAAAATTGAAAATTGGTGCTAAATAGATTTTCCACAGAGATTTTTTAATTTTTGGTAGTTCATTATAGCCATATTTGATAAATCTCTTTTCTATTTCAGAATTTTTCAAACCATTGTTAGAATCTGTTTGGAATTTTGAAATTAAATCGTCAATTGATTGGAAATATGAATTATCAGAACGAGATTGTGTTTGATTCATCTCAATATCTATCCCAACTTAACAACGCATTAGAATTTTATAAATATTGATTTAAACATTTATAATTATATAATTTTTTCTCTAAAACTAAGTTATCTGTTATGATTGAATATTAAATTCTGATGGATCTCCTAATAAATATTTTAAGATGTGATATTTTTTTCTAATGGTCGTACTTGAAAATCTGCTTGTTTGTTCAACAATACTTTGAGTAAAAATCTTGCTATTATCTAAAGTTTGGCCAATATAGTAAATAAGTCCTGCAGTAAAAGCCTTGTAATTCATGTTTAAAATTTGCTGGTAATTTATTTTCTGCAAAATTTTATCTACTAATAGTTGCATTTCCAACTTTAATTTTATGTAATCTAATTCGCTTGAAAAGTGTTGTTCAACTCTTTGGTAAAGTATATTGTTTAAATCCTTCTGAAATAGAATTTTAATTTTATTTTTTATCTCTTCTTCTAGATTTATAGCGTTTTTATAATCTTTTAACCTTTTATCCGTTCTTTTGACTTTTAGCATTGCATTGTTGAGCATCTTTTTGTTTATTTTATGTCCTAACTCTTTAGACACTTTGATGAAGTCTTCAATCCTCACATTTGTGGTTTCTTTTATTTCCATCCAAATGATTGCAAGAAAAATAATTACCATATTTTCATAAGTCTGTCTATGATATTTGTTATATCGGAGATACTTGTCCTTTATTTCATTGTATTTAACATTGTCAATATTTAATCCAATACCATTATTTTTTAGCATGCTGATAGTTTTCTTTTGCTCCGTAAAACTATTCTGAGAATCATTAAACCATTTGGACAAAGTTTTAATTTGCTCAAAACGAGCTTTCGTTTTTGGATCTTGAATAGCTCTTGAGTCACTTATTCTTATTTTTCTTTCGTATTCTAATTGAGATTCTGTATAAAAGTCAGGTGGCGGAGTTTTCTCGAAAGCGATTTTATCTTTATCAATTAAACCACAATCTTGACAGACAAAATATCCACCCTCTTGCTTAACATTCTTGTGCTCACAATCGGAAATTTCTTTATTATTGCTATTCAAGAAGATCACAATGAATTAATCTAATTATAATCTATCATATCTATTCAAAAAAAGTATTAATCTTTAATTTATAAATATAGCATAAAAAAAACCATCAAATTAAATATTATATAAAAGATTTAAAAGAAAATAATGAGTATAAAATATAACTAGAAAAAAACGAGCGATTAGTCATGGAGCGTAGAGTTGTAATAAAATGGTTAAAAATCTTTAGTATTGGCTTTCTTATTCTTACCCTAGTTGGTTTAGTTGATCTCATTTTGATGAGTACAATTATTAATATAACTTTAGATAGCCAGCTATTTAATATTCTAACGATAATTTTTCAATCAGGCTTTATGTCTGTTCACGCAGCTTTATTATGGATTGTTTTACTCAGTATCTTTTGTGGCTTTATTGTTTTATCATACTCAATTTTTAATGTTGCTAATAAAAACACCATCGAAGATAGAATTCTTGCTAAATTTTTATTGCTTATCGGTTTATTTCTAATTATTGGCGGTTTTATTACTATGAATTTCATAGTTCTATTAGGCAATAGTCATATCAATACTGGTATAACTTATATTACATTCCAAACCGCACTATTCTCGCCTTCGATTACTTCTGTTATTGGAGCAATTATGTGGTTCTATAACACTGTTATGGTTTCTTGTTTCTTAACCTCTGGTTTAATTTTTGGCGGAATTGGTCTTAAATGGATGCTACTTATCCAAGAGGAAGAATCCACTAATAATCAAATCTAATTTTTAACTTAATTATTCAGATTCTTAAAATAAATAAAAACAGTATCAAAGGATTTTGAAATCTGAATCTTAATGATCTGTGACTTATTCTATTTAGTTTTACATCTTAATTAATATTTGGAGGATTTAATTTTATATAATCTGATTTCTAGATCGTTTACCGCTAAATTTATTAGAAAGAAGTGATTATATTTATATTTGCCTCCAAGCAATATATTTCCAAATTTAGTTAAGATATCTGGAGTTAAATCACTTCTTTCTAACCATTATATGCTCGCATTTTTTAAAAAGTTTTGTGATGCAGTTGTTTCTCGAATGTGGCGTCTTAAAAAAGCAAGAAATACGAGATATGAAAAGGAAGACTTCTTGAAGGTGTTCTTTTTCTCTGAAATTATTGGAAGATCGATTCATGAGTCTAGTGAGCTGCTAAACGAACATTTAATGAGTAGGAGAAGAGGAAGGCGAAAGGCATTTACAGACGGTCGGAGAAGACGGATGGTACCCCATCAAACAGAGGTTAACAAGTTTCTGAGAAGAATTGGACTTCAGAGAGCACGCAATATTTTGCGTGAATGTCTTGATGAGCAATTGAAGGAAGCTTTCGAACAAAATTTGATTTCACAAAAGGTGAATGTTCTAATTGATTTTACAGAGCACCCTTATTATGGGAAACGGGAGGATAAAATGATCAAGGGCACAGATCGGCAGAAGGGAACAAAGAAAATGCGACATTACCTTGGATTTTCGCTTCTTTCTCGAGGGGTTCACCTTTACGCAGGATTAGAACACGTGGCGATGGGTCAATCTAAGATTCCCATTATTATTAAATTTCTCGATCATTTACTAAAATTAGGATTTGAGTTGAAATATGTATTGATGGATCGTGAATTCTATAGAGCCGAACTTATTGACGATATCGAAAGAAAAGGAGGACATGTTTTAATCCCTGCCAAGCAATTCAAGAAAGTCAAACAGTTCATTACCGAATATCTCGAAGGAAAGCATGGTCGGGTGCGGAAATACACCTTTTCAACCGCTCCCGCAGCAAAAAGACGATTTTGGAAAGATGTTTACTTAATAATAAAAGCGAAGAGGGGCTTTTCTCTCCAAGGCGTCAAAAGAGATTACAAAAGCGGAAAAATAACCTTAAAGGACGCTCACCATAGAATATTTACCATGATGACTACTGAGAAGCCTAAAGGAAAGACAAGCTCGTGGGCGTCCCGCACTTCGTTATTTTATCGTCGAAGATGGTTAATTGAAACGGGATTTTCCGACTTAAATCGAATTAATCGCCGATGGAAGTCAAACTATGATA
>Ga0315553_10001745_pt1 | contig 17858 bp, 16 predicted proteins | sample SalMarSW160140MG_FD_203099 | JGI IMG/M metagenome (GOLD analysis project Ga0315553, IMG submission 203099) | Salt marsh sediment microbial communities from the Plum Island Ecosystem LTER, Massachusetts, United States - Salt Marsh Sediment SW1601-40 ... | reverse complement strand
ATAACCATGCCCGCCGGTTATGCCATGTACGCCCGGGCTCATATGGCTAAGTACGGAACTACCGAAGAACAGCTGGCCAAGGTGCGGGTCAAGAATTCCCACTACGGGTCCGCCAACCCCAAGGCTAACTACCGCAAGGAGCTTAGCCTGGAGGCTATTTTGAACTCGGAGATGATAACCAGCCCGCTGAAAAAGTTTGATTGCTGCGCTAATGCCGATGGCTCCTCCTGCATTATCCTGGCCAGGGGCGATGTTGCCAAGAATATAACCAAAAAGCCTATCTGGGTGGTGGGGTTGGGGGCAGCCACTGATACCATGACCATGGCCGGGAGAGAATCGCTTACCGGGCTGCGGTGTGCTCAGGAAGCCGCCAGGCAGGCTTATAAGATGGCCGGTATTAAACCTCAGGATGTTGATGTGGCTGAGGTTCACGATTGTTTTACCGTATCCGAGATTCTGGCTTATGAAGACCTGGGCTTTGCCAAGCCCGGGGAAGGGGCGGGGTTGATTGAGGATAAAGAGACCTACGTCGATGGCAAGATACCGGTAAATGTTGACGGCGGTTTGTTATCCAAAGGCCACCCTATAGGCGCTACCGGCGGCTCGCAAATTCGGACTATTGTCCGCCAGCTCCGGGGGGAGGCTACTGAGGCTCAGGTGAAGGATGCTGAGATAGGCCTGGTGCATAATATCGGCGGTGTTGGGCAATACGGTAATGTAACCATTTTGAGGAGGTAGCTAGAATGGGTTTTGAGAATTTTGGAACGGTTAGCTTTACTGCCGAAGCCAAAGTGGCCGATTTTATAACCCAGCTGGAGGCGGGTAAAGTGATGGCCACCAGGTGCCGGAAGTGCGGGGGTAGCTACTTTCCACCTAAGGTTGATTGCCCGAAGTGCCTGTCCAGCGATGTAGAGTGGTTTGAGGTTAAGAGCCAGGGTAAGCTCACCAGTTATACTGTGGTGAATTACGGCCCCAGCGGTTTTGAAAACGACGCCCCCTATATTCTGGCTCTGGCCAAGTTTGACGATGGTATTCAGATTCTGGCCCGTTTGAGCCGGGGTATTACCGAGAAGGATATCAAGATTGGCATGAATTTGACGGTTCATCCGGTAAAATTAGCTGATAACAGGATTGCCTACGAATTTATAAAAGGTTAGGCAATATTTAAGGAGGTTTCAGCATGGCGGATAGAAATGTTTGTATTGTCGGCGCGGGTATGGATCGGTGGGGGGTTAGAGAGGCCAGCATAGTAGATATGGCTCAGGAAGCAGCTAAGGATTGTTTTGATGATGTTCCGGCGCTTAAGAAGGAGGACATAGATGGCCTTCTATTTGCCTCTTCCTACTGCGGGCGGAGTGCCTTCCAGGTTAACGCTGCTCCGGTAGTCGCCGAGCGTATCGGTATCCAGCCGACCAGCATCTGCACCAGGGTGGACACCCTCTGCGCCGGCGGCAGTTCTGGCATTATCATGGCTACCGGCCTGATAAAAGCAGGGCTGGCCGATGTGGTGATGGTAGCCGGTGGCGAGAAGCTCTATACACCTCAGAGGTGGGAGACCTATTACAGCGAGATGGCTTCTATAGACCATGATTGGGACGGTGCCCAGGGCATGGGTCTGCCGCCTCCATTCTTCAGCATGACTGCCCAGGACCATATGAAGCGCTACGGCACCACCAAGGAGCAGCTTTCGGCTGTTTCGGTGAAGAATCGCCGTAACGGTGCCAACAACCCCAAGGCGCAGTTCCAGAAAGCGGTTACCATAGAAGAGGTGATAAATGCCAGGGCGGTGGTGCCGCCCCTCGGCCTGTTTGATTGTACCCCTATCACCGACGGCTGTGCCGCCGTGATATTGGTCAGTGAGGATAAGGCCAAAGAGCTTACCGATAGACCCCTGGTCTATGTCCGGGGGACGGCTCAGGCTTCTCTTCACAGTATGTCAATGAACTGGCCGGGTGAAGACCTGTCCGACTGGGTTCACCTGAGAACCGCCGCTAAGAAGGCCTTCGAGAGGGCGCGGGTCAGCCCCGAAGATGTTGATGTTGCCCAGACCCACGATTGCTTCACTATCTCGGAGATTATCGAGATGGAGGATCTTGGGTTTTGCAAGAAGGGGGAGGGGGGTGCCTTTGTAGAATCGGGACAGAGCGATTTCGGTGGCAAGGTCCCGGTAAATACCGATGGCGGCCTGCTCTCCTGTGGCCATCCTTTTGGTGCCACCGGCATCCGCCAGGCGATGGAGATTTTCTTCCAGCTGCAGGGCAGGGCGATAAATCAGGCGAAGGACGCCAAGATAGGGTTAACCCATAACCTGAGCGGCCTTAACGTTGAGCATACCATACTCATCTACGGTAGAGAGCCCTAAGAGAGAGTATTAACGCTAGATTATAAGGGGGTAAGTTTATGCCAGTACCGGGAGTACCGATTTTAGAAGGTTTATACCCATCGACTCTGGATATGTATCCTTTCGAGGCTAAAGAGTTTAACCGTGTTCACCAGTTTTACGAAAACCTGAGGGAGAACCGCTTTACCACCACCAAGTGCACCAAATGCGGCACCGTGTCTTTCCCGCCGCGGGTGGCCTGCCCGAAGTGTAATTCCGATTCCCTGGAGTGGGTTGACCTGCCCACTAAGGGCAAGGTGTTGCGTTTTACCGAAGAGGTGGCTGGTGTGCCCCTAGGTTTCGATTCACCCCTGATTCACGCCCGTATTGAACTGGAGGACGGGCGCAAGCTTATCTGCCGTATTGCTAACTGCAAGGAGGGAGAGCTTAAAGTGGGTGCCGCCGTCCAGTTATTTGCCTATGAGGTACCGCCGATGATAGTGGAGAAGAGAGGTGGGGTGATGGAAGAGTCACCGAGGATGTTTTTTGCTTTTGAGCCGGTAAAGTAGTAGAATAACTAAAATAATAAAATAATAAAATAGCTTTCCGGTGACAGCGGGTGCCGTTAAGGCTTAAATAACCTGCCGAGGAGACAAAGGGCTTGAATGATAGGCCTTTGTGCGGCAGGCGCAAGGGCCTGCTTTTTTGGATGAATATATGGTAGTGTTAATTGGGGGTTAAGGAAGATGTCCAGGGAAAAGAAAACAGAGATTATCGATAGCCTGCAGCAGCTGTTTTCCCGGTGCAGCGTTGCCATTCTGACTGATTACCGGGGTCAATCAGCTAATGAGATGACCGAGTTGCGCCACCGGCTGAGGGAGGCGGGAATTGACTATAAGGTGGTGAAGAACACGCTGGTCCGGTTTGCCGCCCAGAGGTCGGGCAGGGAGGAGCTGTTCGGTTTTTTTGAGGGTCCGGTGGCGATTGCTTTTGGCTATGGCGATATAAATGAGCCAGCTAAAGCTTTAGCCAGCTACGTTAAAGAGTCGAAAGCCAACATGACTATAAAAGGGGGCTTTTTAGCTGATAGACTGCTTACCAAGGAGGATGTAATCACCCTTTCAACCTTACCATCGAAAGAGGTGTTACTAGCCAGAGTTGTGGGTGGGGTGCAAGGCCCTATTTCGGCTCTGGTCAGCCAGCTTGCTTCCCCAATGATGGGGCTTATAGCTGGGTTACAAGCGAGAATTCAACAATTAGAGGGAGGATAAGATGCCACAAGAGGAAACCAAAGGCAAAAAAGCAGCCAAGAAACCTGCAGCTGAGGCTGGGGTAGAGGAACCTAAAGCTGAAGCGGAAGTCAAGGAGCCCGAAGCCAAGGCTGAAGTGAAAGAGCCCGAAGCCAAGGCTGAAGCGAAAGAACCCGAAGCCAAGGCCGCAACCAAGGAACCCAAAGCTAAGGCTGAGAAGAAGAGTTCGGCAGCTGTTGAGGCGATAATGACCAGTATCAAGAAGATGAATGTGCTTGAGCTATCTGATCTGGTTAAGGCGCTACAGGATGAGTTTGGCGTTAGCGCTCCGGTGGCGGTAGCGGCGCCGGCAGCGGTCCCGGGTGGGGCGGCGGAAGCTCCAGCGGCAGCTGAGGAGAAAACGGAGTTCAGCGTTGTTCTCAAAGAAATCGGGGCTAATAAAATCAGCGTCATCAGAGCGGTTAGGGAAGTGACCACTCTGGGGCTGAAAGAGGCCAAGGACTTCGTGGAGAGTGCCCCTCAGACGGTAAAAGAAGGGATTAATCAGGAAGAAGCCAACAACATAAAACAGAAACTGGAAACTGCCGGGGCTACTGTAGAAGTTAAATAAAGCTAAGGGGGCTAAATTATGCCTCTGAGCGATCATTTTATATTTATGGGCGTGGGTGGTATTTTCGTCATCCTGGGCTTAATCCTGATTTTCTGGGGTAAGGGTGAAGAGAAGGGATATTACAATTCTCTGGCCGCTCGCCATGACGCCAGAGAGTTCTTGGAACGCTGGCCGCAGCGCCCAAGGGTTGGGGCGGGGCAGATAGGCGGCTGGATATCCCTGTCGGTTGGCCTGGTTCTGGCGGTGGTGGGTGGTGCCCTGTGGTTTTGGGGCTGAAAATACCCCGGATAGTTGCCCCGGTGGCGGAATATACCTTCAACGGGTGGCCCCACGCCCTGGAAATTGACATCATGAGTCACATGGCGGCTAATTTTGAGATTCCTGCTGACCTGCCGACTGGCTACCCTTTCTATAGTCCCACAGCGGTGGGTTTCTTTCCGTGCCTTTAATTCCCTATTGAAGAGCGTTTTAAGGCAGTGAGCATGGTTAAAAATAACGGATTAACTAACAAGTGGTCTGTACTCACTCTGGCAGCACTGACTTTGACCTTTGTCTGTGCCATGCAGCAGATTTGCATGGCCGTCCTCTTCACGGAGATATCAGCAGACCTTGGCTTGAATTTGGTGCAAATAGGGTTTATCTGGGGTATGCCTCCCCTGGCTGGCTTGTTTGTTGTCATCCTCGGCGGAATGCTGTCTGACCGCTATGGGGCCAAGCGTGTTATCGGTATTTGCTGCCTCCTGGCGGGAGTGGGCGGTGCCCTGAGAGGCATGGCCGGGGACTTTAACAGCCTGTTATTATTTTCTTTATTAATAGGTTTGACTACTTGGGTTATACCGGCCAGTATCTTTAAGACCAACGCCACCTGGTTTTCTAAAAGACGGCTCGTGATTGCCAATGGTGTGGCATCAGCCGGTATGGGATTGGGGTTTACCGTGGGGGCACTGATTAGCGCCACCATACTGTCTCCGTTACTGGGCGGCTGGCAGAACGTGATGTTCCTGTATGGTGGCATATCCATCATATTTGGCTTGCTGTGGCTCTTTGCGGTGAGGGATTTTGCTGGGATTGGGTCGGCAGTTTCGGCAGGTGGAGTGCAACTGCGCCAGTCGATAGCGCGCGTGTTTCCTATCAAATCTCTCTGGTTTATCGGTCTGACCCTGTTGGGTTATTCGGGCTGTATTCAAGGAATGACCGGTTACCTGCCCACCTATCTTCGCAATATTGGCTGGACGGCAACCAGCGCCGATGGTACGCTGGCTACTTTTAATGCGGTCAGTACCCTGGGAGCTATTCCGCTGGCTTTGTTAGCCGAGAGGGTTGGCTTGAGAAAGGCGGTCCTTTTTCCGGTGCTGGTAGTTACCATTGTGAGCATGGCTCTGTTGCCGCTGGTTGATAACGCCATGGTATATGTCCTGATGATATTGATGGGCCTGGCTCGTGATGGGTTTATGGCCATATGTCTCACTATGAGCACCGAGACAAAGGGGATTGGAGTAGTCTATGCTGCAACCGCTATAGGGCTGGTGCAATCTATTCTTAATGTCGGCTCGCTTCTTTCTCCTCCCCTGGGCAACAGCCTGGCCGACCCCGCTAATCCGGCATCACCGTTCCCCTTCTTTCTCTGGGCGGCTTTTGGGCTTCTGGGACTGGTGGCTTTTATTTTCGTTAAGGAAACGGGGCGTAAGCGGCAAGAACTATCCCCGCAGTAGCTAGGTCAGTGTTTGTTTCTCTGATTACACTAAACTTCTTGGCCGGTACTGGATGGCTTCGGCTATGTGGTGGGCTTTGATGATATCGCCCCCCTCCAGATCGGCGAGGGTGCGGCCTATCTTGAGGATGCGGTGGAAGGCACGGGCGGAAAGATAAAGCTGCTTCATGGCCGTCTTGAGCAGGTTCTGGGCCGATTCTTCTACCTGGCAGAATTCCCTTACCTCGGCGGGTGTCATCTCGGCATTGCAGGCTATAATTGTCCCGTCAAAGCGCTGGCGTTGTATTGAGCGGGCGTCTTTGATTCTCTGCTGAACCTTCTCCGACTTTTCCCCCAGCCTGTCGTCGGACAGCTTCTCGTAGTCAATATGGGGCACCTCAACAAAGATATCAACCCGGTCAATAAACGGGCCGCTGATGCGCTTCTGGTAGCGGCTGACCAGCCCGGTCGAGCAGGTGCACTGCTTGAACGGGTCACCGTAGTAGCCGCAGGGGCAGGGGTTCATCGCTCCCACCAGCATAAAGTTGGCCGGGAAGGTTACACTACCCTGAGCCCGGCTGATGGTGATTACCCTGTCTTCTAGGGGCTGGCGCAGGACTTCAAGCACGGAGTGCCCGAATTCGGGAAGCTCGTCGAGGAACAGCACCCCCCGGTGGCTGAGGCTTATTTCACCCGGTTTGGGCCAGTGCCCGCCGCCCACCAGCCCGGCGTTGGAGATAGTATAGTGGGGGGAGCGGAAGGGCCGCTCTCTGAGCAGCGGGATATTTGCCGGTAGCAGGCCGCTGACGCTGTATATCTTGGTAACCTCCAGGGCTTCGGCATTGGTCATCGGCGGCAGTAGTGAGGGCAGTGAGCGCGCCAGCAGTGTTTTGCCACTGCCCGGCGGCCCCATCATGATTAAGTTGTGCCCGCCCGCCGCCGCTACCTCCAGGGCTCGCTTTACATGCTCCTGCCCCTTGATATAAGCCAGGTCGGTGGGGGGTAGGTTGGGCAGGGTATATTCTTCCGCCGGTTCCTTTTTGTATTCCGGGGCCGGTATTTCTCCGCGGAAATAGCTGACCAGCTGGGGTAGGGAGGCAAAGGGGAGGATTTTAGTGCCGTCTATTAATGACGCTTCTTGAGCGTCAACCTCCGGCACGATAATAGTGGAAAGCTTTTCCTGGTGGGCCAGGGCCACCATGGGCAGGATGCCGTTGGTATGGCGCAGGGCGCCGTCCAGGGATAGTTCGCCGAGGAGGATGTTTTGAGAGACATCGGCTGACACCTGCTCCGAGCTCAGGAGAATGCCGACGGCGATGGGCAGGTCATAAGCCGGACCTGCCTTTTTCAGGTTTGCCGGAGCCAGGTTGACCACGATGCGTTTCATGGGGAAGGCACAGCCCGAGTTACGAATGGCGGCGCGCACCCGTTCTTTGGCTTCCTGGACGGCGGCATCGGGCAGCCCCACGATGGTGAATGAGGGTAAGCCGGGGGAAATATCTACCTCAACCTCGACAATAGCCCCCTCCAGCCCGACTACAGCACAGGTGGTTACTTTGGCTAGCATCTGTTCCTGGCTATATTACAGCGGAGGCTGCCGGGTGTCAATGAACCGGGATTATTGACAAACTTTAAGCCTTTATGATAGAGTTAACGCGATATGTTAAGTCAAACTGTCTCTGGGAGTTTATATTTTACCAACTTCACCTTTACAGGGCGCACTAGGTGCGCTTGGGGGGCAGCTTATTAAAATTTTGATAATATTTAACCGGTAATAAACAAAGAAATTTGAAAGTAACCCTCCCAAGCGGAGGGGTTTTTGTTTATTTGAGAGTAGTAAAATACCCGGAAGGAGGGAGTAGAATGCCTGGACCTTTAGACGGAGTTAAAGTGGTGGAGCTGACCATGTTTCAGCAGGGGCCGGTTTGCGGCGCCAAGCTTGGGGATCTGGGCGCCGATGTAATTAAAGTGGAGCCTCCAACCGGAGACCCGGCCAGAGGCTTTATGCGGATTATTGGCACCATGGTTGGTTTGAAGGGGCGTAACTATTACTTTGAGAATCACAATCGCAATAAGAGGAGCATTGCCCTGGACCTGAAAACGGAAAAGGGTGTGGAGATATTCTTAAAGCTGATTGATAAGGCTGATGTCTTTGTCACCAACCTGAGTATCGAAGCGCCGATAAAAATGGGCATTGGCCCTGAGGTGCTGCTAAAGAGAAACCCAAGGCTTATTTACGCCCAGGCTTCGGGCTGGGGCAGGAAAGGCCCGGATGCCAACGGGCTTTCCTTCGATTATACCGGCATCGGGCGCTCAGGATTGATGATGTCCTGCGGAGAGCGCGGTACTCCTCCTGCCCAGGTTTTGCCCGGCCTTGGTGATGAGCTGGGGGGGATGGTCTGTGCCTGGGCGGTGTGCATCGCCCTCTACGCCAGGGAAAAGACAGGCAAGGGGCAGCTGGTTGATACCTCACTGATGGGAAGTATAATGTGTATGTTAAGCTTGGTTTTATCCGCCCCGGCTATCCTGGGCCAGGAGTTTCCCAGGGAGAATAGGGCAGCCGCTGGTAACCCAATCTATAACCACTATAGAGCTAAGGATGATAAGTGGCTTATCCTGGCTCACCTCCAGCCGGATAGATACTGGCCCAATGTCTGCCGGGCTCTGGGTATGCCCGAACTTGAAAAAGACCCCAGGTTCAATAGTATAGAAGCCAGGGGAGAGCATGCCGAAGAGCTTATCGCTATTATGGATAAGCAGTTTCTTACCAAGACCAGGGATGAGTGGTTTAAAGTTTTTAAGAAAGAGGGCATAATATACACCCCGATTCAATCGCCCAGAGAGGTAGTTGATGACCCCCAGGCTCTGGCCAATGACTATGTTACCTGGTTCGACCACCCGGTCCTGGGTAGAACCAAGGTGGTTGGCTTTCCCTGGGATTTGAGTCAAACCCCGGCTTCGGTGAGAAGAGAGGCCCCTGAATTCGGGCAGCATACCGAAGAGGTTCTGTTGGAGCTGGGTTATACCTGGGAAGATACCACCAAGCTAAGGGATGAAGGCGCTATACTTTAGGGGCCGGAGGGGATAGGGCGGCATTTGTTATTTAGCTTCGGTTTTTGTTATTATGGCTGGAGAGATTGCCCCGGTTGAGTTTTGTTAAAGGAGGCATAAATGATGGCTGGGCCTTTGGATGGGGTTAGGGTAGTGGAGATAACCATGTTTCAGCAAGGCCCGGTGGCTGGAATGAGACTGGGTGATTTGGGTGCCGAAGTAATTAAGGTAGAGCCTAAGACCGGAGACCCGGCGAGGGGGATGATGAGGATTGTCGGCGCCGATACCGGAATAAAAGGACGGAACTATTACTTTGAAAGCTGTAACCGCAATAAGAGAAGCATTGTCCTGGACCTGAAAACGGAAAAAGGGCTGGAGATATTCTTTAAACTGATTGATAAGGCTGACGTTTTCCTGACCAATATGAGTATAGAGGCGCCGCAGAAGATGGGTATTGGCCCTGATGTACTGCTTAAGCGAAATCCGCGGCTTATCTATACCCATGCTTCTGGTTGGGGCCGAGAGGGCCCGGATGCTAACGAGCTTTCTTTTGACTATACCGGCATAGCCAGGTCGGGGACGATGATGATGTCCGGGGAGAGGGGTGGTCCGCCGGGAACCCTGATACCGGGAATGGGTGATGAGCAGGGTGGGCTTATTTGCGCCTGGGCGGTGACCGCCGCCCTCTATGCCCGGGAGAAGACGGGTAAGGGGCAGCTGGTTGATACCTCGTTAATGGGCAGCCTGATTGCTCTGCACGGGGTTAACTTTTCGGCTCCCGGGGTTCTGGGGAAGGAGTTTCCCAGATTGCTCAGGTCGGAAGCGGGTAACCCGATTTATAACCACTATAAATGCAAGGACGACAAATGGATTGTCATTGCTCACCTCCAGCCGGATAGATACTGGCCTAATGTGTGTAAGGCAATGGGTATAGAGGAACTGGAACATGACCCCAGATTTAATACTATAGAAACCAGGCATGATAACGCTAAAGAGCTGGTGGCTATCCTGGATAAGAAGTTCGCCACTAAGACAAGGGACGAATGGCTGAAGATCTTTAAGAAGGAGAATGTAATCCATACCCCAATTCAGTCGGCCACTGAGGTTTTTCAAGACCCGCAGGCCCTGGCTAATGATTATATTTTACCGGTTGACCACCCGGTTTGGGGCAAGATAAAGATGCTGGGCTTCCCGTGGGCTTTCCATGAAACCCCGGCCTCGGTGAAAAGAGAAGCGCCTGAACTGGGCCAACATACCGAAGAGATCTTATTGGAGTTGGGTTATAGCTGGGAAGATATTGCCGGTTTAAAGAGTGAAGAGGTAATACCTTAAAGCCAGGCTTTTAAGGACTGGGATTTGACGACAGCCCGCTTTCTATGTTAAGATAAAGTTTACTGAATTTGGATAAAAAAATTATGTTAGCTTACATTGCTTTCCAGGATTATTTTTACGCTTATTATTACACACCTCGCAGGTGTGCTTGGGAGGCATTTAGCCCGGAGATTGGATAACTAAAGCAGAAATAAACCCAGATTAGGAAAGCTAAAAACAGAACCCTCCCAAGCGGGAGGGTTCTTCATTTTTAGAAACATAGCCATCACCGAACAGGTTGGCTAAATAAAATCAAAGGAGGAAACTAACATGAGTGAGCGAAGGTACGAAATCTTTACCATTGCCCCGAACTTCTATCAACTGGGCACCCCTTCATATCCGGCTTATTTGTCGATGGGTGATAGCGGGATGATTATCGAGGGGGGCACCGGGGCCACCTTTCCCATTATCGTAGACCAGATCAGGGAGATAGGCATCGAGCCGGAGCGGATAAAATACCTGGCCCTCACCCACACCCACCCCGACCATATAGGAGCCGTGCCGCACCTGAAGAAGCTGTGGCCTCACTTGAAGGTCATGGCCGGCGAGGTGGCCGCCAAGCAGCTGCAAAAGGAAGAGGTGATCCAGGAGTTTGTTAAAATGGACCGCACTATCGCCGAGATTTTGCTGATAAAGGGCGATATTGACCAGTGGGCTGTTGAGCTTGACAACCCTGTCTTTGAGGTGGAGGTGGTGGTCAAGGAAGGTGAAAAGATAGACCTGGGGGCGGGGGTGGTGTGGACTGTCTATGAAACGCCGGGGCATTCGCCTTGCCATCTCTCCTTTCACAATGAGAGGGACGGCATACTGGTCATAGGAGATGCCACCGGAATATACGAACCGGCCAAGGAGGTTTTCTGGCCCAATTACTTCCATTCCCTGGAGGAATACTGCAATAGCATCCGCAAGCTGGCGGCGCTGCCGGCCAAGATAGGCGCCCGCAGTCACGGCGGTATTGTGGAGGGGAACCCAAGAGACTATTTGCAGATGGTTATGAAGGCGACTGAGTCTTATCACCGGGAGATGCTGGAAAGACTGGCTCAGGGGGAAAGCCCGGAGGAGATTGCCCTGGATAAGGCGAAGTGGGTGTATACCTTCACCAATCTCCAGCCGTTTAAGCTGATACATTTCTTGACGGGGCTTACCCTCAGGCGTTCCCAGGCCGTGGCTGATAAAGAGGACTTGTTCAAGCTCCCGTTAATGAGTACAATATAGAGAAGCCGTAACCCGCCGGGTTCAAGCCCGGAGGGACAAACAAGTTAACAAGAAAGGTAAGGAAAAATGTCAGCGGAAAATAGTACGGGCGGTTTAGCTACCGTAGAGGGGTATTATCAAGATTACGGCTCCAGAGCCAGGGAGCTGAAGAAGCAGGGAAAGCAGATAATAGGCTATCTATGCGCTTTTACTCCGGTTGAGATTATAGCTGCTGCCGGCTTTGTGCCGTTCCGGATAAAGGGGGATGTCAACGAGCCCATTACCAAGGCCGATACCGAGATGGAGACCATCGTCTGCCCTCTGGTTAGGAGCTGCTTTGATATGGCGCTTAAGGGTAAATACGAGTTCCTTGACGGCATTGTCATTCCCCACGCCTGCGATAGTATCTCCACGACTTACAATGTCTGGAAAAATACCCTTAACCTGCCCTATTCCCATCTCATCAATATGCCCCATTCCACCGGTGAGCCCTCGCTCAATTTTTATAAGGAGATACTGGGTACATTTAGAAAGAGCTTGAGCAAGTTCACCGGTAAGGACATTTCTGACCAGAGTCTTAATCAGGCAGTCAAGCTTTACAACCAGAACAGGGCTAAGGTAAGGGAGCTGTATGAGTTAAGGAAGACTTCACCGCCCTTAATCACAGGCGCTGAGCTGTCCAAATTGCTGGTAGCGGCGGTGAGTATCCCGGTGGAGGAGGCTACCAGGCTCATTGATAGTGTTATTAAAGAAGCTAAACAGAGGAAGCCTGCTCCGGCGCCGAAATCAGCCAGGATAATGGTGGTCGGCGCTGAGGTTGATGATGTCACTTTTATTGATCTTATTGAGGACAGCGGTGCCTGGGTGGTGGCCGATGATTTGTGCCCCGGAGCCAGGGAGTTCTTTGCTGATGTGGATGTCACCGCAAACCCCATCGACGGCATCGCTGAGCGGTATTTGAGGAAGATAAAGTGCGGCCGGACCTATAGGGAGAAGAAGGGTGGCTACGAGGATTATCTTGAGGAGAGGTTCGGGCATATCGGACGTTTTATTAAGGACTTTAAGGTGGACGGGGTGGTGCTCTATATCTATAAGTACTGCGACCCCTATGGCTTTGATGTACCGGCGATGAAGAGCTATATTGAATCGGTGGGGGCTCCGGTGCTTTACCTTGAGGACGAATATTCCATGTCTACCATCGGGCGGCTCAGAACCAGAATTCAGGCATTTCTGGAACTGATTGGCTAAAAAATAGCGGTATAGAAGGAGAACGGCTATGACCGAAGAGAAGAAACCGGAAGAGAGGAAAAAGAGAAAGACAGCTACCGAGGCTGCCAGCAGAGTAGGTCCCATGGTTAAGGCGGCCCTGGCGGAAAACCTGCGGGCAAAAGAGGAAGGCAGGCCAATAGCTTATTCCTTTATCTTCAGCGGTTATGATGAGATTATCCGGGCTATGGATATAGTGCCCGCCTGGACCGAGAATTACGCCGGCGTATGCGGTGTCAAGCGTGATGCCCAGAGATTTCTGGAGAAGGCGGAGGGGGAGAACTTCTCCCGTTCGCTCTGCACCTATGCCCTTTGCGGCCTGGGTTTTGATAGCTGGCGCGAGGAGACGGGGGAAATGCCCCCCAACCCTCCCTGGGGAGGCCAGGCCCGGCCTACGGTAATGCTGGGCAGCGGCCAGATTATCTGCGACCCCAGGTACAAGTGGTATCAGGCGGCACAGCACTATATGCCCGACGTGCCGGTCTATGTTGCCGGTCTTCCCTATCCACCCTATGAGAATGATTACGACTATCGTGAAGTCCAGGACTACTACGTGAAGTATATAGTTGAGGAGATGAGGGGCCTGGTGGCATTCCTGGAAAAATATACCAACCAAAAGATGGACTGGGACCGGCTGGCTGAGGTGGTTGACATCAGTGACCGGACCTGGAACATGATTTCTGAGGCCTATGACCTGCGCAAGGCGGTGCCCTGTCCAATGGGCACAGGCGACGCTATGAATACCATGGTGCCCATGACCTTTATGATGGGGACTCAGGAGGCTTTGGATTTCTTTAAGGAATTATATGATGAGCTAAAGATTAAGATAGCCAATAAAGAAGGTATAATTCCCGATGAGAAATACCGGCTGCTGTGGGGTGGGGGACTGCCTTCATGGTTTGCTCTGGGCGATTTTAACTACTTCAATAGCAAGGGGGCGGTATTTCCCGCCGAGGTCACCTACCGGTTGGTGGATCCGGTTTATAAACTGGACCTGCCCAAGGTAAGCGACCCTCTGGAGCACCTGGCCTGGCGGTGGGTCAAATACTGGACCTATCGGAATGATAGGGCGAAGAAGCGCCCCGGCTCCAGTCCTGAAATTGAGCGCCTTATTGAGTATATTGAAAAGTACAAGATAGACGGGGTGGTGATGCATGAAGCCTTTTCCTGCCGCAGCTGGCACCCCGGTCTAATCTGGCAGCTGAATCAGCTTAAGAGGGTGTATAGAGATATCCCCTCGCTGATTCTGGAGAGTGATATCGTTGATATAAGCTCTTATAATGAAGCTGATACCAGAGCCAGGATAGATGCCTTTATTGACACCTTGGAGGCGGTCAAGAGCCGGTGAAGAGCCAGTATTTTGCCGGGGTTGACATCGGCTCCACCATGACCAAGGTAGTGATTGTGAACGATGCAGTGCTGGCCTCGGTCATCGGCCCTACCGGGCCTGAGCACAGGAAGCTGGCCAACCGCGTAATGGAAGAAGCCCTGGCGAAGGCAAAACTTGCCTTCGAGGATATAACCTATGTGGTGGCTACCGGTTATGGACGAATTAATGTCCCCTTTGCTGATAAACAGATAACCGAGATATCCTGTCACGCCCGTGGGGTTGCTCACCTCTTGCCGGAGGTAAGGACGGTGATTGACATCGGTGGTCAGGACAGCAAGGGAATTAAGCTCAAAGATGGGCGGGCGGTGGATTTTGTCATGAATGACAAGTGTGCCGCCGGCACCGGCCGGTTCTTAGAGGTGACGGCTGAGGAGCTTGGTGTCAGCCTGGAGGATATGGGCAGGTTATCACTGGAAGCTAAACATAGGGTTGAGATAAGCAGCACCTGCACAGTGTTTGCCGGCCAGGAGGTGGTGGCTAAACTTTCGGAGGGGGTGGCACTACCTGATATTATCGCCGGCCTGCATGAGGCGATTGCCACCCGGATATACGGGATGCTAAGGCGGCTGAAGATAGAGAGGGAGGTGGCCATGACCGGCGGTGGGGCTAAGAATATCGGCCTGGTTAAAGCCATGGAAGCCAAACTTGGCTTCCCGGTGCTGGTGCCCCCTGAGCCCCTGCTTACCGGGGCTATCGGGGCGGCACTGCTGGGTAGAGATATAGTCCGAGAGGCGGCGAAAAAGGGAGAAACCCTGACCAGAAGCCAGCGCCGCTTAACCGAGGCGACTCTGTTTACATAATAATAAAAGGGAGTTAAAGAGGGAAAAGACCCCGAATACATTTTATATCTTTTCCCACCCGCCACCTTTTGGGGGGGAATAAAAAGAGAGTTTAAGAGGGGGTTTTGCCCCCTCTTCAGAAAAAAACATTCCCCTTCCCCTTTTAAGGGGAAGGGGATACAGGGGATGGGGTTCTAAAATAGTGAAATATGTTGCCGGGATTGATATTGGCTCCGCTTTCTCTAAAGCGGTAATAATGGCCGAAAACGAAGTTATAGCCTATGAAGTAATACCCTCAGGGGGGAATTATAAGCTCACTGCTGAGCGGGTAATTAAGGGGGCTTTGACTAAGGCCAAGCTAACGCAAAAAGATATAGCTTGTACCGTAGCCACCGGGTATGGCTCTGCCAACGTCTCCTTTGCTAACCAGACGGCTTCTGATATTTCCTGTCTGGGGCGGGGGGTGCATTATCTCTTCCCCGATGCCCGGACGGCTGTTGATATCGGGGGGCAGTTTACCAGGGTGCTTAAGCTGGACGGGAGGGGAAAGGTTACCTCCTTTCTGCTCAGTGAGAAGTGCGCCGCCGGCAGCGGGCGTTTCCTGCAGGTGATTGCCCGGGTGCTGCAGATTGACCTGGAAGATATCGGCGAGCTATCCCTCAAGTCTAAAAAAAGGGTTGATTTTAATACCGGCTGTGCCGTGTTCGCTGAATCGGAAGCGGTATCACGTGTTGCCGAGGGGGCGTCGAAGGAGGACATCCTGGCCGGCCTCCACCGGACTCTAGCCGCTAAAATCCAGACCATGGTGGAAAGAATCGGCCTTGAGCCGGATTGTGCCGTGGTGGGGGGTGGGGCTAAGGATATCGGGCTGGTCAGGAATATAGAGGAAGGGCTGGGCTGCCGCCTGCTGGTACCCGAGGAGCCGCGGATTGTGGCTGCCCTGGGGGTGGCTTTGGTGGCTTGGGAAAAAGTTTCTAAAGGGGGCTGATATGCTGGAGAAGAACATCATAACACAGCTGCGTAAGGTGGTGGGTAAGGATGCGGTTCTAACCTCAAAGGAGGACCTCAATGCCTATTCCTATGACGGCACCGCTACCTGGGCTCATATGCCCGATGTGGTGCTGCTGCCGACGACTGCCGAGCAGGTTTCCCAGATTCTGAAGCTGGCCGACGATAACAAAATTCCGGTTACCCCCAGAGGGGGTGGCACCAACGTCAGTGGCGGCTCCGTCCCGATAAAGGGGGGAATTGTTCTCTGCACCACCAGGATGAATAAAATCCTGGATATAAATAAGACCAACCTTACGGCTACGGTTGAGCCTGGCCTCGTGCTTCACGACCTTAATCTGGCCCTGGCCAAGCAGGGTCTGTTCTATCCCCCCGACCCCCAGAGCTTTTTGGGCTGCACCTTAGGCGGCACCATAGCCGAAAATGCCGGCGGCCCCTACTGCGTTAAATACGGCGTGACCAAGCAGTATGTTCTGGGGCTGGAGGTGGTTTTGGCTAACGGCTACATCATGAAGCTCGGCGGGGTGACGGTTAAGAACCGCACCGGCTATGAGCTGATGATGCTGTTTACCGGCTCCGAGGGGACGCTGGGGGTAATCACCAAGATAACCCTGAGGCTTCTACCGATGCCGCTGGCCAACAAGACGATGATGGCCGTCTTTGACGATATCGCCATTGGCGGGCAGGCGGTATCCAATATCCTGGCCAGCGGGGTGGTGCCGGCCAAGATTGAGTTCGTCGATAATTTTATCCTGCGGCGTATCGAGGAGATAACCCCTATGGGGTTGCCGGTGGAGGCCAAGGCGCTGATGCTGATTCAGGCCGACGGCTCGCCGGCGGCGGTGGAGGCAGAAGCCAAGCAGATTGTTGATGTCCTCCAGAAGAGCGGGGCCAAGGAAGTCAGGGTGGCTAAAGACGCTGATGAGGCGATGAAATACTGGAAGATGAGGAGCGCCGGCTTTGCCGCTACCTATGGCGCTGCCCACACCGTTCTGTCTGAGGATGTGGCCGTGCCCCGTGATAAGCTGGCCGATTTCATCCACAAACTGGAAGAGATATCGGCGCGGACCGGTTTCTTCATCTGTTACCTGGGCCATGCCGGCGACGGCAACCTTCACCCTTCCATATTCACCGATATAAGGAAAAAAGAGGAATTCGCCCGGGCCCAGCAGGCGATGGAGGAGATATTCGAGGCGGCGCTGTCGGTGGGCGGCGTCCTCTCTGGGGAGCACGGCATTGGCCTGGAGAAACAGCGTTTCCTTAAAAAAGCGATGGACCCGGTGGCCCTTAACCTTATGCGGAAGATAAAGGGAATACTTGACCCCAACCACATCCTCAATCCCGGCAAGATATGGGAAGAGGAAAGGGTTTGATATGGCAAAGAGCAAGCAAGATAGATATGAGCAGATAGAAAGGTTTGAAGCTGACCTGACTAAGTGTATGAAGTGCGGCTTTTGCACCTTCTGGTGCCCGGTGTACCAGGAGGAGCGGCTGGAGCCTTCGGTTGCCCGCGGCAAGAATATGATGATACGGGGACTGCTGGCCGGTGACCTGGATTATACCAAGGAGTATTCCGACCGTCTGAATAAGTGTACGCTGTGTATGACCTGTACTGCTAACTGCCCGGCCAAAGCCAACATCCCCAACGTTATCGTCGCCGCCAGGGCGGATACGGTTAAGAACAGGGGTTTAAAGTTCCCCTATAATATCGTCTACCGCTCGTTGTTACCCCGCCGGAGGCTTTTCGGCTGGGTGGTCCGCTTCGCCTCCTGGTTTCAGGGGATTTTCCTGCCCAAAACCGAGGGCACCGTCAGGCACCTTTCCATGTTCCTTTCGGCGCTGGGTAAGGGGAGGAATATACCTCAGATTGCCCCCAAGTTCTTAAGGCAGTCGGTTCCGGTGGTAAATAAACCGCCTGACGGTGTTAAG
>Ga0315553_10001743_pt1 | contig 17863 bp, 12 predicted proteins | sample SalMarSW160140MG_FD_203099 | JGI IMG/M metagenome (GOLD analysis project Ga0315553, IMG submission 203099) | Salt marsh sediment microbial communities from the Plum Island Ecosystem LTER, Massachusetts, United States - Salt Marsh Sediment SW1601-40 ... | reverse complement strand
CGCGGTCGAGGAGAACGGCGAGGCGCTCTATGGCCTGTTGCGGGCCGACTTTGCCCCGCGGCAGCGGACGCAGAGTTTGCACGTGGCATTCTGTCCGCCGTTGGCAGCAGCGCCGACGATCGAGTGTCGGCAGGTGGAGGGGCCCGAGGCGGCGATCAAGGCGGCCCAGGTGCAGCCGTTCGGGGCGCGGTTCGATTTGCGGCTGGCGTCGATTCCGCGGGAAGCTACGAGCGTGGTAGTGCAGTTTGAGGCGCGCTGTCGGACGCGCTCTGACAATGAGTTGAAATCCCAAATCGCAAATCACAAATGACAAACAATCTCCAAACTCCCAATCCCCAAACTCGCTCCGCTGCGCGTCGCGGCTAACCGCGGAACCCAATCCCCAATCCCCAATGCCCGCTGTCACTCTTTCGGTGCGAGTAGCGCCTTCATTTCGTCGACGATTCGTGGAGTGGCGAGGTTGTCAGCGCCTTCGACGAGATGCACGAAGTTGTCGGCGAGCACTTCCTCGGGGTGGATGATGTAGCGGGTATTGCGGCCGATCTGCTTGTGATACGACTCGTTGTCGTCGGGATCGAGGAGTACCGGCCGGCCCTCGTCATCGGTGGCAGCACGCCACGTGTCCCCGTCTTTGTGCACGACCAGCATTCGAAAGACCATGTAGCGAAAAAAGCTGCCCCCCTTGGCCGCGTCGTAGCGGTCGACGGACGCATAGAGGAATGGCACCGCGGCCACCTTTTTCCCGTCGACGTCGATTTCGATGAAATAGTCGAGCGCCGGCGCGTCGGGGTTGGTGATTTTGCGGTCCTTGAGCGAAGCGGGCGGCTCGATCTCGCCACACGGACGAAAGCCAAGAATCGCGTACAGCCGAGTGCGCAGCTCGGGGTTGTGACGGCTGAGGATGTGGAACAACTCGTGCTCCAGCAGTCGCTCGAGTTGACGCGGCGAGCGGGCCAGCACGGCGTCGGGCAGGATGATCGCGCCGCCGCGGCAGTAGGCGGCGCCGCCTTCTTCCTTGCCGGTCGTGCGAATGAGCGGCACCACGTCGGGAAATACTCGGCCGACTCTTTCGAGACGCGGCTTGATCGCGGCCAGGGCGGCGGTGATGCGCTCGTGGTGCTCGTCTTCCCAGGGCAGAACTTGCGCGGCGGCCATACGCAAGAGGTCGTTCTCGGTCACCGGCTCGTCGGTACCCAACCGCGACTGCACATCGAACGGGCTCAGCACCGAAGTGAAGCGGTCGCTGGTGCCCAGGATCGCCGCACCCTCCTCGACCGTCGCCAGGCGAACGACCGTGCCGCCGTGCAGCGGGGTTTCGGCGTCGGCGGCCGCTGTGGAGCGACAGACGACCGCGAGAAGAAGAAAGCAAGCCGCATATCGCATGGGCGTTGTCGCCTGTTTCGAGGAATGATCCGGCGCGCAGGCCGTGTTGGCGCAATAGCTCCGTTGGCGTTCCAGGACCGTGCGGCTATGGTAACAGGGTGGATTGTGGACGACAAATGCGGCGCAACGCAGGATCGTAACCCGAAGTTCGGGGGGGGCGCGTGAGTCGCGGAACGTCGCCGCGCGTACCAGATCGCGAAACGGTGTTGTTATGGCCCGATGGCCCCGCCGCACTTGGACGACCGTTTTCACGTACGGCGCGATCTTCGTGCTGTTTCCTCTATTATGCTTTCTTTTGTACGCCTGGGTGCAGGGCTGGCTGTTATGACAAGCCGCCCGGCACTTCGCGGTTACACGCAATGAATGGTTGATCCCCGAGTATGTCGGCGACAATGCACGAGCGACTGCATGCGCGGCTGGCCCCATTCGGGCAGGAGCATCTGCTCGCCTTCTGGGGCGAACTGGACGACCGAGCGCGCAAGCAACTGGTGGCCGAGATCGACGAGATCGACCTTGCGCTTCTCGACCGACTGATTCGCGGCGGCGACGCGCAACGATCGGCTGCCGAGCAGGCGCTTCGCGCCCAGCCGCCCAAGGCGCTGCGGCTGGACGGCTCGGGCGTCGTTCTTTCACGTCTGGAAGCGCAGCGGCGCGGCGAAGAAGCGCTGCGCGGCGGCGAGGTGGGAGTGATTCTGGTGGCCGGGGGGCAGGGAACCCGGCTGGGGGCGACGATGCCCAAAGGGATGCTCCCCATCGGGCCGGTCTCCGAGCGAACGCTGTTTCAAGTGTTAGTCGATCAATTGCGGGCCGTCGCGCGGCGGAGCGGTTCGGCGATTCCGCTGTTTTTGATGACCAGTCCCGCCACGCACGAGCCGACCATCGAGTACTTCAACGAGAACGACCGGTTTGGGTTGCCGCCCGACGATCTGGTCGTCTTCTGCCAGGGGACGATGCCGGCCGTCGACGCGAAAACGGGGCGCATCCTGCTTGCCGGCAAGAGTGATCTATGCCGCGGCCCCGACGGGCATGGCGGCATGCTGGCCGCCCTCGAAAAGAGCGGCGGACTACAACAGGCCGTGCGTCGCGGGCTTTCACTGCTGTTCTATTGCCAGGTCGATAATCCGCTCGCGCCGGTTTGCGACGCCGAGGTAATCGGCTGCCACCTGCTGGCCGAGTCCGAAATGACCACGCTAGTCGTTGAGAAAACGGGCCCCACCGAGCGGGTGGGCAACGTGGTCGAAGTGGAGGGCCGCATGCAGATTATCGAGTATTCCGACCTGCCCGACGAAGCGGCACGCCGCACCGCCGCTGCCGGCTCGCTCGATTTGTGGGCCGGCAACACGGCGGTACACGTCTTTGATGTAGCGTTTCTTAGGCGCATGGCCGAGCGAGAAGACGTGCTTCCATTCCACCGCGCGGTGAAGAAGACACCCTATGTCGATGGCGCGGGCCGCGGGGTCGAGCCCGAATCGCCCAACGCCCTCAAGTTCGAGCGGTTCATCTTCGATTTGATGCCGCATGCACAGGGGGCGCTGGCGGTCGAAGTCGATCGAGCGGAGGCGTTCGCGCCGGTCAAAAACGCCAGCGGAGCGGCGGCTGATACGCCCGAGACTGCGCAAGCACTGATGGTGGCCAGACACCGCTGGTGGCTCGAACGGGCGGGCGCACGGGTGGAGCCGGGCGTGGCGGTGGAAATCAGCCCGTTCTTTGCGCTCGACGCGGAAGAGCTAGCGGGCAAAATCGCGCCGAGTCTTGTCGTGCGCGAACCGACGTTCTTCGAGTGACGTGCCCTCGTAAGTTACGCGCTTACGCGCTCACTCGTTCACCTTTGTCGGCGCGTACTCGTGATCGCGCTTGCGAATCACTTCGGCCTTCACGATTTTGTCCGGCTCGGGGAGCGGAGGGAGCGCCTGCGGGTCGCGGCGCTGAAGTTTCGCCAGCACGTCCATCCCCTCGATCACACGGCCGAACACCGTGTGCTTGCCGTTGAGTGTGGGGCGGGGAATGAACGTAATAAAGAACTGCGACCCGCCGCTGTCGGGGTCGCCCGAGTGCGCCATGCTCAGGCTGCCGCGGAAGTGCTTTCGGGCGTCGTCGCGGTCGGCCTCGCCGAAGATGTGGTAGCCGGGTCCACCCAGTCCGGTTCCCTCGGGGCATCCTCCCTGAGCCATGAATCCCGCTAGGACGCGGTGGAAAGTGACGTCGTCATAGAAGCCCGCTTCCACGAGGCTGACGAAGTTGCCCACGGTCTGGGGTGCCTGATCCTCGAAGAGTTCGAGCACGATGTCGCCTTGGGTGGTGGCGAGGCGGACGCGGGGCAGATTCGCGTCGGCTTCCTTCTCACGAAGCTCCTGCTCCTCTTTCCAGAAGTTCACGTAGTCGTCGCAGCTTTCGAGATAGTTGGTTTCCGTTTTCGAGAGCAAACCGAGCGTCTTGGCCTTGTCGAGCAGCTCCTTGGCCTGTTCGAAGTGGTGCAGGGCGAAGGCCGTTACGCCGGCCAGGCGATACGTCTGCCCCACGCCGCACTCGTTGTCGACTAGCACCTGGGCCAGCGGTTGTGCCTGCTCGTACTCGTCGCGGGCCACGTCGTCGGCCAGCATGCTGACGAGGAACCGCGTGAGCTGCCGGTCGACGTCCGGGGCCTCGACGTAGGCCTTGATGGCTGCCGCGCGCAACTCGGGGAGCAAGGCGTTGGCACGGTCGATGAGCGCCTTCCATTCGGCTCGCAAGGCGTCGGTAGCGCCGCCGGTGGCAGCCTGTTCCTTTAGATCGCGAAGCTGCGTGAGCAGGTCCTTCCACGCTTGGAGCTTGACGGCATACGCCTCGGCCGCGGACGACTCGGGCGGTTCCTGATCTGGATCTTGGCCTTGCGCTTGGTCCGGCTGAGTCGTAGGGGGCTGGGCGCCGCGGCTGTTGGCGGCGCAGAGTACGAATACCATGGCGGCCAGCGCCAGCAACGCGGCAACGGTCAGTACGCAGCCGCGCGAAACGTTCACCAAAAGATCGAACCGTCGCACGAGTCGAAAGTTTGTATTCATCGCGGATGCGGTCACCCCGTGTTGCAATGCGGTGGGTCTGATAAGTTGAACGCCGGCGCGAGAGGCATGGCTGCCTCCGGCGCGGCGGGCGCTCCTTTCAGCATAGAAAAGGCTGCGGAAAGGGAAAAGGCCGGCGGTGGGTAGGCAACTGTTCTTGTGTTCGTACGAACTCGCGGCACGGCGGGTTCGCGCTCGGGGTATGAGGTAACGCGAACGATGGCACCCAGACGCCCAAGTAAGCGGAAATCCAGACGTCCGGCGAAAGGGGGCTCTCGGCCAACGGCCGAAGACAGTGCCCGGCACCCTGTCGATGGATCGCCGCGTGGGGGGCGGCTCCGAATTGTGGGCGGCCACATGCGCGGGCGCCTGATCGAGTACAACGGCCGCTTCGAAACGCGACCCATGAAGGATCGCACGCGGGAAGCGGTGTTCAACCTGATCGGACCGGCTGTCGTGGGGCTGCACGCGATCGACCTGTTTGCCGGCACGGGAGCCCTGGGACTGGAGGCGATGAGCCGCGGCGCGGCGCGGGTCACGTTCATCGAACGGCACGTGCCGACGGCTCGCGGCATCGAGCAGAACATTGCTCGCTTCGGGCTCGGGGAGCGGTACCGCGTGGTGACGGCGGACGCATTCCGCTGGGTGCGGCGGCAAGGGAGTTTGCCTGCCGAACCGTGGCTCGTATTCTGTTCCCCGCCTTACAGCTTCTACCGCGAGCGGCAGGCCGATACGCTGGCGCTGTTGGAAGGGCTGATCGAAGCCGCGCCGGCAGGAAGCATCCTTGTTGTCGAAGCCGAGCAGACGTTCGATCTGGAGTTGTTGCCTCGCGCGGACGAGTGGGACGTGCGCCGCTACGCCCCGGCGATTGTCGCGGTTTACCGAGCCGCAGACTAGAAAGTGTTTGCCATGGACGTGAAGAACATCGACGACGTGACTCCCTTCGTCACGAAGGACGGCTCGCAGATTCGCGAGCTGTTGGCACATCGCAATTCGTGCATTCGCCAGCAGAGCCTGGCCGAAGCGCGACTCCCCGCCGGCGCCGCCACCACGCCGCACTACCATGAGCGCACGGAGGAAATCTATTACATTCTCCAAGGCGCGGGCCAAATGCGCCTCGGTGAAGAGAGTCGCAACGTCGCGGCGGGCGACGCCGTCGCCATTCCCCCCGGCGCCGTGCACCAGATCGCCAATACGGGCAGCGGAACGCTCAAGTTTCTCTGCTGCTGCGCCCCGGCCTACGAGCACGACGATACCGTGTTGGTGGACTCGTAGCGGGTGTCCGCCGAGTCCCTTTCGAAACAGGGATGACACGCGGACACGGCGACACAGCGACACAGCGACACGGCGACGCGGCGACGCGGGGACGCGGCGATGCGGAGATACGGCGACGCGGGGACACGGCGAACTGGCCGCGATTCGCAGGGTCGCCGGGATCGGCAAAGTCGCCGGAGACTTCCCGGTCTCCCGAAGTCGCAGGGGCGCCGGGCCAAACCGGGCTATCGGGGGGGTGGACCGGTGCGATTGAACATTCCGATTCTACTTATCTCGCTTTCCATACCGATTCTACTAGTACTGGTGCGCGGCTCAACCAGCGTGCCGCCCTCCGCCTGCTCCCTCCCGCCCCGGCCTTCCTCACCCTCGTCCTTCCATCCCTATGACGCGTCCGGCCCCTCAGCGGCAAAAGGCGACCGGCGGGCTTGTCCCGACCTGGCCCTTTGTGTGCATCGTCGTTTGTCTATTCGTGATCAGCGTGGTGGCGATGCGCAACTGGGAGCGCCCAGCCGCGCATCACGTCTCGCTTGAAGACTCCGCATCCAAGGTTCTGGATGCTGCGTCGCAGGGCACGTCGGCCGGCCAAGGATCCGCATCCCGACGGGGCTCGGCGTCGCCCGACGTGCGCTCGTCGCGAACCCGCGTCAATCCACCCGCCGCGCCACAAGCCACCGACCAGCGCACTGCGTCCAACGCGCGGCAGGCGTTGCTCAAGGGCATGGACGTGGCCGTGTCGCCGAGGGGAGCGCCGCCGATGACAGCGCCGCGGGTCGGAGAGGTATCGATCGCATTTCCGCACGACGCCGCATCGCAGAATCGAATGTCCGACGTGCCTTCCTTCCCCGATACGCTCGTCGATCACCCCAGTGGCGCATCGTCGGATCCATCCCGGGCCGGATCGAACGATGACGCCGACGGGAATCTCGAAAGCGACGACCAGGGGGACGATGAACCGGCGATCGACGACAACACCCAGGAGGGGGACTTCACCACCGGCACACCCGCCACGCTACAAGTCTCCGACGGGACGAATGAGTCGACCTCGCCACTCCCGCGCCGTATTCACCAGACCGACTCCTGCTGGCCCTTCCCCGAGACCTTGGTCGACCAGTTGGAGGCGGCCGCCGAATCGGCGCACTGCCACGATTGGGCACTCACGGTGCTCGATGAATTGGATCGGCTGGCCGAAGTCCCCACGTTGGAGTCGCCTGAGGCTGGGGACGTGCTCGATCGCCTGCAAAAGCTGGCACCCGACGCGGGCCGCCTGGCATCTACCTGCCTCGACGACGCGGTGCGCGTGACGCTGCAGCGGCTTGAGTATGCCCTGGAGCGCCGCATCGCGGTGTGGTCGAAGGCGCAAGCGCTGGCCGCTGCCAACACAGTTAGCCTTGAATTGGCATCGCCGGACGCCCAGGAGACGCGGGCTGCGTTAGAGGAGATTGAATCCTTACTTCGGCAATTCCCCAGCAGCCGCGGCTGGCGGAAGTATTTGCTTTTGAGCGACCTGCACCGCCTGGCGGGGGGCGATGCGGCGCAAGGCGGTCGTTCGAACCCGGGCGATAACCCCCGCGCGACGAGCGGAGCACGAGCGACCATCGACGACAATGGCCTACCCACCCTCGACGTTTCGACCGAGGCCACGACGCTCATCGCCGAGCGGCGCGAGACGGCGCGTCGTGTGCTCGGACGGCTCGAATCGACCAGCTTGACCGACGAGCAGGAAGCGTTCCTGGACCAGCCCGCTTTCGAGCGACTGAATCGCGCCTTGCGCAACTGGGCCAACGAACCAATCAACGTACCCGCGCTGCTGAGTGCCCTGGAGCAATACGAAATGAGCGGGGCGACGCAGGCGGGGCGCGACGCGGTGCAAGCGGTCTCGATACTGCGCTGGTCGCCCGACGAAACCGCGGTGCAGTTATCGCGCTCCGTCGAGCAGCATTATCGCAACGCCAACTTGCGGATCGCCGTGAGCGAGGGGTTGCTGAACCGGCTGATCCCGCAGCCGGCGGTGACTCTCGAGGACGTGGAGGACTATATCGCCGGCGCCGACGTCTACGGCGTGAGCGAGAATCACACGCGGCTGTTCCTCCGCTTGCTACCCGACCGCAACCGCATCCGCGTCGGATTGGAGGCCAAGGGAGTCGTGGCCTCCGAGACCGAGGCGTACAAGGGCGCCGCGACCGTCTATAACGACGGCCTTTCGCAGTTCCATGCTCGAAAACTCGTGCAGGTCGACGGCAAGGGCGTGCGGGTGTGGCGCTCCGAGGCGCGGGCCGAGAGCGAAACGCAAATGACCGACCTATCGACCGACTATGACAACCTGCCCCTATTCGGTCATCTGGCGCGTATGATCGCCATGAAGCAACACGACCAGGTTTCTTCCCAAGCCCGGCGGGAAGTCCAAGACAGGGTCGCGGAGCGAGCCCGGCAGCGGCTCGACGAAGAAGTGCACCGTCGCGTGGCCAAGGCGGAGCAACAGTTCCAGCGGCAGGTCATGGATCCGCTGCGACGGCTCGATCTGGCTCCCGAGGTCGTCGACATGCAGACCACGTCGCAGCGGATCATCGTCCGCTCGCGTTTGGCCTCCGACGAGCAGCTTGCCGCCCTGACGCCGCGGCCCCTGGCTCCCGGCATCAGCCTCATCAGCGCGCAGATTCACGAGTCGGTGTTCAACAATCTGTTGGATCAACTGGATCTCGACGGCCGCCGCGTCCTCCTCGACGACCTGTACCACGAGCTATCGGCCAGGGCGGGTCACCCCGATGTCGAGATTCCCGAGGACATGCCCGAGAACATCACCATTGAGTTCGCCCAACACGACGCGATTCACGTCCGCTGCGACGACGGAAAGCTACAGCTTTCGATTCGCGTGGCGGAACTGTCGCAGGGGCGGGGCGGCAAGTGGCGCAACTTTGAGGTCCGCGGCTATTACTACCCCGAAACCGCGGGGCTCGACGCGCGGCTCGTCCGCGACGGTTATGTGGAGTTGGTGGGCGAGCGGCTCGGTTTCCGCGACCAGATCGCCCTGCGGGGTATTTTCACCAAGGTGCTCTCCAAACGCACCGCGCTGCGGCTGGTGCCCGATTCGATCATCAGCGACTCCCGTTTTCGCGATCTGGGTATCAACCAGTTCGTGATCGAGGACGGCTGGATCGGCGTGGCGATCAGCGAGGGCAACCGGAGCACGCAGCCCCACGTCGCCTCGGGTACACCGCCTCACATTTCCTTGGGCACGCCGCCTCGCTCCGCCTCAAGTATGGCCGGCGCCTCTTCTCTCAACACGGTCCGGCGGTAGCGGCGATTCGGCTGGCAGCGGGAGTTGTGTCGGGTCTCTCGACCGCAATACGCAACGTCCGATGATTCTCCCCGCGTGCGACTTGCGTCGCGTGAACCTTCTGCTTGCGCTGCTGTCGATGCTGCTAAGCCGCCGACTGACATTGACCCTCGCTGGGGGTTCACTAAAATGTTGCCTTTCTTGGGTTTAGTGCTGATCCAAAGAAGAGAGTACGGGGAATTGCCCAATCTGCAAGTCCATTGTCGTGGGATTTGAGATTTGGGATTGGGTGCTTGCCCGCCACAGCGCGGCCACCGGTCCCCTTCTCTGAACGTTTTTTGGGTCAGCACGTACCTGCGGCGAGACCAGCGTGCAAACGGCTCCCACCATGGCATCGAACCACGGCGCGCAGGACGGCGGCGGCCTTCATGAGGCGGCGCGGCGCGAGAAGCTGCGCCGCATCGTCGAATTGGGGCACGACCCCTGGGGCCAGCGGTTCGACGACCGCTTGCTGATCGGCGACATTCGCGCTTTTGGCGGACGCATTCAGTTCCGCGCCGAGTCGGGCAACCTGGTCGACCTGCCGGCTCTCGACGGGTCGCAATTGGCCGACGATCCCGGCACCAGCTTTCAGCAGTGGCTGGCCGCGCAGGGAGCGGGCGAACTGGTCGGCCCCGATGTTCGCGCCGCCGGCCGGATCATGCTGCAGCGCCCCACCGGCAAGCTGCTGTTCGTGAACTTGCGCGACTGGACGGGCGACATTCAGCTCTTCATCGGCCGCAAGCAGGTCGGCCCCGAGAACTGGGAGCTCGCGCAGTGCTTCGACCTGGGTGATCTGGTAGGCGTCGACGGCCAGCTTCGCCGCACCAAGACGGGCGAGCTGACGATCTTCGCCACGAAGCTGCACTTCCTTTGCAAGGCGATTGAGCCGCCCCCTGAGAAGCACCACGGCTTGGTCGACGCGGAGCTGCGGCAGCGGATGCGATACCTCGACCTGATTTACGGCGAGGGTGTGCTGGAGCGGTTCCTCAAGCGGACCAAGATTGTGCAATCGTTTCGCGAAACGCTCTCGCGGCAGGGTTTTTGCGAAATCGAGGGGCCGACGCTGCATGCAATCGCCGGCGGGGCGGCGGCGCGGCCGTTTGTCACGCACCATAACGCGCTCGACATCCAACTCTTCCTCCGCATCGCGCTGGAACTGCACCTCAAGCGGTTGATGGTCGGGGGCATGGAGCGGGTGTACGAGCTCGGCCGCGTCTACCGCAATGAAGGCATCAGCCCGCGGCACAACCCCGAGTTCACCATGCTCGAGGCGTACCAGGCGCTGGGCGACTACCAGAGCATGATGGACCTGACCGAGCAGCTTATCGTCGACGCGGTGAAGGCGATTTCACCCGGCCAACCGCAGTACCGGCTGGCGTGGGGCGAGGCCGAGATCGACTTCACGCCGCCGTTTGCCCGCGCCACGTACGACGAGTTGTTTCAGCGATACACCGGCGTCGACCCCAGCGATGAAAAGGCGGTGGCCGCGTTCGCCGAGGGCCTGGGCTTCGATACCACGGCCAAGCACCCCGATGTCGTGAAGACCTTCGTATTCGAGGAGAAGGTCGAGTCGCAGCTCACGGGTCCGGTGTTCGTGCTCGACTACCCGGCCAGCATTTGCCCGCTGACCAAGCGCAAGGCGGGGAGCGACCACCTGGCCGAGCGATTCGAGCTGTTCATCCAGGGTATGGAGATCGCCAACGCCTATACCGAGCTGAACGATCCCGACCTGCAGGAGGAGCTGTTCCGCACGCAGTTGGCCGGATTGCCCGCCGACGATTCGATGGCCCGCATGGACCACGACTTCATTCGGGCGCTGCGTCATGGCATGCCTCCGGCGGGCGGACTGGGGTTGGGAATCGATCGGTTGGTGATGCTGCTGACGGGTGCCCAGTCGATCCGCGAAGTGATCCTGTTTCCACTTTTGCGACCGGAGAATACGTAGAGCAGGAGAGTGTCCGTTGTCAGTTGTCCGTGGTCCGTTGCGAGTCTACGGTCGCGCGTCATTCTAGCGCGTGTGGTAATGCAAGAGAGAGTCGAGAGTGGGAGAGAGCGTAACTCCGACGGGGAGACGCGAGGATGATCGGAGTTTACATCCCATACAACTGACAACGAACAACGGACCACTGACCTCCGCCGACTGAACACTGAAAACCCTTGCCGATTCGATTGATCGCTTGCCCCCAACGGATTGTGGCCCCACCGCGAGTGCCAAAGGATTGGCCATGTACAAGCTTCTTCTCTGCTGGCGGTATCTTCGCACGCGCTACATCGCCCTGGCCTCGATTATCAGCGTAACGCTGGGCGTGGCGACGCTGATCGTGGTCAACAGCGTCATGCAGGGCTTCTCCAGCGAAATGCACAAGCGGCTGCACAACATTCTCTCCGACATCGTGGTCGAAAGCGCCGGCCTCGACAGCATGTACGATCGCCAATGGCACGAGCGGGAAGTGCGCCGCGTCGTCGGCGACGATCTGGAAGCCATTACCAGCATCGTTCGCGTGCCCGCGATGATCAGCATGCGCTACCGCGGCCGTACCGTCACGCAGCAGGTGATGCTCATCGGCATCGATCCCGAGACGTACGGTCAGGTCGGCTCGTTCAGCGAGCACCTATTGCACGCCGATGACCGCCGCGGGCTCAACTTCAAGCTGCACGACGGCGGCTACGACGAGCGGCTGCCGGCGGACTCGGGCTGGCAGCACCGTCAACTGCGGGTAGCGGCCGAGCGGGCTTATGAGGATCTCTACAAGTCGGAGCCTCTGGAGACGCCGGCGGCAGCGGTGACGCCCCGCTCGACGGAAAAGAGAACCAGCGGCGAATCGGATATCGTGCTGCGGCCGATTCCGCGCGTGCACCCGCTCGACCAGACGGAACTGCCCCCTTCGTTTCGCGACGCACACAGAAACGAGGGCGGTGGTCCGGTCCGCGACGTACCTGACACAGGCTTTCCCGACGCTGCGGCCGATCTTTCCGATCAGCCCGTCAACCCATTCGACTCCGTGCGTCCGCCGAGCGCCGGCGACGAATTCGACCCGGCCCGCGAACAGTACATCGGCGTGGTGGTCGGCATTGCGCTGGGGAGCGTAAAGTACCACGGCCCCGATGGCAGCGTGCAAGAAGAGTGGCTGTGCCGGCCCGGCGACGACGTGACGATCACATTCCCCACGGCGGGCATGCCGCCCAAGCCGGTCGACGCTCCCTTCACGATCGTCAACATGTACGAAAGCAAAATGAGCGAATATGACTCGAGCTTCGCCTTCGTGCCGCTGGCCGACTTGCAGCGGATGCGGGGTATGGTCGATCCGCTCTCGGGCACGGCGGGCGTGACCTCGATCCAGATCAAGCTTCGTCCCGGCGCCGACCTCAATGCCGTCCGCGACAAGCTCCGCGAGCGGTTCCCGCCGCAGCAGTATCCCTACCGCATCCAGACATGGCGCGAAATGCAGGGTCCATTGCTGGCGGCCGTGCGACTGGAAACCACGATTCTCAACGTCCTGCTGTTTCTGATCATCGCGGTGGCGGGCTTCGGCATCCTGGCCACGTTCTTCATGATCGTGGTGGAAAAGACGCGCGACATCGGCGTGCTCAAAGCCCTGGGCGCCCCGAGTCGCGGCGTGATGAGCATCTTCCTGGGATACGGTATTTCGCTGGGGCTGGTCGGAGCGGGCGCGGGCGTGGCGATCGGACTGCCGTTTGCCATCTACATCGACACGATCGCCAAGTTGATCGAACGGCTGACCGGGCAGGCGCTGTTCGACCCCACGGTTTACTACTTCGATTCGATTCCCTCGGTGGTTGAGCCGGCGACCGTCGCCTGGGTGGCGGCGGGCGCCGTGCTGATTGCGGTGATGGCCAGCGTGCTGCCGGCTATGCGGGCCGCGCGGCTGCACCCGGTCGAAGCGCTGCGATACGAGTGATCTTGGCCAGTGCCCCCAGCAAGGAAGCGAAAGCGGCATGAGTGACACGCCCTACACCTCGACGCATACACGGCGGACGGGTCTAGCCGGCACCGCCGGTCCTCATTTCGACCCTGATCGCACCGAGCCCGAACTCGGACCACGGACGAACACGGACGAACACGGACCACCACGGACCACGGATGAGCAAAAGCTGTCAGCTATCAGCCCTCAGCTATCAGCACCGGAAAGCCAGCAAGACCGACAACGGACAACGGACAACCAACAACTAACGAACAACAACCCACAACCAACAACCGACCACGGACAACTGACAACTGACAACGGACCACGGACATACTCCATCCTCGGCGCTCACAATCTTCACAAGAGCTACCGCAAGGGGAGCCACGTGGTGCGCGTGCTGCGGGGAGTCGATTTCGCCGTGCATCCCGGCCAGTTCGTCGCCATTGTGGGGCAGAGCGGTTCGGGCAAAAGCACGCTCTTGCATCTGCTGGCCACGCTCGACAAGCCCGATGAGGGCGAAATCTACTTCCAGGGGCATCGCATCGACAACCTGCCCGCGGCGTCGCACGACGTACTGCGGAACCGCTACCTGGGCATGATCTTTCAGTTCTATCACCTGTTGCCCGAGCTGTCGGCGCTGGAGAACGTGCTCGTGCCGCAGATGATTGCCGAGGGAGCGACGCGCTACTGGTGGAACCAACGTCGCTATCGCCAGCGGGCCCGCGTATTGCTCGACCGCGTCGGGCTCTCCCACCGGCTAACGCACAAGCCCCGCGAAATGTCGGGGGGCGAGATGCAGCGAGCCGCAATCGCCCGCGCGCTGATCGCCGATCCGCTGGTGCTGTTGGCCGACGAGCCGACGGGCAACCTCGACCGCCGCACGGGCCAGGACATTCTGGCGATCCTCCGCTCCTTGAACGAGCAGGAGAACCTCACTATAGTCATGGTGACGCACGACACGGCCATCGCCGAGCAGGCCGACACCGTGGTGCGGCTCGTCGAGGGATGCGTGGAAAACGCCTGATGAGGGAGCAGTCGTGATGAGCGCGTGCCGCCATTCCTCGGGCGGCGTTTTTTTCAGGCCGGCGCCCGCGTCTTCCGACTGAACACTGAAAACTGAAAACTCGCGCCGCCGCAAACGTTCGACTCCCGTTGGGTCCGGCGCTGCGATCGACTTCCCAAACCCCCATGTCCCTCAAAGTCTACATCAACGGCACGCTGTACGACAAGGAAGACGCCAAGGTCAGCGTCTACGACCACGGCCTGTTGTACGGCGACGGCGTGTTCGAGGGCTTGCGCGTTTACGGTGGCAAGGTGTTCCGGCTCGAAGCGCACTTGGATCGACTGTGGAACTCGGCCAAGGCCATCTGGCTCACGATTCCCATGTCGCGCCCGGAAATGGCCCGCGCCGTCAACGATACCGTGCGGACCAACCAGATCGACGACGGCTACGTGCGGTTGGTCGTCACCCGTGGCGCCGGCACGTTGGGGCTCGACCCCAACCGCTGCAGCGACCCGCAGGTGATCGTCATCGCCGACCGCATCACGCTCTACCCCGAGGAGTTTTACAACAGCGGCCTGGAGATCGTCACCGTCAGCACAATTCGCAATCATCCCGCGGCACTCAACGCCCGCATTAAGTCGCTCAACTATCTGAACAACATCCTGGCCAAGATCGAGGGGTTGCAGGCCGGCTGCATCGAGGCCCTCATGCTCAACCACCAGGGCGAAGTGGCCGAGTGTACGGGCGACAACATCTTCATCGTGCTGGGGGGCGAAGTGCTCACGCCGCCGGTCGAGGCCAGTATTCTCGAAGGAATCACCCGCGCCACCGTCATCGACCTGGCCCGCGAGGCCGGCTACCCGGTGCGCGAGACGCCGCTCACGCGGCACGATATCTACATCGCCGACGAGTGCTTTTTGACGGGAAGCGCGGCCGAGATCGTGCCGGTGGTGAAACTCGACAGCCGCACCATCGGCGACGGCAAGCCCGGCAAAATCACCCGCGACTTGACCGAGCGGTTCCGCAAGCTGACGCGTGGGTGAGAGCAGAGAGCGGCGGTGGCCCAGCGTCATGGTAGCACTCGCGTGCCGTGCGCTCGCGATACTTGTGTGCGCGGCACCAGCGTCCATACCGTCCATTTCGTCCATATCGTCCATTGCCCGACGTTCTGAATTGCCGCGTGCGCGCCGGCCGGGCCGAACCTCGGCCTTCCGACCGAGGCTATTGGCGGTTTTTCGTTCGTCGCGGTATCGTGGATTCAGCAACTTGTCGTTCTTTAGCCCTCGCAGCGTGTTAGTACCGTGCAAACCATCGTCGAGCGTGAAGCCTTGCTCTTGGCACCTTATGCCATGCACAGTGCCGATTCGCGCGGGCGGCGGTATCCCGAGCCGGCCCATCCTTATCGCGGGCCGTTTCAGCGCGATCGCGACCGCATCCTGCACAGCGCCGCCTATCGCCGGCTGAACGGAAAGATGCAGGTGTTCACCGGCGACATGGGGGACTACCACCGCACGCGGCTCACCCACACGCAGGAAGTGGCGTCGATCGCGAGAACCCTCGGCCGGGCACTGCGGCTGAACGAAGACCTGATCGAGGCGCTGGCGCTGGTGCACGACATCGGCCATCCGCCGTTCGGCCACGCGGGTGAAGACGCGCTCGACGAGTGCCTCGCCGACGAAGGGGGCTTCAGCCACAACCGCCAGGCGCTGGTGATCGTCGAAGAGCTGGAGCTGCGGTATCCCGAATTCCCCGGACTCAACCTCACCTGGGAAACGCTCGAAGGGCAACAGACGCGCGCCAGCAAAGGGGCCGATGCATCGTCGGAGTCGCCGACCGCGTCGTCACCGGATTCCGCGCCGGGGCACTTGCTCGAAGTGAAAGTGGTCGAGGCGGCCGACAGCATCACCTACGATGCGCACGACACCGACGACGCCATCGAGCTGGGGCTGGTCGAGATCGGCGAGCTGGAAGCGATCGCGCTGGCCCGCGAGTGCCTGCAACGCGTGCGCGAGCGATTCGGCGACGTGCAGGGCGAAGTGCTGCGGCGGGCGGTTGTTCACGAACTGATCGACCGACAGGTGAGCGACGTGCTGACGCACACCATGAGTGTGCTTGTCCAGAACGCTCCGCACAGTGCCGAGGCGGCGCGTCGGGCCGACGTGCCCGTATGCGGCAGCGCCGGGCTGATCGAACAGAAGGCCGAACTCGAGGATTTCCTGAAGAAACGCGTGTATCGCCATCCGCGGCTCATCGAGGTCCGCCGCAAGGCCCAACAGCGGCTCCGCGCCATGCTGGAACTATACGCGGAGCGAACGGACTTGATGCCCGAGAAGTTTCAGGCACGTGCGGCAAGAGTGGGGCCGCGGCGGAGCGCCGCCGACTACCTGGCCGGCATGACCGACCGCTACTGCGATGAACAATACCAGCGACATTTTGGGGGGAAAGTGTGCTGACTAGCGCAAGTCGCCTTGTTAGAATGGGCCTCTGCGCCGGCGGCGGCTAGCGACATGGCCGCGCCGGGCAATGGCGATCCCACGCGGGCAACCACCATGGCCATCTGGATACTTCGCTGTGCCTTCCTGCTGGTGGCGGCGGGCGTCGGACTGTCGCTGATGCCGCAGTACCGCGAAGTCCCCTGGGCGCCGTTCGTTTCGGTAATGGTGGGGGCCCTGGTGATCGTCGGCGTCGACGCGATCATTCCCCGCAAGCGGATCGACCTCATCTCCAGCCTTTACTTCGGCGTGGTGGTGGGGCTGATTCTTTCCTACTTGGTGATGCTGGCCCTGACCCCCCTGTTCGAGAGCGCCGAGGGGCAGAACCTGCGGGCGGTGGTGCAGTTGGTGGTGTCGGTCGGTCTGTGCTACGTGTGCGTCAGCCTGCTGATGCAGACTAAGGATGACTTCCGCTTCATCATCCCCTACATCGAGTTCGCCAAGGAAGTGAAAGGGCTCAAGCCCTACATTCTCGATACCAGCGTGGTGATCGACGGCCGCATCGCCGACGTGGTCGAAACCGGCGTGCTCGACAATCAACTCGTCATGCCGCGATTCGTGCTGCAGGAGCTGCAATCGATCGCCGACAGCAACGACAAGCTGCGCCGAGCTCGCGGCAGGCGGGGGCTTGACGTGCTCAACCGCCTGCGGGGCAATACGAACGTCGATCTCAAGATCGAAGACCTGGAGCTGCCGGAAATGGCGGGCCAACCTGTCGACACCAAGCTCGTGCTGTTGGCCAAGCACCTCGACGGCAAAATCGTCACGGGCGACTATAACCTCAACAAGGTCGCCCGGCTGCACAACGTGGCCGTGATCAACCTCAACGACATCTCCAATGCCCTCAAGCCGGTGTTCCTTCCCGGCGAGGAAGTGGACGTGCGGATCCTCAAGCCCGGCGAGGGAGAAGGGCAAGGGGTCGGCTACCTCGACGACGGCACGATGGTGGTCATCGAGGGGGGACGCGACCACATCCACGAGACCGTGCGCATCGCCGTTACCAGCGTACTGCAGACCAGCGCCGGCCGCATGGTCTTCGGCCGAATGGGAGGTGCCAATTCCGCGCAGGCGGAAAGGAGCGCCTCGGGCACGGGACGGCAGCGGGGGTGAACGCCACGGTAGGTCCCGCTTGCCGAGCGGGACCTTGTCCGCCACGTCGCATTGCACCCCGCCCAGGTCCCGCCCGGCAGGCGGGACCTACTTCGCGCCCGCATCCACACAGTCGTGATAAACTATTAAATAAGTACTATTTACATATCAACGATCGGCGCGTACAATCGAACGCGGTGAGCTTGTTCCTTGGCAATTCGTGTGCGGCCAGAGTAGCGGCAAATGCAGAGTGCAGAACGCAGAGTGCAGAAGGTCGCCGGTGGTTTCCGTGTTCCACCGCCGAGATCGGCGCCACGCTGCTCCACACTCGGCATTCTTCATTC